>Ga0123353_10000820_pt1 | contig 37860 bp, 50 predicted proteins | sample TergutLab28metaG_3_FD_92763 | JGI IMG/M metagenome (GOLD analysis project Ga0123353, IMG submission 92763) | Labiotermes labralis P3 segment gut microbial communities from Petit-Saut dam, French Guiana - Lab288 P3 | ecosystem: Host-associated > Arthropoda: Insects > Digestive system > Gut ... | reverse complement strand
ACTCTTCTGAGCTGGCTTTTCATCTCGCCGGCGCCATTGCTACTCGCGAAGGCATCAAAAAGGCTCGACCAGTCTTGCTCGAGCCCATCATGAAAGTAGAAATCACTACTCCAGAAGAGTTCATGGGCGACGTTATTGGTGACCTCAATTCTCGTCGCGGCCGCGTCGATGCCATGGAAGATCTTTCTGGCGGCGCCAAGCTCATTCGCGGCTTCGTGCCTCTCGCTAATATGTTTGGCTATACCTCGGATTTGCGCGGCATGTCCCAGGGTCGCGCTGCCTCCACCATGGAGCTTCGCGATTACGAGGAAGTCCCGCCCAACATCGCCGAAGAAATCATCACTTCCCGCAGCTCCAAAAAATAATCTCTGAAACCATCTGGAAAAAGTGCCCCGGTTTAAAAACCAGGACACTCCAATTTGGGCTGTTTACCAAGCATCTTTCATGCGGCACTTCTTGCCCAATATCTCAGGCTCTCCATATCTACCAACCGCGGCTTTTCGCCGCCCGTAACAAAGGCATAGACATATTCACCATGCCGACGCAAACGGTCTATAGATTCTGGAGCCTCCTTTCTGACTTGCGCCAGATTCATCAGTCTGCACCATGCCACTCCGCATCCGCGACCCGATCGATAGTGTACGCACAAAAGAGCATCGTCTGTCTCACTTACATAAAGCGATACGTAACTGCCCTCTCTCTCGATGTACCTATCCATGGCTTTCAAGATTATATGAGTAAGCGGTTGGCCATCGGCAAACTTTGCGGCGCTGCTCTGCGCCCACGCAAAAATGCCATCCATATCACTCGATCCTTTCGTAGATGTATTTCCGTGGATATCAAACTATTATATCACGCTAATGGAAAAAAGGCAAGAGATTTGTAATTTTAGGCCGCTCCATCTTCGCGCGCTTCTTTCGCCGCTTGCGTCGCATCGGCCATTGTGCCGGTCTGCAAAGGGCCATGATTGATCGAGAAGCCTATATTGTCCTCCTCGGGTTTCTTCATGGGCTCAAGTGCCCCGGCTATATCGTCTCCGCTAACGATAATCGCCTCATTCGCCGCCTGCACAGCTGTCGAACCCATCTCTCCAGTCGTTTGAGCTTTTTTCATTGCAATTCTCCTCTCAGCCTCCGCCACATCATCCGACAAGACTCGGAAATACGTCTCATATTCAGCGTATCGCCTGGCTAGTTCTTCTTTCTCTTCACCGTCTGGCAGTCGATCTATTCTGCCTTTGATTTCATCCGCTTCCGGGATTGCCTCATAAAATCTCTCCTCCAATACGTCTTTCGCCGTATTCGGATTTATATTCTCAGCTAAAGCCACTTTAACCTCCTTTTCCTTTACCTCTCTCATAATATCACATTGTTTACATTTTCCCTCAAACATCTCTGGGATGACAAAGAATTTTCCCCCATCAAACAACCCCAAGCAACTTTACACCTTTACAGCCCCCAAATTGTCCTATACAATCTACCTAAATGACCCTAGAGCTGGTTTTTATTAGCGCTCTAGCATTTATAAAAATAAGGAGAAAAAATGGCCAATTTTGACCGCACCAAGCCTCACGTGAATGTAGGCACCATGGGTCATGTCGATCACGGCAAGACCACTCTCACCGCCGCCATTACGGCGGTTCTAGCAAAGAAACTTCCATCGGAAGTTAATAAGCCCGTCGCTTATGACCAGATCGACAACGCCCCGGAAGAAAAAGCCCGCGGCATCACCATCGCCACTTCCCACCAAGAATACGAGTCCGAGAAGCGCCACTATGCTCACGTTGACATGCCTGGCCACGCCGACTACATCAAGAACATGATCACCGGCGCCGCCCAAATCGATGGCGCTATCCTTGTGGTCGCCGCCAATGATGGTCCGTTGCCCCAAACTCGCGAGCACGTTCTTCTGGCTCACCAGGTGAACGTCCCCAAAATTGTTGTTTTCTTAAACAAGATGGATCTCGCTGATCCCGAGCTCGTCGAACTTGTCGAAATGGATATCCGTGAGCTCTTAAATAAATACGGCTACGATGGCGACAACGCCCCCATCATTAAGGGCAGTGCCACCAAAGCCCTCGAAGGCGATGCGGCCTCCGAAGACGCCATCCTCGAACTAGTCCGAGCCATCGACGATTTCGTCGAAGAACCTGTCCGCGAGCTCGATAAGCCTTTCCTCATGCCCATCGAAGATGTTTTCTCAATCAAAGGTCGCGGTACCGTTGCCACTGGCCGTATCGAGCAGGGCCTCATCAAGCTCAATGAAGACGTCGAAATCGTCGGCATCAAAGCCACCCAAAAATCCGTCGTTACTGGTATCGAAGCCTTCAAGAAGACTCTTGATGAAGGTCGCGCCGGCGACAACGCTGGTCTCTTGCTCCGCGGTATCGAGCGCGATGATATTGAGCGCGGCCAGGTAATTGCCAAGCCCGGCAGCATCACCCCTCACACCGAGTTCGAAGCCGAAGTTTACATCCTGAAAAAGGAAGAAGGCGGCCGCCACACACCATTCGCAAAGGGCTACAAGCCACAGTTCTACTTCCGCACCACCGACGTCACCGGCGAAGTCGAACTTCCGGCCGACAAGGAAATTGTCATGCCTGGCGACACCATCAGCTTCAAAGTTAAATTGCTGGCTGCTATCGCCATGAACAACAACGATCGTTTTGCTATCCGCGAAGGCGGCAAAACCGTCGGCTCCGGCGTGGTGACCAAGATCGTCAAATAGCACCAACACCGTGAAAAATAGCCCTCCGGGGCTATTTTTCTTGTCATCCAGCCCAAAGTATGATATAAATATTGCAAGCACAGGGTGTTCAAGCTTAAGCTAAGCCGCAAAGACTTGGATCTATACTCTTGGGCACCTTAACCAAAAATTTGAAAGGACTGAATTGTATGAAAATTACCAGTCGCATCCTCCCCATTATTGTTCTCATCTTGCTCTCCGCAATCCTGCTTACGGGCTGCCCTCGCGAAGAGACAGCACGCCAACTCGAAACAACTGAAGTGACGGCAGAAGAAACCAGGCCGTACATCAACAACCAAGCAAAGGCAACCTACGCAGTTATTACTCGAATCAAAGACGGGGTTACATATAGGGTATTGTATCCCATTACGTATCCCGACTATTACTGTCAAGGCGTAATAACGTTCGTGACTTATCGTACGCAACAAGGACAACAGCAAGGCTTGTGGGTACACTCCAATAACATTGAGCTAAACTACCTGCAACCAGAAAGCTGGGAATATGACTACACCTACCAGGAAATGTGCGCCATGTTCCCATCAGAAGAGTAATCACGCCCACCAAACGAGCTATCATGGAAGGAGGAACCAGATGTCTCAGTACACGACACTAATTATCGATTATTCAGAAGTGCTTTTCCCTGGGTTCAAAGGTACTGGACATATCATTGAATCCCACACTGGCATCCCCGCCTCAGATTTCCTAGAGGCCAAGCAAAAGACAATGGACCATTTTCTAGCCGCCATGCGTGGCGAACTCACCGAGCAGCAATACCTACAGCTATTCCTCAAGCGCACCAATTGGGTTATGTCACCCGAACAACTCGGGACTTTCGTCCGACGCAATCTCGACACCGATCTTGAAAACAGCGCCTTTGAACTTCTTATCCAACTGCTCAAAGGCAATTATCACCTCGTGTTACTTTCTGACCAAATCAGGGAATGGACAGAATACATCAAGGCAACTCGCAACGAATTAGCAATTTTCGACCAACAGATATTCTCATTCGACTGCGGGATGATCAAAAGCGACCCCTGGATGTTCCCTCATGCCCTCGACGTGATCAATACTACGGCCGACCACTGCCTCTTCATCGACGATTCAAGCGTGAACATTGCAGCAGCCGAGAAATGCGGAATCAAGTCGATACTCTATGTCGGTCCATCCGACCTCAAGCAGCAGTTGGCTCGATGCAGCATCTACGTATAAAAAATGTCTTTTCGAAACTTTACAGAGGCCCCACAAGGGGTCTTTGTTCAACGCGAAAATATTATAGTATAATACGCTTATGAATTGGCTCAAATTCTTCAGAAAGAAGAAAACCAAAGAACACAACCAGAATCTTGCCGAGCACCGTCTCAAAAATTTTTCCCGACTTCCCCTAAAAGAGCTCAACGAAAAGTTTTCCATCACGTATTCCGAAATCACCAAAGAACCCCTCGGACTTTCTGAACACCAAGTCGAGCAAAAACTCGAGCATTTCGGCACCAACGAAATCACCCTCACCAGCAAGCAGACTACCCTCACCCGCATAGTCGAAGCTCTCGTCAACCCCTTCAACATTGTACTTTTCATCATCGCTATCGTCTCCTATCTTGCCGATCATCTCAGCGCTGGCGACATCGAGTGGACCACCATCTACATGATTATCGCCATGATTCTAATTTCCAGTATTGTTTCTTTCATCCAGAGCGAACGTTCATCTCGCGCCGCCGCCAAATTAGCCTCCATGGTCAACAACACCGCCAGCGTCTATCGCGATGGCGAGCTAAAGGAGCGCCCGCTAACCGAATTAGTACCTGGCGACATCGTCAGGCTTTCTGCCGGCGACATGATACCGGCGGATGTTCGTTTCCTCTTCACCAAAGACACCTTCATCGCCCAAGCAGCCCTAACCGGCGAGTCCGCCCCCGTTGAAAAATTCGCCCACGCCCGTCTCAAAAACAACTCCAGCTTGACCGATCTTAAAAATCTCGGCTTCATGGGCACCAACGTTGTCTCCGGCAGCGCCACGGCCGTCGTCCTTGCCACCGGCAACAATACCTATTTCGGCTCCATGGCCAAAACTCTCAGCAGCAAAACTCGCAACTCCTTTGAACGTGGCGTCTCCAGTGTTAGCCGGCTGCTCATCGTCATGGTCGTCGTCATGGTGCCGCTGGTCTTCCTGCTCAACGGCTTTCTAAAGGCCGACTGGACCGCCTCTCTACTCTTTGCCGTATCCATAGCTGTCGGCCTAACTCCCGAAATGCTCCCCGTGATCATGACCACCACCTTGGCCACTGGCGCCGTCAGAATGTCCAAACACAAAGTCATCGTCAAACAGCTCGGCTCTATCCAAACCTTTGGCGAAATGGACATTTTGGCCACCGACAAAACCGGTACTCTCACCGAAGACAAAATTATCCTCGAAGAATACCTCGACGTCCACGGCAACCCCGACACTCATGTTTTAGAAAAAGCCTACCTGAACGCCTCCTTCCAAACCGGCCTAAAAGGATTACTTGATCTTGCCGTCATCAACCGCGCCGAAAAAAAAGGCCTCAACCACCTCCTGAGCCAACATTTTGTTGTTGACGAAATCCCTTTCGACTTTAGCCGTCGTCGTCTCAGCGTCGTACTAAGAGACAAAAAACACGGCAAAACCCTCATCACCAAAGGCGCCGTCGAAGAAATGCTAGCTATCTGCTCGCACGTCAAATGCGACGGCAAAATCCAACCTCTCAACGAACAGCGCCGCAAAGCCGCCATGAAAACCTACGAAAAACACAACAACCAAGGGCTACGCGTCCTCGCCATTGCCGAAAAACCCTTGCGTAGCTTCCGCGTCGGCAAGTTCGGCGTCAAGGACGAACAAGACCTCACCCTCATCGGCTTCATCGGCTTTCTGGATCCGCCCAAGGAATCGGCCCGCTCCGCCATTGCCGATCTTCAAAAATCTGGCATCAAAGTCGTAGTCATGACTGGCGATTCGTTAGGCGTAGCTTCTTATGTCTGCGGGCACGTTGGCATCAGCCATCAGCACGCCCTCTCCGGACAAGACGTTTCCTCCATGGACGACGAAGCTCTCAAATCCGCCATCAAAGAATGCCAACTCTTTTATAAACTTTCTCCCGCCGAAAAAGAACGCCTCGTGCGCATCCTCCAGGAATCTGGGCACACCGTGGGCTACATGGGCGACGGCATCAACGACGCTCCGCCCCTCCACCAGGCCGACGTCGGCATCTCTGTGGACACCGCCGTAGATATCGCCAAGGAAACCGCCAATATCATCTTGCTCAAAAAAGATCTCACCGTCCTCGGCGAAGGCGTCATCGAAGGACGTCGCACCTTCGGCAACGTCAACAAATATATCAAGCTCGCCGTTTCCGGCAATTTTGGCAACATGGCATCTGTCCTGGTAGCCTCCGTTTGTCTGCCCTTCTTGCCCATGCTCCCCATTCAGATCCTCACCCAAAACCTCCTCGCCGACTTTTCTGTCCTGGGGCTACCACTCGATAACGTCGACAGGGAATACCTCAAAAAACCACGCAGATGGGCGCCGCGCTCCATCATCTCTTTCATGATATTTGCCGGCCTGACCTCGTCAGTCTTCGACATCCTGTGCTTCGTTACCCTATGGTTTCTTTTCGGCTACAATACCCCCGAAACCATCCCTCTCTTCCACGCCGGCTGGTTTGTCTTTGGCTCGCTTTCCCAAATCCTTATCATCTATGTCGCCCGCACCGGCAAATTCCCCTTCCTCCAATCTCGCCCTTCCGTTCCCCTCATGGCATCAACCTTAGTAGTTGGCGCAGCTGCGATATTCATGGCCTTTACGGCCTTCGCCCCCTCTCTCAATATGACCGCTCTGCCCGTCATCTTCGCCCTTCCCCTAATCGTGCTCATCGTCGGTTATTTCCTTGCCGTTCAGGGCATCAAAGTCATCTACAAAAAGCTCTTCCATCACTGGCTATAAAATCGTCTCCAGCAGCGTGGGGTTGACTTTATCTCTACCCAATGATATTATTTAGAGCAATAGGGGGGTGTGGGCGTATTTTAATAGTATCTGGACACTCCCAAAGACGAGACGACTATGAAAAGGAGTTGAAAAGTGATGAGCCTAGGTGAAAAATTAAGAAACTTGCGAATAAAGATGAAGAAAACCCTATACGAACAAAGCCTACTGCTCGGGGTTTCCATGAATTCCGTGTACAGATGGGAGCACGACCTTGCGGTTCCGAGAAAGTCTATGCTAAGAACAATGGCCGACTATTATGCCGTACCGCTGGACTGGTTGTTGTCCGAGGGTGCCTCGGCATCGTTAGTAAGCGAAGCCGAGCAAAAGCTGCTTGGTATGTTCAGGAAACTGTCGGACAACAACAGATACAAGGTGCTTGGGTATGTTGAACACATGGTCGTGGCAGAACTCGACGTCACCGATTAGACCTCCGATCACCACCAAGTGACCGCAGGAAGGAGGGAAAAAATGGCAAAGTACAGAAGACGCAGCTCAAAAGGCATGGGAGACAGGCTCCGGTTGATCCGGACACTGAACAGGCTCACCCTAAAGGAATTCGGTCGTTTGATCAGTGACAAAACGACGACGACGACCGTATCTCGGTGGGAAAAAGATGGTGTTACCCCTCAAGATTCCACCCTCGATAAAATCGCCAACCTTTTTGGAGTAACTAAAGAGTGGATTCTCCACGGAGCGGGCGGATGCAATCTCGCAGGAGCCGTAAACGATCTTGAGGGATATCTTCTTTTCCTGTTCGGGGAGCTATCTCCGGACAGTAAGCGCAAGTTCCTCGAGTACATGGCGGCCGAAACTAAAGGGGGGGGGGCATAAAGGCCTAAGCCGACCCAGACCGCCAGCAAAAGCAAAGCCGACAGACAACGTCGGCTTTTTTTATGCCTTGACACCATCCCGAAAACCATCTATAGTCATCACCAGATAATCTTAATTATCTCTGACAACTCATCGACTGAGCGCTTGTCTTCAATCTGAGATTACAGAGATAGCACAAAGGAGCAACACCATGGCAGAAGCCAAAACCCCAAAAGATAGCGGACTCAAGATCCGTATTCGCCTCAAGGCCTATGATCATCGCATCATCGACCAAAGCGCCAAACAAATTGTTGACGCCGCCATTCGTACCGGCGCTACCGTTAGCGGCCCCGTACCATTGCCCACCAAACGCTCTACCTTCACCGTCGTCAAAAGCCCCCACGTCTACAAAACCGGTGGCGAAGCTTTCGAAATGAAGGTCCACAAACGCCTTATCGACGTCCTAAACGCCACCCCCAAAACCATCGACAGTCTCCAAAACCTTTCCCTCCCCGCCGGTGTCGATGCCGAAATCAAGATGTAGATCGGCAAGCAAATGCTAGCATTTGCTTGCTTTCAGTCATGTTCCTTGCTATGATCTAGGCATAAACATAATCGGGATAGGAAAATATGGACAGTCCTCTTTATATAACTTCAGAAATCGGCAAGCTAAAAACAATCTTATTGTGCCGGCCAGGCGAAGAACTCGAAAGCCTGATGCCAGAGTATTTGGCAGACCTACTGTTCGATGATATACCAGATCTAAAAGTAGCCCAACAGGAGCACGAAGCCTTCGTAAAAGCCTTGACCGACCGTGACGTAGAAGTAGTTTTCCTAGAAGATTTAACCACCGAGGCCCTCAGCGACCCAGAAGTCAAGTCCAACTTCGTCTGGGACATGCTATATAACTCCAAACAGGGCGAACGCTACATCACGGAAACTCTCTATAACTATTTGCAATCCATGGAAACGTCTCACATGGTCCGCAAGCTCATGGCCGGTGTGCGCAAAGACGAAATAGCGGCGATCCGCAGCGGCCCCAAACAGCTGCACGAAATGCTCCTGAGGGATCCATACCCATTCTATCTAGACCCCATGCCAAACATCTTATTCACGCGCGACCCTCAGGCAGTCATCGGCAACGGGCTCACCATCAACAAGATGCATTTCCCAGCCAGACGTCGCGAATCTCTATTTATAAAATATGTTATCCAGCATCATTCGCGTTTTGCAGGACGAAATGTCCCCGTTTGGTACTCGCGCGACAGCAAATTCTCCATCGAAGGCGGCGACGAGCTAGTGCTCAGCAAAGATACAGTGGCAATTGGAGTCTCACAACGCACCACCCCCGAGGCCATCGAAATAGTTGCCAGCAGGTTGCTTGGCGAAGGCGGTTTTAGCCAAGTCATAGCCGTCGAAATTCCCAAAGAACGTCGCTTTATGCATCTAGACACCGTGCTCACAATGATCGACCGCGACAAATTCACCATCCACCCCAGCATCCAGGATAATAACGGCAAAATGAACCTCTTTGTTTTGACGCGCAACGCCGATAATGGCGAGCTTCATGTCAAGCATCGCGCCAACTTGATCGAAGTACTAAGTGAAACTTTAGGGATTCATGATCCCAAACTATTGCCCTGCGGTGGTGGCGACGTAGTCGCCAGCGCCCGCGAACAGTGGAACGACGGTAGCAACACCCTGGCAATTGCTCCAGGCGTAGTCATTACCTATAGAAGCAACCGCGTCACTAACGATCTGCTCAGAGAAAACGGCGTAGAAGTCATCGAAGTACCCGGGTCAGAACTAGGCAAAGCCCGTGGCGGCCCAAGATGCATGAGCTGCCCCATGGTCAGAGAGGACATCTAAATGCCAAATCTAAGAGGAAAATCACTACGCAAACTTCTCGATTTCACTCCAGAAGAAATCCTCTTCATGCTCGACACCGCCGCCGACTACAAGCGCATCAAAAAACGCGGCCAGGCAACCAAAGATTTTACCGGCAAGTCGATCGCCTTGCTATTCGAAAAAACCTCCACCCGCACCCGTTGCGCTTTTGAAGTTGCCGCCGCCGACCTAGGCATCAACGCTGTTTTCTTAGGCAAAGACGACATTCAGCTTGGCAAAAAGGAATCTCTTGAAGACACCGCCAAAGTCCTAGGGCGCATGTTCGATGGCATAGAATTCCGTGGCTTTTCCCAACAAACCGTCGATGACTTAGCGAAATTTTCCGGTATACCAGTTTGGAACGGCCTAACTGACACCTTCCACCCCACCCAAGTCTTAGCCGACCTTCTCACCATCAGAGAACACATCGGCAAACTAAAAGGCGTAAAATTAGTCTTTGTGGGCGATGGGTCAGACAATATCAGCAACAGTCTCCTCATCGGCGCTGCCAAAATGGGCATGCATTATTGTCTAGCCACTCCAGACGAACTCCAACCTCCCTCCAATATCCTAGAATCCGCTCGCGCCATTGCCCGCGAAACCGGTGGCTCCATCGAAATCACCAACAACCCCTGGGAGGCAGTCAAGGGCGCCGACGCTATCTACGCCGACGTCTGGGTATCCATGGGACAAGAAGACATTATCGAACAACGCATTCAACAGCTTAAGGATTACCAAGTAACTATGGATATGATGCGCGCCACGGGCAATCCCAACACCATATTCATGCACGCACTACCATCTTTTCACGATACTAATACTACTTTTGCCACCATGGTGCAGGAGAAGTACGGGCTAACAGAAATGGAGGTAACGGACGAGGTGTTCCGCAGCAAGCATAGTGTGGTTTTCGATGAAGCCGAAAACCGAATGCACACTATCAAAGCGGTCATCGCATTAACGATCTAGTTAAAATCATTTTCGTTAAATAAGCAATAAGGAGGTCAATAAAAAATGACAGACAAACCTAAAAAGAAAGGGTTCTGGAAACGATTTCGCTTCCCGTCAGCTTTAACGCTACTGTTTTTCATTATAGCGGGAACGGCAGTGCTGACCTGGATCATCCCCTCCGGTCAATACGAACTGGATGAAGACGAAGCTCCTATCGCTGGAACCTACGAAGAAGTCCCCAAGTCGGAGACTTTCGTCGACGAAGAGACCGGCGAGGAAGTCACGACAGATGTGCGACAAGGCGTCTGGGAAGTTATTCAAGCTCCCATCAATGGATTCCTGGATGCAGCTGACGTTATTGTCTTCGTGCTCGCAATCGGTGGTTTCCTGGCCGTCGCCACCAAATCCGGCTCCCTCAACGCCGGCATCGGCAAAGTCATCCGCAAACTAAAACACCGCAAAAAGTGGATTATCCCCATTCTAATGACCATTTTCGCAATTGGCGGCACCATCTACGGCATGCAAGAAGAAACTATCGCATTTTATGCGCTGATCGTCCCCCTCGTCTTAGCAGCCGGTTATGACGCCCTCACGGCAGTCATGATTATTGTCTTTGGCTCAATTATTGGCGTTCTCGGATCAACCGTAAATCCATTTTCCACCGGTATCGCCTCTGGTTTCGCCGACATCTCAATCGGTGACGGCATCATCCCACGGCTAATCATACTTGTCCTGTCGCTCGTCGCCGGTATTTGGTTTGTCATGCGTTACGCCGAAAAAGCCAAACGAAAACGCCAAGAACTAGAAGAGTCCAACCAAACCAACACCAAAGCTTACCGCGAACTAGTCCCTGTCGTCTCCGCAGAAGAAGCCGAAGCCGTAGAAGCCGCTGGCACTTCTACCCCTCGACTAGACAAGAAACGCAAAGCCGCCCTTTGGGTCTTTGGCCTCACCTTCCTCATCATGATCATCACCGTCATCCCCTGGGCATGGAAATTTGACATTCCGTTCTTTGAAGACATTGCAACGTGGCTCTACAGCGTTCCGGTACTCGGCCCCTTGCTCGGACGCATTGTTCCATTTGGCGACTGGTGGTTTGGTGAAATCGCCGCCCTGTTTATGGTCAGCTCCTTCGTTCTAGCTAAGATCTCCAAGATGAAAGAAGGCGAATACACCGAAACTTTCGCCAAAGGCGCCTCCGAACTTCTCGGCGTCTGCTTGATCGTCGCAGTGGCCCGCGGCATTTCGATCATCATGCAAGACGGCATGATCGCCGCCACCATCATCCACTGGGGCGAAGAGTGGCTCAGCGGCATGAACGGTTCTCTCTTTGGTGTCCTAGCTTACATTTTCTATCTCCCCCTCTCCTTCCTCGTCCCGTCCACCAGTGGTCTAGCTACCCTCAGCATGCCGATTATGGCCCCCATCTCCGAGTTCGCCGGCGTTGGCCGCGACATCATGGTCACCGCCTTCCAGTCAGCTATCGGTTTGCTCAACATGATTGCCCCAACCGTCGGTGCCCTGATGGGCGGTCTAGCGCTAGCCAAAGTTGACTACGGCAGATACCTGCGCAAATCTTGGCCCCTGTTCCTCATTCTGGCAGTAATCAGTATGGGCGTCATTGCCGTAGCAGCAGCTCTGTAACATGACCAAAATCGTTTTAGCCCTTGGCGGAAACGCGTTGCAAAACGGCAACGCGTTTACCGCTGAGGCCCAGGAAGAAATTGCCGGACAAACTGCAGTCCAAATTTGCGACTTGGTCGAAGCCGGACACGAAATTGTCATCACCCATGGCAATGGCCCCCAAGTAGGCGACATTTTACTAGGAGAAGAAGCCTCGGCTTCCCCCACTAACGCACGCATGCCTCTGGACGTTTGCGTGGCCATGAGTCAGGGCCAAATTGGGTACTGGCTCCAGCAAGCCATTAGCGATGAGCTCAAAAAGCGCAACATCCAAAAACCTGTCGCCACCGTCGTCACCAGAGTCATGGTGCAAAAAGACGATCCAGCCTTCGCAAATCCCACCAAACCAATTGGGCCTTTCTATGATCAAGCACAGGCCGAAGCCTTGGCCATGGAGCACGGCTGGACCGTTCGCGAAGACGCCGGGCGCGGCTGGCGCCGCGTTGTGCCTTCCCCCCATCCAGTCAAAATCATGGAAATCGACGCCATAAGCGCTCTCGCAGATCAAGGGGCCATCGTAATAGCCGTCGGCGGTGGCGGCGTACCAGTCATTGATGAAAATCCCCGTCTAGTGGGCGTAGAAGCAGTCATAGACAAAGATTTCGCCGCTACCAAATTGGCCGAAGACATCAACGCTGACATCCTAATGATTTTGACGGCCGTCGACAATGTCGCTATCAACTACCAAACCCCTGAGCAGCAGCAAATTTGGCAAACCAACACCCAGGAAATGACACAGTATATCGCCGAGAACCAATTCGCCCCTGGCAGCATGTTGCCCAAAGTCCAAGCCGCCATTGGTTTCGTGCGCGATCATCCCGAACGCCTCGCCATCATTACTTCACTTGGCAAGGCCGCCCAGGCCCTCCAAAAAACCGCCGGCACCATTATCTACAACTATAACTAACCACAAACACACATCATTGACAAAATGTACAGATCGTAGTAAAATACTACAAAATACCCATGCTCTTCGCGAGCTGGTTATTTGTGTTGTTTAACAATACGGAAAAACCAGACTCGCCAACTTAATCTAGAAAAGGAGGCTATTTCTACGACGACACATCACAGGCATTTCATTTAGGGACCCTACCACAACTCAATCTACTACAATATGAAAGGAAGACAGAACTGATGAAAATTCTTACAAAATCCATAAGCATGCTGCTGGTTATCGCCATGTTGGCAATGACGGTATGCTCCTGCGCCACCACGCCCCTTGATCGCGACACCGCCCTAAGGGAGCTCGAACAAAGGGTAAACCAAATCAAGCCGATCTCGGTGGAAGTAGACATCAACGACGACCTCGACGACGGGGAGAGCTATCTCCCCAGCACCCAAGTACTCCCGAACCTAACGGAGTACCCCTTCGTAGTCGACGCGACCACGCCGAATTACATAATAGTATATTCGGATAATCATTCGGTAATTCAGGCCGCAAACGACTTTAATCGGGCCGCCGTCATGGTAGACGGTCAACCGATATCCGTGAGCGTTCGGGCGATCGACTCTGTCACCGGTATAGATCTCGTTTTGGCAAACCGGTTCATGCCGGATTTAATCATTCTCAAGAACGAGCTATACGGAGAAATCCTGGAACAGAGCAATATCCCGACCCCGATCCAGCTGATTGCAGACCAGACTATCCGCGACCTGTCTGGTGTCATCGTGTCCAACGAGGGCGCTAGAAAAAACAATATCAGCAGCTTCTCAGATCTGGTACGGTCGGTACAGAGCGGCGAACTCAAAATTGGCTACGTTGATCCATCAAGAAGTGCGGATGGGCTGAACTTTATCCTAGCGGTCTTGCATGAGCACGATCCTATGTCGCCCATGAGCGAAGCTGCCGTCGATGGATTAAGGCAGCTCTATCGCAACATTAAGACGAAAGCCAGTGACGAAGCGCAGCTAAAAGGCGCACTTCGGCGCAGCACGATCGACGGATTCGTTACGGATTATAACACTTTCCAAAACGAATCGGATTACCGAACCGGCTATCAATTTATTCCTTGCGGCATACAGCAAAACCACCCTGCATACGCAGTGGGTCAGCTCACACCGCAAAAGATGCAGATCGCGCGCGCCTTCGTACAGTATTGCCAAGCGCAAGCGAACACCGACTCTGTCGTAGATAATTATAAATCTGACATAAGCTCAGGTTCGATCAAGGCAAGAGAATTGATCGATGTTTACCAACTCATTCGAGGCGGCACGTCCGACACGGCTATCGCGTTCGTAATAGACAAGTCTGGCAGCATGCTTGGCAGCCCGATGCGTCAGCTGCAAGCCGCGCTGCAGGCAGCAAACGACGCGATTCCGGACGGAATCGCGATCGGCCAGATAGAATTCAACAACAAAGTATACATTACGGCCCCCTTAGCAGTAAACGATAGGACGCAACGGCTATGCCGCTCGAATGCTATCACCAAAATGGTAGCAAATGGCGGAACGGCCACCTGGGACGCCGTCGCCGTAGCCATTAGCATGTTAACCGAGTACGAGGAGGAGCATCCAGGAGCGAATCTAGTTGTGATCCTCCTGACTGACGGCAACCGGAATCGAGGATTGACCCTCGATCAAGTCCTCCCCACCATTTCGGCTTTAGACGTCGCTACTCACGTCTTCGCTTACGAGTCAGAGACGGAAGGAATAGACATAGAGCCTCTCCAGAAGTTCGCATCCGCCAGCGAAGGCAGGTGCGTAAACGCCGAGGACGTAAAAAGCCAAGAGCTTGCCAGGTTTCTCGTAGAACTGAGCAAGTCATCATTAGGCTAAGCCGGAAAAGGAGAAGATGTCATGAAAAGAATAATCATCGCAGTCCTACTCCTAGCTCTAATAGCATCCCTGGCAGGGTGCAGTAATTTCGGCAACTCGTCGACAGACGATGACTCTCGAAAGAGCTACGAAACCAGCATCAGCGCAGCCTACCCTGTAGAATATCATGATCAAAAGGCGATCATGATGTTCGAAGAGAAGTTCCAGTGCAGCGTCAACCTCGAGGAGTTCGACTCCAACGAGGACATATACGAGGCACTCATCAAATCGAAAGATGGCGAGTGGGACGTAGTGGTCGTCTCGGATTACATGGTCGATCGCTGCATACAGGAAAACAGGCTAGCCAAATTAGACCACAGCAAGATCCCCAGCATGTCCGGTATCGCGTCTCAATATCTGGGTCCAGCGTATGATCCAGACAACAGCTACCACGTCCCCTATATGGTGGGGACTGTCGGCATCCTCTATAATACTAAAAACTGCGGGATCAGCTCGTGGGCAGAGCTATTCGATCTCGAGGGTTTTCTAATGATGGACTCCGAGCGAGACGGAGTCGGTATCGCGCTAAAGACGCTAGGCTACAGTATGAACAGCGTGGATACCGACGAACTGAGAGAGGCGCAGGAAGTACTACGAAGCGCTAAAAGGAATATCGGGGGATTTTATGAAACCGCTGATATCGTCGAATACATCACTGCCTATCAGGCTGACGCCGGCGTAGTCTATTCCGGCGACGGAAAGCTGGCTCGCAATCTCAGCGAGGAAACATTCGCCTTCGTCATCCCCGAAGAGGGCAGCAACCGTTGGGTCGATGCCTTCGTTATCCCCAAAGACTCTGCTCATGTCGATCTAGCACATGAATTCATCGAGTTCATGTGCCAATCACATGTGGCGAAGCGTAACATGGACACCACCGGCTACACGTCTCCTATCCAGGAGGCTTGGAGCGAGTACGCTGGCGACCTCGTCATGTTCACGCCCAGCGAAGACCTTGCTCGATGCGAAGCCTTTACGCACTCCCCCGAGATCGTGGAAAAACACCACGAAATCTGGAGTAGCGTTAGGGGCAGTTGGAAAGAGGGGTGACTAAATTGAAGAAAGTAAATCATGTTCCGCTTTGGTTACTCGTAATCTTAGCGGCCGCATCCATTCCAGCAGCCTACGACGTGGGCATATTCCTCTGGAAGCTGCTGCCCATGGAGTTGCTCCGTAATGACTCAGCCGCCCAGTATGCTTTCTCAGACCTCTGGAATTTCAACGTCTGGCGCATGCTCAGTATGCTTGCTCTTGAATTCGTGGCAATTCAGCTGTGCATGGCCAGAGCCTTCAAAAGGGACCAGGCACAAAATCCTTTGGTCGTGCTAGCGCTGAGTATCGGAGCCAAAGAGTGGCTGGCTTCACCCAAAAAACAGTTCAAGATGTTGGGTGAAAATCTGATCCAGAAAATCGTCTGGCTCTCCGCCGCCTTTGTCGTGGTATTCATCAGCTTCACTGGAGATAACGCCATCCAGATATACGGCACCTTGATTGGACTGTGTATCTTTCTAGCCATTTTGTGGAAGAAAACCAGACTGCTCTGGTGGGATCGCGAATCCACTGCGCACTACATGGCTACGGGGGTGGCGCCATTCATTACCACCACCGCCCTAGCTTGGCATCACGGAATCGTGGCGGCCGCGCTAACCTTCGTCTTTTACGCTACCGGCCTATTGGTCTTGATGCTGGTAGCGCACGTCAGCATCGGCGCGCCCAATCAAGAAGAAGTCGAAGAGGCAGCCGACATCAGTCGTCCGCCAGAGCTCCTCGTCGAAGCCGCGACTGGTTCAGAGACAGAAACTAGGCCAAAACCAATAAACTTCTACATGACGACAGTGGTGGATCAATCCGGCAGCATCCCGAACGAGGCTATGTCGGCTGCTCTGGAAGAATTCGTGGAAGTAGTTTCGGCTCATCCATTCGCCTATCTTTTACGGATTCGTCGGATAAATTACAGCGGTACAGTGCAAGAAGCTGGACCGTTTACGAGCATAAAAGACTTCGACACCTCTTCATCGTCAGACGGGACTACGGCAACTAATTGCGCAATTAAGTATAGCTGCAGTTTTGCCCCAGAAAAGAACGCTAGTAATTCAATCGTTTTGGTTACCGACGGAGAGCAAAATGCCGGCACTACCTCAGATGAAGCGGCATCGCAATCCAGGCAAACCTGGGAAAAGAAGGGCGGGAATATAGCCGGCATCTGCATTGGCAGCGGCAGTCGCACGATGGAGAGGCTTGGAATCAAAAATTACGCCACCGTGCATGGCGACAGCAAAGAAGCCATGAAGGAGCACATCAAAAAGGTCGCAAACGGTGTCCTCGGAACACTGGACGAAGCGGCGAAGGGGAAGATATCAAAACAATTTAGGTTAGCCTAAATAATAGCTACGAAATTACGTAGCTACGCACCTAAGGGCGTCGCAATTGCGGCGCCCCTTTTTCATGGTTGACTAATCTCCATGAGTATGATATTATTATTCATAGTAGGCGAGTGTAAATTCCGGTCTGTTTTTCGCGAGTTACACAGAACCCGGAACCTTTATAACTTACCCAAAATTTCCTATAAGCCAAATTTTTCTAAATTATTCTGAAACGAAGGGGGTATTATTCATGGCAAAAAACCATATCAATCAGTCGAAAACTAAACTCACCCGGCAGAAAGCGCAAATCGTCATTGCCTTTCTCTTCTTGACATTGACGATTGCGGCATTCGTATGGATGTGCGGACACCAAGGCGCCATCACATACGAATACAACCTCAGGACGGCCGACGCACTATTGTGGGCCTCCTGCGTCCTGCTTATGGCTGCAATACTTTGCGTAATTGTCGCCTTCCATTCCCTTAACAAAGGAATCCGCCGAATAGCGGCCGAAGTAGCAATCACAGAAAGGGCAGCAAAGATGTTTGCACAAAAAAAGCCCTTAGAGCCGGAAAAAGTAAAAGAGCTATTAGCCGAGTACATAACCATGCATCTTGGCACCACGAAGTTGTTGAACAAATGCCTAGGCCAACTAGACCGCATAAGTAAAATGCGGGAGGCCTTAAAAAGGTTGACGGAGCTCAACCAGGCTGAAAAGTTTCAGCAGGGCGGAGTGGAAAGCATACAGAGCACAGAGCAAAATGTCCTGCGCATTCACCTAAGGATTATAAACGATGGAATCGTAGCCACGGCAGACGAAGACCATCGAAAATTCGAAGAACTTATCGCAGAGGTGATCGCGCAATGCGAAGAAGAACTAGCTACGTGCCTAGAAATGCTGCGCAAGATAGCGGACATAATCAGCAAGGAGGGCATTCAAGCTTCAACAACCCATGATGTTGAAACTTTTATGGTAGTTCTTAATTCCTTAGACCCAGACAAAAATCAGTCCGGATTTACCACAAACTAGGCCTTCGTGGATATCAATTTTGGGAAAACCAAGCTGAAAGGGCGCGGTCATCGATCGGGCTCTTTTTCACGCTCCAAAATTCCCCATGGTCTTGTTGTACAATTAAGCCTCCCTCCCCGTCATTGCGAGCGTAGCGAAGCAATCCAGTAAAAAACTAACAGATACCAAACACAATTATGCAACAAGGCCATTCCCCATAAATCCCTGTTGACCAAGAGGGGTCGCTTGTGATAAAATACCAGGGTAATTTTATATAAAACAATTATCACACTGGCGCAAGGGTAAGGCCCATAGCAGGAACCACCCACAAGTCAAGTGATTTTAATGGGAAGGAAAAAGATGCAAGTCATCCTCGGCACCAAAATTGGTATGACTCAGATCATCGGCAAAGATGGCATAGTTACCCCTGTGACTATCCTCCAAGCCGGCCCCTGTACTGTGACTCAGACTAAATCCGTCGATACCGACGGATATAGCGCAGTTCAAGTGGCATTTGACCAGGGTAAAAATCTGAGCAAGGCCGTGACCGGACACGTCAAAAAATCCGGCAAAGAACTAACTCCAAAATATCTCCGCGAATTTCGCATTGAGGCAATCCCTGAAGATATCACCCTAGGCAGCGAAATCACCGTCGAACAGTTCAACCTTGGCGACAAAGTGCAAGTCACCGGTATCAGTAAAGGCAAAGGCTTCGCTGGCACCATCAAACGTTACAATTTCAACGAATCCCGCAATACTCACGGTTTTAAGGGCCATATTCGTGAAGTCGGCTCCATCGGCTCCATGTACCCCCAAAAAGTCTTCAAAGGCAAAAAAATGCCAGGCCGTATGGGGCATGATCAGGTCACCGTCAAAAATCTCATCGTCGCCTACATCGATACCGCCAACAATTTACTCGGCCTCAAAGGGGCCGTTCCTGGTCCCAAGAAGGGCCTAGTTGTTATCAGGGGAAAGGAGTAAACCATGGCAGACATCAAATTAAATAAAGATATTTTCAATCTCACTGTTGATAACCATGAGCTAGTCAAGCTAGCTTATGATGCTTACCTTGCCAATTCTCGCTCCTCTCATGCCAAAACCTTAAAACGCGGCGAAGTTCGTGGTGGCGGCAAAAAGCCTTGGCGCCAAAAAGGCACCGGTCGCGCTCGCTTCGGTTCCACCCGCAACCCCATCTGGCGTCACGGCGGTGTTGCCTTCGGCCGCACCGGCCAAGAAAACTTCACCAAAAAACTCAGCAAATCCGCCAAGCTTGCGAGCGTTCGCCAAGCTCTATCCATGCAGCACAAGGCCAAGAAAATTACCATCATCAACGCCTTCGCTTGCCCCAAAGGCAAAGTCAAAGAAACCTTGAAGCTACTTGACCAACACAAAGTACAGCCAAACGAAAACGTCTTGCTCGTCGTCAGCATCAAAGACGACTTAGTCATTCGTGCCACTCGCAACGTCGCAAACCTCAAGGTCGTTCGTCCCACCTATCTCAACGTTTTCGACATTCTTAACGCCGACAAGATTCTTGTTTCAGAAAAATCCCTCCCCATGATCGAAAACTGGTTGCTGACTGCCCCCGTCATTGCGAGGAGTCCCCTCTCTTCGTCATTGCGAGGAGCGTCAGCGACGAAGCAATCCAGTAGAAAGGAGACCACGTAATGCTAATCCGTCCTATGCAAACCGAAAAAGCTTACAGCGAACAAACCAAACGTACTTACATCTTCAAAGTACCATTGAGCGCCAGCAAGCAGGCCATCAAAGCCACCGTGGAAACTACGTATCAAGTTTCCGTTATCTCCGTGCGTGTTTTGCGGCGCAAGGGCAAAGCTACTCGCTTCAGTCGCGGTAAACATGCTTATCCAGGCACCGCCTATCGTCAAGGTAAACATTTTGCTTACGTTACCCTCAAAGACGGCGACAAAATCAAAGTTTTTGACGAAGAGCCAACAGAAGACGCCAAGACTGCCGAGTCCAAAACCAAAGCCATCAAGACCTCTGACGAAAAGCAAAACGAGGAAACCAAGAAAGCCGGACTATTTGCTAGACGACGTACCGGAAGACGAGGAGACAAATAGTATGAGCATCAAACTTTACAAACCCATCACTCCTGCCCAAAGGCAAAAAACCACCCAGGACTTTGACGGCATCACAACCAGAAAACCTCTAAAAAGTCTGACCAAGGCCAAGAAGCAAAATGCCGGCAGAAACAATCGGGGTCGCATTACCGTCCGACATCGCGGTGGCGGCGTCAAGCGACACTATCGTATCTTAACCTACACCCTGCCGCCAAACTCCACCCTAACTATAGAAGAAATCGAATACGATCCTAATCGCAGCGCTCGAATTGCTCGCGTCAAAGATCAAAACGGCACTTTTTACTATGTCTTAGCCGACACCAGCATGCGCAAGGGCAAAACCATCAAAGTCGGCAAAGACGCCCCCATCGAAACCAGCAACCGCTTACCCATCGACCAAATCCCTGTTGGCACCCAAATCTACGCCATCGAGCTCACCCCAGGCAAGGGCGCCCAAATCGCTCGCGCCGCCGGTAGCTCAGCCCAACTCATGGCCAAGGAAAACGGCTACGCCACAGTTCGTCTCAGCTCAGGCGAAGTCCGCAAAGTCCGCACCGCTTGTGAGGCCTCCATTGGCGTCGTTGGCAACGTCCAGCACCAGAACATAAAAATCGGTGCCGCTGGCCGCAGACGTCGCAAAGGCATCCGCCCAACCGTTCGCGGCGTCGTCCAAAATGCTGCCGACCATCCGCATGGCGGTGGCGACGGCGGTCGTCATGGCACCGGCAAAGCACCACGCACCCCGTGGGGCCAACTCACGCTTGGACTTCGTACTCGTCGCAATAAAAAAACTAATAAGATGATTGTTCGCAGTCGTCATGAAGGGAAAAGGAGATAACATATGTCACGATCTCTAAAGAAAGGCCCTTTTGTGGACTACAAGCTTGAAAAGAAAATCAAAGCCCTTTCCACCGAGGACCGCACTATTATCAAAACTTGGGCGCGCGCCAGCAGCATCAGTCCCGAAATGGTCGGACGCACCATCGCTGTTCACAACGGCAAAGTTCATGTCCCAGTCTTTATTTCCGAAAATATGGTTGGCCACAAACTCGGCGAGTTCGCCCCAACGCGCAAATTCAGACGACACGGCGGCAAAAAAGCCGCTGAGGCCGCCGCCGCAAAGGGGAGGTCGTAATGATAAAGACCGCCCACGCATACATCAAAGGCATTGACAGCCAACCGCGTAAAGTTTCTATCGTTGCTGCCCTAATCCGCGATCGCTATGTCGACGACGCCATTATTATCCTTGAGCATACTCCCAGACGTGCTGCTTTGGCCGTCAAGAAAGCCATCGAATCCGCCAAGGCCAATCTGTTGCACAACAACAGCATCGACACTAAGACCATCGCCATCTCACGCATCTCCGTCAGCGCTGGCACCCGCATCCGCCGTTACGTCCCAGCTTCTCGCGGCCGCGCCCTCCCATTCGAAAAAATTTCCTCCAACATTTTCGTCGAAGTAGTTGGAGAAGAGAAGTCCCGCAAGAAGGCCGCGGACACAACCTCTGAAGAACATACGCAATCAATGAAAAAGAAGGAGGATAAGAATGAATCTGCAAAATAATAATCTTTTTTCAAAATCCGAATTCACTTCGGTTTTGAAAAAAGAACTCAAAAGGGGTCCCGAAGGGGAAAATGTGTTTTCCCTTCGCTCCGGAGGAGAAGCATAATGGGACAAAAAGTTAACCCAATCAGTTACCGCTTGCAAGTCTCCAAAAATTGGAGCAGCAAATGGTTTTCTCGCAAAAGCGACTTCAAAAAATGGCTAATTGAAGACATCAAAATTCGCGAAATCATCGAAAAACGTTTTGCATCACGGCCCACCATCGCCCGAATTAACATTGAACGTTCACCCAACCTCACCACCATCGTCATCCAAACCGCCAAAGCCGGAGCCGTTATTGGCAAGCAAGGCGCTGGCATCAACGAGCTCAAAAGACAAATCGAAATCCTCACCGGCGGTCCAATTCGCATTAACGTAGAGGAAGTTAAAAAACCAGAGCTCAGCGCCAAGCTAGTCGCCGAAAACATCGGTTTCCAGCTCAGCAAGCGCATGAATTTCCGTCGCGCCGTCAAAATGGCTTCCGCCAGCACCATGAATGCCGGCGCCAAAGGCGTTCGCGTCGAAGTTGCCGGTCGCCTGAACGGTGCCGAAATGTCTCGTCGCGAAAAGTTCATCGAAGGGTCCGTTCCTCTCCACACGCTTCGTGCCGATATTGATTTTCATGTCCATCACGCCCAGACCGTCGCCGGCATCATCGGCGTGAAAGTCTGGATCTATAAGGGAGAGAAATAATATGGCTACACTTGTTGCCCCCCGAAAAGAAGCCCATCGCAAAGTCAGAAAGGGCAAAAACAACGGCGTCGCCACGCGCTGCAACGCTGTCGCCTTCGGCAATTGGGGACTCATGAGCCTCGACAACGAACGGATTAATGGTCGCCAAATCGAAGCCGCCCGTCAATCTATCACTCGCTACGTCAAGCGCGGCGGCAAAATCTGGATTCGTATCTTCCCACACATTCCAGTCACCAAAAAACCTCTTGACGTCAAAATGGGCAGCGGCAAAGGCGAACCTCAATTCCACGTTGCCAAAGTCAAAGCTGGCACCGTAATGTTCGAAATTGCCGATGTCACCGAAGACCAAGCCCGCGAAGCTCTACGCCTCGCCTCCCACAAACTTCCTGTTCGTACCCGCATTATCGAGAAAGGGGAACTATAATCATGGCCGACAAAAAAGCCGTCAAAAAACTTGACAAAAAAACCACTAAAAAAGCTGAGGCCATCAAAGATTTGCCCCTAAACGAACAGTTGACCAAGAAAAGGGAAGAACTTCTGGCCGCCCGCCAAGGCTTAGGCTCCACCCTGCAAAACCCCCACGCCATCAAAAAAATTAAGAAGGAAATCGCCCGAATCATGACAAAAATTAACGATCCTTTTTCAAAATCAGAATCAACTCCCATTTTGAAAAAAGAGCCCAAAGAGGCTCCCGAAGGAGGTAAATAATGGCACGCACCCTAACCGGAACCGTGAGTTCTGACAAACGTGATAAAACAATTACCGTCAATGCCACCTCTCGCGAAACTCACCCAATCTACAGAAAACAATTCACCGTTACCCGCAAATACTCCGCTCACGACGAAAAAAACACTGCCCATATTGGCGACAAAGTCATTATCGTCGAACACCGTCCGTTCTCTAAGACCAAAACCTGGAATCTCGTCAAAATCATCGAAAAATCCAAAGGCAAAATCGAGCTGAAAGAAGATATCGTTACTCAGGTAGTTTCTCCTCAAACTGCCAAGGAAAAGTCTGGGGATGAGGAGCCTGCGAAGACGACTCCTTCTCGGACTGTCCGCAGTCACGACGAGGACTTAGCGACGAAGCCTGTAACGACAGGCCTGAGAAGCGTGTCCGAGAAGGAGTCGTCTAGCAAGGCTGCCACCAAGAAGGAAACTAAAAAATGATTCAGCAAGAAACCCGACTCAAAGTAGCCGATAACTCCGGAGCCAAAGAACTCGGCGTCATCCGCGTTCTTGGCGGCACCAGGGCACGCTATGCTCGCGTTGGCGACATCGTCACCGCCAGTGTCAAGGAGGCTTCTCCCACCGGACAAATCAAAAAGAAAACTGTCGTTCGTGCCGTCATCGTCCGCACTCGTCAGCAAATTCGTCGCCCAGACGGCTCCACCATCTGTTTTGATGATAACGCCGCCGTGCTCGTCAATGACGACAAAACCCCTAGAGGCACCCGCGTCTTCGGACCAGTCCCCAGGGAATTACGCGAACTCGGCTTCAACAAAATCATCAGCCTTGCGCCGGAGGTCCTCTAATGAAAGCTATCAAGCGTCTCAAAACTGGAGACTTAGTCAAAATCATTGCCGGCAGTCACAAGAACAAAACCGGCAAAATCGTCAAAATCTCCCCCAGCGATAATCTGGCTCTCATTGAAGGCATCGGCAGTCGTACTCGCCACATGCGCGCTACCCAACACCAAAAAGCTGGCAAAAAAGAAGTCCAATCCGGCATCCATCTCAGCAATCTGAAACTGATAATCGACCAAAAAACCAACGCCACCAGCCGCATAGGTTACGCCAAAAATACCGACGGCAAAACCATCCGCATCGCCCGCCAAGCCAATAATAGGGAGATCAAATAATGGAACCTCGACTCAAAACTCTGTACAGCAAAGAAATCCAGGCTCAGCTTAAAAAAGAACTGAAGCTTGGCAACATCAACCAAGCACCAAAGCTTGAAAAAATCATCGTCTCAAGCGGCGTCGGAAAAAAGCGGGAAGATAAGCGCTTCGTCGAAACCGTCGAATTAACAATCAACAAAATCACAGGCCAAGCCACCACTAGCCGCCTCGCCAAAAAGTCCATTGCCACCTTCAAGGTCAGAAAAGGCATGGGGGCCCCAGTTGGTTATCTTACTACTCTTAGAAACAACAAGATGTATGAATTCGCCGACCGCTTTATCAACGTCACCCTGCCACACGTCCGCGACTTCCATGGCGCTTCTCGCAAATCTTTTGACGCAAAAGGGAACTACAGCATCGGCCTCAAAGAGCAGACTGTCTTCCCAGAAATCAGTTTCGAAGATGCCCAAGTAACACACGGCATCGAAATCACATTTGTAATTAAAAACGGTTCACACGAAGGGAGCTTAAAATTGTTAGAAAAGTTTGGCATGCCATTCACAAAGGAGAATAAATAATGGCTCGGAAATCCGCAATACTCCAAGATCAAAAACGACAACAAATGCACGAGAAATATCGCGCCAAACGCGCTGAGCTAAAAGCTGCAGGCAATCAGGAAGGCCTGCAAAAACTGCCACGCAATTCCAGCCCCACACGTCTCAAAAATCGCGATCTCCTGGACGGCCGTCCCCACAGCTACATGCGCCGTTTTGGGCTCTCCCGTATTAATTTCCGTGAAAAAGCCAATAAAGGCGAAATTCCGGGCGTAACTAAGGCCAGCTGGTAGGAAGGAATAAAGAAAATGTCTATACAATCAACCGATGCAGTAGCAGATCTCATCACGAGAATCAGAAATGCCATCGCCGTGGGCAAGAGCGAAATCCGCGTCCCCACCAGCAAGCTTAAAGCCGCTGTGGCCACAAAGCTAGTCAGTACCAAATATATCGAAAAAGTCGAGGTGGAAGAAGCCAGTCCTCGCGGCATTCTGCGCATAATCATCAACAACGACGGCACCAACGCCCGTATCAACGCCATCGAAAAAGTCAGCACACCTGGTCGCCGCGTCTACGTCGGCGCCAATCAAATCCCCACCGTCAAATCTGGCCGTGGCACCGTACTCATCAGCACCAGCAAAGGCATCATGACCGGCCACGAAGCCAAAAAAGCCCGCCTCGGCGGCGAAATCCTCATCCGCGTCTACTAAGAAAACATTCACCCGCATCAACACGACAAATCCGACCACCAACAGGTCCACCGAGAAGCAGCCAGAACTGGTTTTTTGTGCAAAAAGATGCTATGCTAGTCAAAATTGGTATGGGAATTAGTACTCGCTCGTTAAAAAATGAAAGGAGGATGAATCTCGCGCTAACTTCATACGAGCAGCACTGAGACCAATACTTTTTTACTTCCTAGAGGAACCAAAAATCCACCCTTAAATGGGCTAAAAAGGAGAGTAATAACATTGGATCAGAAACAACCAAAATTTGTTTTCGCACTAGACACCTCTGACATCATGTCAGCCATACGGGCTATCGAAGCCTTCAAAGGATACGGTATCGGATTCAAAATAGGACAAAAACTAATCGCGGCGTTACTCACGGCATCCAAAGACCAGGTTCTGGATCTAATCGCATATATCAAAAAAAGTGGGAACTTCGTTTTCTTTGATCCTAAGTATGGCGACACACTGGATCAAATCGGTGGAGCAACCGAATTGATCGCCAACCACGGCGTAGATCTGATATCGGTGCATACCAGCGCCGGACAAGACATGATGAGGGGTGCGATAGAAAAGGCTGGAGGTAGCGATCGGATAATCGGCATCACGGTGTTGACATCAATAGGTGATGCGGAATGCAAAGTAATATTCGGTGACGAACGCGCAATAGTAGTTCCTAGGCTCGTAAACCATGGGCTAGAAGCCGGAGTCCTCAACTTTGTCATGTCGGCCAAAGAAGTTGAAGCCATGCGACCCGTAGTTGGAGATGGCAAGATCCTGGTAGCAGGCCTCAAGCTTAAGGGGGGACAAGCTAATCGTGGTCAAAAAGCAGTCGGCACATTTGAAGACGCGGCACAGTTTGCCGACTTTTTGGTTACAGGCATGCCATGGACGCGATGGAAAGAAGGAGGCTTCTCTAGCCCGCAAGCGGCACTCGAAGCTATATTGGCAGAAATAGCCGAGGGAGCTCAAAGGAGGGCAAGTTGACACAGAGGGCGCTCGTCTCCTCCAGGAACATCCTGCAGACCTCAATTCGTGCGCTCTTTCTTTAAAGAGCGCACATTTTTTGCAAAAACCCAAAAACATGTGCTATAATAATCCCAGACTAAGAAAGGAAAACATGAGTCGTATCGGAAAACTACCCATAGCGGTCCCCGCGGGTGTGACAATCACGGTCGGCGACAAAGAAATCACTGTCGCTGGTCCCAAAGGCACCCTCTCGGTCCTCACTCTAACAAACACTAAAACAGCCGTAGCAGACGGCAATATTATCGTCTCGCGCAAAAATGACGAAGCTTTTAGCAAAGCCAATCACGGCCTTCAGCGCGCACTGCTAAACAACGCCGTCAAAGGCGTCACCAAAGGCTTCGAGAAAAAGCTCGAGATCAACGGCGTCGGCTTTCGTCTTTCCGGCGGCGGCCGCAAAATCGAAATGGCGCTTGGCTTCAGCCATCCCGTCAAATACAGCGCCCCAGAAGGCGTCGAGTTAAAAACCGACAAAATGGAAATCACTGTTTCTGGCATCGACAAACAAAAAGTTGGTCAAGCCGCCGCAGAAATCCGCGCACTAAAAAAGCCCGAGCCATACAAAGGTAAAGGCATCAAATACGTAGACGAAGTAATAATCCGCAAAGCCGGAAAGGCAGGAAAGAAATAGCCATGAAAGCAATCTATCGCAAAAAACGCACACGCGCCAAAATCCACGGTACTGCTGAGCGCCCACGCCTCAGTGCCCACATTAGCAACATTCACGTTACTGCCCAATTAGTCGACGATGACAAGGGCGCAACACTAGCCTACGCCACCACGATTGGGTCTAAGCAGAAAGGCAACAAAACTCAACTCGCCGCCTACGTCGGCACTCAAATTGCCACAAAAGCCAAAAAGGCCAAAATCAAAAAGGTCGTATTTGACCGCGGCAGTCGCCTTTATGCTAAACGCATGCACGCATTAGCCGAAGCTGCCCGTAAAGAAGGATTGGAGTTTTAACATGACAGAACCAAGAATCATTAACAAGGCTGGCACCACCAAACTTGCAGACACGGTAGTCGCCGAAAAAGAAGCCAAGGCCGAACGCGACTTCAGAAATGCCCGTCGCGACAATCGCCGCAATCGTCGCGCCATGGAGGAACAGGCACCCAAAGAATTCGACTCAATCACCATCAACATCGGACGCGTCGCTCGCGTCGTCAAAGGCGGCCGTCGTTTCCGCTTCCAGGCTTTAGTGGTCATAGGCAATCACAAAAACAAAGTCGGCGTTGGTCTCGCTAAAGGTCCCGACGTAACTTCCGCTGTCGCCAAAGCCGAACAGCGCGCCAAGAAAAACATGGTTACTTTCGCCATGAACGAGGAAACTCTCTGCCATGAAGTTGAGACCAAAGTCACAGGCGCCCAAGTCTTGATGAAGCCAGCTGCCCCCGGTACCGGCATTATCGCCGGTGGCGTAGTGCGCTCCATCATCGGCCTTACCGGCATCAAAAACCTTATCAGCAAGTCCATCGGCAGCACCAATAAAATCAATATCGCCTATGCCGTTATCGAAGGGCTGCGCCAGCAAGTTCCCAGAAAAGATTGGCTCAGAATATCTGCCGCCAAAAAAAGTGAGGAAAAATCTTCATGAAATACCACGAACTAAACGTTACCCCCAACAAAACCACCAAGCGTGTCGGCCGCGGTATCTCCGCCGGCCAAGGCAAAACCGCTGGCCGTGGCACCAAGGGTCAAAAATCCCGCACCGGTCACCGCAAAATGCCAGCCGGCTTCATGGGCGGCCAGCGCGCCATCATGCAAGCCGTACCTAAACTCAAAGGTTTTCGCAGTATTCACGATAAGGCAGAAGTAGTCTATACCGATATCCTAAATACTCTTAAGGGCGACGTCGACAACTTCACCCTAGCCGACAAAAACCTCATCTCTGGACCATTCGTCCGCGTCAAAATCATTCTCCGCGGCGAACTAGCAGCCAAGGTCAACCTCAAAACCCAATTCGCCAGCAAAACCGCCATCGAAGCAATCAAAAAAGCCGGCGGCTCCTTCACTAAAACCCCCACCCCCAAACGCCCCAAAGCCAAAACCGAAAAATAAAAGTATCTATAGTTTTGTGCTCTCTGATATGTTAATATGGGGAAAGTAAATTAGAGACATTATGAATTTCAAAACTATTTTCCGCTCGTTCAAGAATAAAGACATGCTTAAGCGCATCGGGATTATTTTTGGCATTCTCATTGCTTACCGCTTCCTCGCCCACGTGCCCGTTCCCCTTGGCGACGCCTCCAACTTCAAGGAAGCCGTCCAAAACTTCATTAACAGCACTGATTTTGGCGGCTTTTTAAACCTCATATCCGGCGGCGGGCTCACTTCGTTCTCGATCATTCTCGTGGGGCTTTCTCCTTTCATCACCGCCTCCATCGTCATCCAGCTCCTCACCAAAGCTGTCCCCAAACTAGAAGAGCTCCACAAAGACGGCGAATCCGGCCGCCGCAAGATCAATCAATGGACTCGCATGGTTGCCGTTCCGCTTGCCGTCCTCCAATCTATCGCCTACATCTTCATCCTTCACCAACAAGTCATCACCGCTAATACCGCCGTAGCCGTCGAGCCCTCCACTCTTCAATGGGCCCTCTCTATAGCATCCATGACCGCCGGATCAATCATCCTCATGTGGTTCGGAGAGCTCATGACAGAACAAGGTATTGGCAATGGCACCTCAACTATCATCTTTGCCAGTATCATTTCCAGTTTCCCTTCCACCATTGCCAGCCTTGGCGCCTCGCTATTCGACACTTCCGCCGGCACCCTCAGCATGTTCGGCTGGTTCGAACTACCCGTCAACCCCAGCGTCTTCTATATATTATTGGGGTTAGGGATAGGCATCATTATCGTCTTATACTGTCTTGTCAAGATAAACGAAGCCCAGCGCATCGTCACAATCAATTACGCCAAGCGCATCCACGGCAACAGCTCTTACGGCGGCATCAAGTCCATCATGCCCATTAAGCTTATCGCTGCCGGTGTCGTCCCAGTCATCTTCGCAGTGGCTTTCCTCTCTCTGCCGTCTTTCGTCGGCCAAATCATCCAAAGTGCAGATCCGGGCAGTCAACTCGGCACCAACCTTATTTCATGGTTTTCGGCTCCAACCGCCAATAATTTCGTTGCCCTTACCCCCGAATGGTTCATCTATCCAACACTTTACTTTATCCTAGTCGTTGCCTTTACCTTCTTTTATACCAGCATCATCTTCAACACCAAAGAAATCGCCGAAAACCTCCAAAAACAAGGCGGCTTCATCGAGGGCGTTCGCCCCGGCATCGCCACCGAAAAATACTTCGGCACCACTATGCGCCGGCTCAATCTCTTCGGTTCACTTGCGCTCGGCCTCATCGCCATGCTACCGTTTATCGTAGACTACATCTTCATTATTATCTCTGGCGCCCCAATCGGACTATCTCTTAGTGGAACTGGACTCTTAATCGTAGTGACGGTGGCACTCGAAAGTCTCCGTCAGCTCAATTCCCGTGCGCTGATGATCACTTATGACGAATACCAATGAGCCTGCGCATCAAAAGTCTAATTAGCAAAATTCCTTTTTTCCTTTTGTGGCTCGCTATTTTGTTCGTTGTCGGATGCCTTGTCAAAGTTGCAGTCTGGGAAAATATCTATTATCACGAAAAAGAAGGTTCCAAGCGCTATCCGGCCGTAGAAGTTGGCATCGGCGCGCCCGACCAAGAAGAAGTCGACGAAACCGAAATCACGTCCGACCAGATCACCGCCCACAATGTAGCTCCTGACAAACCACGATATCTCATGGCCAGCTTCATGACCAAAAAAGTTACAACGGCCCGTATTCGCGAAGTCGGGCTCACCCCATCTGGCGCCATGGCCACCTTGGCAAGTATTTTCGACGTTGCCTGGTACAACAACTCCAGCAAGCCCGGAAATGGCGGCGTTCTTTTAATGAACGGCCACAACGGCGGACCCAATAAAGACGGGGTCTTTAAAAACCTTGACCAAGCAAAGGTCGGCGATATCGTCTCCATCGAACGCGGTGACGGAGTCCTCTTCCACTATGAGGTTTTCGAAAACAAAATAATGACTATCTCCGAAGCCAACGACTACATGGCCACCATGCAAAAAACCCACAAATCCGGCAAAGAAACTCTCGCGCTTATCTCCTGCACCGGCGAATGGAGCCAGTCCAGACGCACTTTTCTCTCTCGCGCCATGGTCCGCGCCGTCCTCGTAGATTCGATCTAAGCAAACCTCAAAAAACACTCCAAAAAACCCTTTACAGCTTGACAAATTTTTGATACACTAGTCGGGTAATTTATGGCTAGTCAAAAGGAAGTGATTAAACTCACCGGCAAGGTCGTTGAGGCGTTGCCCGGTACCAAGTTTCGAGTCTCCCTCGAGAATAGTCATGTTATCATCGCTCACATGTCAGGTAAAATGCGCAAAAACTATATCCGACTTGTGCCCGGTGATAAGGTTGAAGTTGAGTTAACCCCCTACGATCTTACAAAGGGCAGAATCAGCTTCCGCCTCAAAGATTAAATTAATTGGGATCGCCAGATTTTAGGACCCCCAAAGACTAAGCTTGCACGGCCCCAAAAGAAAGGACATTTTCTAAAGACATGAAAGTTCGCGCAAGTGTCAAGAAAATCAGCCCAGATGATAAAATAGTCCGTCGTAAAGGCGTTCTACGTATCATCAACAAGAAAAAACCTAAGAATAAGCAAAGGCAGGGTTAAGCATGGCAAGAATTGCTGGCGTAACCATTCCAAATGACAAGGAGGTGTGGGTGGCACTTACGTACGTCTACGGAATTGGACGCACCACGAGTAAAGCCATCCTTGCGGCGGCCAAAATCAAGCCGACCACTCGGGTGAAAGATCTCACCGAGGCTGAAGAACAACAACTCGAACGGGTAATTGCGAACAAATACACCGTCGAGGGTGATTTAAAGCGCCTCGTAACCAACAACATCAAACGTCTCAAAGACATTAATAGCTATAAGGGCCTTCGCCACAAGGCAGGGCTTCCTGTTAACGGCCAACGCACTCGCACGAATGCACGAACCCGCAAAGGTAGAGCTATTGCTGTTGGCGGCGCACAACCTAAAGCCGCGAGCAAGACTTAAGGAGCCAAAATGACAGATATTATCCAAGAACAAGCTCCCGAGCAAGAGCAAAAAGTCACCAAAAAAACCAAAAAGAACAAGCGCGTTGTCCAAACTGGCGAAGCGCACATTCAAGCTACCTTCAACAACACCATCATTAGTATCACCGACAAAAAAGGCGAAATCCTTATCGCTTCTTCGGCCGGCGCCAATGGTTTCCGCGGTTCCAAGAAGGGCACCGCTTACGCCGCTCAAGTAGCTGCCGAAAAAGTCGCCGAAATCGCCAAACGTGAACACGGCATGAACAGCGTTGACGTATTCGTCATCGGCATCGGGCTCGGTCGCGACAGCGCCATCCGCGCCATGGGTTCTGGTGGCATCTCCATCAACAGCATCACTGACAAAACCCCTATCCCGCATGGTGGCGTGCGACCAAAGGGAGAAAGGAAACCATAATATGGCACGCGACAATACTCCAATTGCAAAACAATCCCGCCGCGAAGGCTACGCCCTTCATCCCAAAGCTCATAAAATCATGGCCAGAAAGTCCGGCATTCCTGGCCAACACGCCGATATGCGTATCCGCGGCGGCAGCCTTTATTTGACACAGCTCCGCGAAAAACAAAAAGTCCGCCGCATCTACGGCTTGCTCGAAAAGCAATTCGCGAAACTCATGCGCGAAGCTTCCGCCGCCCAAGGCAGGACCGGCGAAACTTTACTAAATTTCCTTGAACGCCGTGCCGATAATACCGTTTATCGTGCCGGCTTCGCCACTTCACGCCGCGCCGCCCGTCAGCTAGTATCTCATGGCCATTTCCTGCTAAACGGCCGCCGCATCGATATCCCATCCATTCGCTTAAACACCGGCGACATCCTGGAAGTCCGACCAAAATCCCAAAAATCTGAATATTTCAAAAATCTCGAGAATGTCGTCGGCGCCGCTGGTTCCATCCCCCTGTCGTGGCTTAAAGTCGACGTCAAAAAAAGGAAAATTGAAATCACTGGGTCACCGAAGCGCGAAGAGGCTGAGGTGGGCATAAACGAACAATTAATCGTTGAGTACTACTCACGCTAAAGGAGAATATATGACAAAAGTTATTCATGAAGCAACCCTGGCAGAGATCAACGAACTCGGTGAAAATAGCACCAGTTTCGTCATCAAGCCACTCTATTACGGCTACGGTAATACGCTTGGCAATTCTCTTCGTCGCGTGCTACTGTCCAGCATCAAAGGCGCCGCCATCGTTTCCTTCCGTATAGAAGGAACCACGCATGAATTCACCGCCATCCCTGGTGTTGCCGAAGATCTCGTTGACATCATGCTCAACCTCAAAAACATTCACGTCAAATCTCATATCGACGCACCAATTGAGCTCCACCTGGAGAAAAAAGGTGAAGGCACAGTCTATGCCCGAGACATCAAGCTTCCTGCCGAAGTCGAAATTGCCAATCCGCAACAAATCATTTGCAACATTGACGATCCCAAATTCACTCTTAAAATGGACTTGACCGTCGACGCCGGACGTGGATATCTCAATATCGAACAATCTGGCGAAAGCCGTGCCGGCAACAACATGATTGCCATCGATGCCGTATTCACCCCTGTCTTGCGCGTTCGATACAAAGCCGAAAACACTCGCGTCGGACAAGACACCAATCTTCAGCAACTTTCAATCACCATCGACACCGACGGCACCATCACCCCACGTGAAGCCTTCGAAGAAGCTGCCGCTATTCTGGTCAATCAATACAAAGCTTTAGCCGGCACCACCACCGTCGAATCCGCACCTGCCCCCACTAGCAGCAAAGCCGAAGACGAGTCCGGCCTCATGATGCCCGTCGAAGAAATGGGACTATCCGCTCGCACCGCCAACGCCCTGCTGAATAATGAAATCCGCACCATTCGCGATCTCGTCATGCTTTCCGAATCAGACCTCAAAGAACTCAAAGGTTTCGGTTCAAAAGCGCTCGATGAAGTCAGAGAAAAGTTAACGGAATTGAAGGTCTAACATGCACCGCCACGGATATAAGGGCCGCAAATTCGGCCGCGAAGCCGATCAGAGAAAGGCACTGCTACGTGGGCTACTTTGTGCACTGATTCTCCACTACTCCATTAACACAACCCTGGCCAAAGCCAAAGAAATGCGTCGCTACGCCGAAAAGCTAGTTACCATGGCCAAAAAAGGCGGCCTAGCCAATCGTCGACTTATCATCGCACGCCTAGATAGCATTGAGGCTGGAGATCATCTCATGGACGTCGTGGCACCAGCCATCAAGCGCGATAGCGGCTATCTCCGCATCAAGCATACTGGTTGTCGCAAGGGCGATAATGCCGAAATGGCCACCATCTCCTTCGTCGACGAAATTACTGTCGCAAAACCAGAAATTACCAAAAAGCCCGCAGCCAAGCCAGCCACCAAAAAGGAAGAGAAATAATGAAAACTTACTCACAAAAACCCACCGAAATTGATCGACAATGGTGGATTATCGATGCTTCAACTATGCCTCTTGGCAAACTCGCCGTCGTCGTTGCAGACAAAATTATGGGCAAATCCAAAATCACCTTCACTCCCCATACCGACAACGGTGACTATGTCGTCATCACAAACGCCAAAAAAATCCAAGTTACTGGCACCAAAATGACTGACAAGCACTATTATCGTCATTCCGGCTACCCCGGCAATCTCATCGACCTGACCCTTGCCGAAATCATCGAAAAAAATCCCAGCCTCGCCATTATCCAGGCTGTTACCGGTATGATTCCAAAAAACAAACTCGCTCCTGCCAGACTGAAACGCCTAAAAATCTTCGACGAAGGTACGCATACCCACGAAGCGCAAAAACCAAAGGAGATCAAGTAAATGACAGCTACCGCCAAAAACGCCAAGTACACCTATGGTGCCGGTCGTCGCAAAGCCGCCACCGCTCGTGTCCGCCTACTCAAAGGCAAGGGCAACATCATCATCAATGACAAACCGGCCCTCGACTATCTAGGCAACAACAAAACCCTAATGGCCGAGATCACCGATCCACTAGCCACCACCCAAAAACAAAAAGATTATGATGTCTCCGTCAAGGTCAACGGCGGAGGTCTATCCGGCCAAGTTGACGCCATCAAGCTTGGCATTTCTCGAGCACTGGTTGCTCAGTTCCCAGAATTCCGCCCCATACTCAAAAAGGCCGGCCTCATGAAGCGCGACCCCAGAGAAAAAGAACGCAAGCACTACGGCCTACGCAGCGCCCGCAAAAAAGAACAATTCTCCAAACGCTAGTCCAAAAGTATATATACTTTTGCCAAAAATACCCCTGTCAAGGGGATATTTTTGCGTATTCCGTTTTGGTGTATAATAAACATAAGAAATTAAAAAATAGGGAACTAAATTATGGAAAAACAAGACACGCCCACCGAAACATCAAACTCAGAAACAAAATCGATCGACAAACCAACGCCACAAAGCAAAACGACCCCAAAATCTTCCCGCAAAAATCTCATTATTCTCATAGTTGCCGTTGTTGTCATGCTTGCTGCAGCCACTTTCTGCTTCCTCTACTTTACTAAATCTTGGATCTTTGCCGAAGATTCAGAAAGCTCCACCAACACCGACCAGACCGACCTAGAGCCTATCTTCTCTAAGGAAAACTATCCCAAATTCGACGCCTCTACCGCCACTCAACCTTTAGTCATGGCGTTTTACAAAGATTTCACCGGTGATACCACCGCCAAAACCACCGACTTTGGCTTCACTAAAACCCATCAAGCCTACGAAAGACTGGTCAAAAAACAAGTCGACCTCATCGTTGTCACTCAGCCATCAAAAGATGAATTCCAACTCATTGCCGACATCGGTGACGAGTACGTCGTCACTCCAGTCGTCGCCGAAGGCTTCGTCTTTTTCGTCAACAAAGACAATCCCGTCAACTCCATAACCGTCGAACAGGTTCAAAATATCTACACTGGCGCCATCAAAAATTGGAAAGATCTTGGCGGGCAAGATCTTAAAATTGCACCCTTCCAACGTCCCGAAAATTCTGGCTCCCAAACCGGCATGATTAACCTCGTCATGGACGGCAAAGCCCTCATGCAACCCGAACGAGAAGATCTCGTTATAGACGACATGTTCGGTCTGGTCGCCAGCGTAGTTACAACCTTCGACAACACACAAAGTGCCATTGGTTACTCCTACTACTATTATGTCACTACTATGTATCAGGACATGGATGCTGACATTGCCAACAGCGTCAAGCTCCTCCACATTGACAACGTCAAGCCAGAACCCAAAACCATCCAAAACGGCACCTACCCCTTCACCACCGCTTACTATATCGTCACCCGCAAATCTGACGCCGGCAACGAAAGTATTCAAAAACTCAAAGACGCCATGCTTAGTCCGCGCGGTCAAAAAGTAGCAGAAAAGGCCAAATATGTCCCGGCCAAGTAAACTCACCACTAAAAAACTAATCATTATCATATCTAGCGTCTTCCTGAGCTTAGCCGCCATCACTACCGCACTCATCCTTATTTTTCCCACGTCGGGCAACAAGACCCAAAAAAACTCCGACAATCCAGACGCCAAGTTTGCCGTTTCCATCACTGACCGCTTCGCTCCAGTTCGCTATGTCGACAAGGACCTCAAACTCTCGAACATCAAGGATTCTGCCGTAAAACAAAAAATCGAAGCCGAGCTAATTAGTCTCTGCGGTCAAGATTACGAAATTAGCATTCTCAACTCCGGAATCGGAGACACCATTTCCGGAGTCTGTCGCAAGGACGAAGGCGGAAACAATTACAGAATTTCCAATTTCTCTTACCGCCTATCCGATGGCGAGCCAATCCAGTTCAACGACCTATTCATCAGTCCAGAAAAAGCCTACCCACAGCTCGCAGACAGTATTTGTTCCAGCCTCATCATCAATAGCACTTTTGAAGAAGTTCTCAACGGCGGAACCACGGACATCGGCAAACCCCAGAAAGCCTGTGACGAAGATCTGCTCAATCGCACTCTCGCCGAATTCACCGTCGACGGCATTCAGCCAAGGCAGTTTTCTTACACTTCAAACTATATCGTCATAGACACAATCACCGCAGGACAGGTCACCCTGCACATGCACGACATAATGGACAATATCGCAATTTACAAACGTTTCAAATCTGGCGAACTCACCGACAATGTTTACGCCGACAAATCTTTAAGCGTCCCCCCTCACTTCGTCTTTTCTCACAATCTCTCTAGCGCTAACCATGTCTCGGAATTCATTAATTCCACCGCTAAAATCTATGTTATGGCAGATATTTTCTCAATCGAGCCGGACTACGGCTCTCATCTCAACCAAGCCGCAAAAGAATTCATAACGCAGCAAGTCGACCAATTCATCGAAGCTAGAAAAAACGAAATCGAGAAAAATCAAGACTCCGCCAAAACTTATCTCCTGGTAGTCGAAGCTAACGACGGCTATATCCGTGACGGCAACGACGACGAGCCCATCTTTCACATCCGGGGCTTCATCGCCGAATACTCAAGTGATGGTGCCCTCGAAGCAATCGCCTCCACTACACACAAAGCAACCTTTGGCGGCGGTTATGCGTTCACTGCATTGATCGAAAGTAACGTACCCCAAAAATCTATCACCAATCGCACCGGATATTCAATTAAACGCGACGGCACGACCGGCAAAGCTATCCGCGCCTGCCAAGAATTGAAAATTGCCTCCGACGTCATACTCTACGTCGTATTTCCAGGAGAAAACCACACCATATCCGACTGGGTCGCCAACGTCCCCTATCGCGGCAAGACCTACCACATCAACGACGACTGCAGCACCACCGAAGTCTCAACTATTCTCGAAGGCGACAACGAAGACGACGATGAAGATTAAAGCACAAAAAAAAAGACTTTCGCCTAATTTGGTGGAGTATATGAGGCTCGAACTCATGACCTCTTCAATGCCATTGAAGCGCTCTACCAACTGAGCTAATACCCCTCGACTTTACATT
>Ga0123353_10000819_pt1 | contig 37906 bp, 37 predicted proteins | sample TergutLab28metaG_3_FD_92763 | JGI IMG/M metagenome (GOLD analysis project Ga0123353, IMG submission 92763) | Labiotermes labralis P3 segment gut microbial communities from Petit-Saut dam, French Guiana - Lab288 P3 | ecosystem: Host-associated > Arthropoda: Insects > Digestive system > Gut ... | reverse complement strand
TGTGTTGCCATCCTCGTCGGAGAACTCGACGATATCGCGCTCGTCCTGGTCCACTGGCATCACCCCCCCTTTCGCCGAACCGGATCTTCATCTCTTTCGATCCTCTCTCGGTCAATCTTATTATACTGCACATTCCTAGCAAAAGCAAGCCCAAAAAACCCTTTGCGTTCGGCAGCATTCGGCAGAAGGCGCCGCTATGCCCGTCGGCTAGTAGGGAAACTTGGCATCTCCCATAATGCTTGATCCATAGTAACTGAGCCAAATATAGGCAGGTTCTCCGGCATACCAAGAGCAGATGAGGGATGCGTCCTCAAAATACCAGCTCATTGAGATTCCGTCGCTTTCTGTGTCGCTAAAATCCGGCTCTCCATACCGGGAGACCATGGCGGCGGAGAGGGTTTCAAACTCCTGGCCCGGCTCTTCGGCCGTGCTTCCCTCGGATGCGTAAAAGGAGAATGAACCCACATAAGCAGGTTCCGAATCATACCGATAGGCATTTGCGTCGTAGGCCGGAATCCCTTCGAGGGTAAAATCAAGGATCTCGTAATCTCCTTCATCGCCCCAGCTGGACAAGCTCAGGCCATTTTCAGCAGCCAGCGCTTCCAAGTCGGAAGTGGTCGAAACACGGATCAGCTTGTGTACAAAGTCCCAATTGTCGGCAAGGGCGGATGCGGTCAGAACGCAAAGGACGCATAACAAAACAAGGGCAAGAAGTACCTTTTTCATGGATAATCCCTCTTTTCTGTTTTTGTGGTACTTGGAGTATATCATGGGCCTACTGTCTTGCGCAATACCACGCGCATCGTTGGGAGTGAAAACACACTTGACAATCGATAGCAAATTTGCTATCGTAGGAGCAGAGGTGAACAGGGCATTGCACAGCATCATTTTTTACCGCAAGGATAGCCGCTTTGTGAAGCAGACACAGAAAACCCCGGTGCGGGAGATAGAGCAGGCAAAGCGCGAACTGGCAGACTATCTGGAAAGGAACGAGGATTCATGAATAAAAGCGGAATTGAATGGACGGAGGCTCTGGAAAAGGAGCTTTATACGCCGGAAGAAATCGAAGAAAACACCTTGCAGGCAAAGCTCCTTTGTGAGCTAATCGATGCAAGGCAAACGCAAGGACTTAGCCAGCGCAATCTTGAAGAGCTCAGCGGCATTACGCAATCCGCTATTGCCCGAATGGAGAGCGGAGCGGCAAGCCCAACGCTTGACACACTGTTTAAGATACTTGTACCACTTGGGAAGACGCTTGCCATCGTGCCTATTGCATCGAAAAGTTAAAAAGGCCAGACTATGTTTCCCTTGCCCACACGCCCGCCCCGTGCTATGATAAACCACACGGAGGCGTTGGTTATGTCCTTTTGCACCTTTGGCGAAAATTACGCGCTGTTTGACATCACCCCTGTGGAAAACATGTTTTTGCAGGAGTTTATGTTGCGTGCGCCGGGCAATTACGTCAAGGTGTACCTATACGGGCTGATGCAGTGTTATCACCCTGCCGAGGCCATGAGCATGGCCCGCATGGCCCGGGACATGGACATCGCTGAGGACGAAGTATTTCAAGCCTTCCAGTATTGGGAGCGCATGGGTTTGGTGCGGCGGGTGGCGGATGCGCCGCCCCGGTTTGTGTACAAAAACCTCAAGCATAAGCTGCTGATGCCGGGCAGCGAGGGCGATTCGGTGTACCGCTACAAGGACTTTAACGAGACGGTTCACAACCTGTTCAACAAAAAGCGCAAGCTGTACGAGCAGGATTATCGCCGCATGTACGAGTGGATCGAGGTTTTGCACCTGCCGGAGGCCGTGGTGATCATGCTGATCCAGCACTGTATCGGTCAATACAAGATACGCTTTTCTTTCGATAAAGCCGACGCCCTGGCCCGCGAATGGGCCGAGCATGGGGTGCGAACCATTGAGGATGCCGAGCGCATCACCCGGCACTCGGCCCAGATGGCGGAGGATTTAAAACAGGTGCTGCGGCGGCTGGGCCAGCGGCGGACTCCTTCCATGGACGAACAAGAGCTGTTCCGCAAGTGGACCGTGGATTGGGGATTTACCCTGCCCGCCATTTTAGACGCCTGCCAGGAGACCACCAAGGGCGCGCCCACCATGGCGTATTTGGGCGGCATTCTGGAACGGCAGCACAAACTGGGCCTGCACAGGGCCGAAGAGATCGCCGAAAATCGCAAGCAGGAAAACCAGCTGGCCGGGCCGGTAAAAGAAATCTACCTGGCCCTGGGGCGGCGCGGCATTGCGCCCACCGCCGAGGATTTACGGTTGGTGGGCGAATGGACGGGCAAGGGCATCGGGCTGGATATGATGGTGCTGGCCGCCCAGGTGGCCCACCACAACGGCGGCAACAGCATGGAGAGCGTGCGCCTGCGGCTGGAGGCCTGGTTATCGAAGGGGCTCGCCACCCACGCCGCGGTAGAGGATTATCTGGTGGCGGTGCGCCAAGACAACGCCCAACTGGCCGCGCTCTTTGAGGCTTGCGGCGAATCCCGCAGGCCCTCGGTTGCCGACCGGGCGCAGCTGGCGGTGTGGCGGGATGAATGGAACATGCCCCACGACGTGCTGTTGCTGGCCGCCAGCTCCGCCGCCAACGCTTCGGTGAAGATACCCTTTATCCACCGGGTGCTTTCCCAGTGGAAGGACAAGGGCATCACCACAATCGAAGCGGCCCGGGCCGAGCGGGCCCAGCACATCGCCGCACGGGATGCGATTACGCCCTCAACAACACAAACACAACCTGCCCCGCCTCGCCCTGTCCGGGAGGTGGCGCAACACCGCTACGCCCAGCGCCAGTACGCGCCCGAGGAGTTGGATGCGCTGGTGTTTGATCCCTATGGAGAGGGGGAGCCGCCATCATGACGCGAGAGCAGGCGGTGCGCGCACTGCTGGCCGAGTACGAGCAAACCCGCACACGCAACCGGGACGAAGAGCAGCGGCGGTTGACCGAAGTAGCGGCAAAAGCTCCGGCCATCGTGGACGCGCTGCAACAGCGGGAAGCCCTGCTGATGGAACGTATGCGCGAGGCCTTCGATCATCCGGCCAATGCCGAGCGCATCTCGGCGGAGCTGGCCAATCGCATGAGCGCCCTCCACGACGAAGCGCGCCGCGCCCTGGCCAAACATGGCTTTGCCGCCGATTATCTGGAGCCGGTATTTGGCTGCCCCATGTGCCAAGATAAGGGCGAGGTGGGCGAACCGCTGCGCAGCTGGTGCGCCTGCTTCCGGCAGCGGCTGGTGCGTTTGCTGTGCAGCGACGAAGGTATGGCGGCGCTCCAATCCGAAAACTTCGATACCTTCGACGAAACCCGCTTCCCCGATGAGCCTCTGCCGGGCAAACCGGTGACCCAGCGGGCCCACATGCGCACCCTGCGCGATATCTGCGAGCGTTATGCCGACGAGCTCCCCAACAACACGCCGCGCAACCTGCTGTTCAGCGGCACCTCCGGGTTGGGCAAATCCTTTTTGATGAACTGCATCGCCCATCGGGCGCTGACCCGTGGGCATTCGGCGGCGTGCATCACCGCGCCCAAGCTGATCGAGCACATGCGCCGCTATCATTTTAACGGGGAGGGCGCGGAAGCGGTGGAACAGTGGACCAACGCCCAATTGCTGCTGCTGGACGATCTGGGCGCGGAGCCGATGATCGAGAACGTAACCATCGTGTACCTGCTCAGCCTGCTCAACGACCGGATCGCGGCCTGCCGCCACACGGTGGTAAGTACCAATTTTTCGCTGCCGGAGCTGATGCAAGCCTACACCGAGCGGCTCACCTCCAGGCTGCTGGACGCGCGCAACACGCGGATTTTGCGCTTTGAGGGGCGAGATTTGCGCTTGATACCCAAGTATTAATGCGAATCAGGGGTTGAAGTGGTCAAGGCAGGCGCCTCTGTAGGGGCGAAATCCATTTTCGCCCGCCCTGAGCATCCTGTTTCGGGCGGATATGGAATCCGCCCCTACACGGATGTCCACATCCATCTCTACCCTTGCCTCGCGTTATGAAAGGAGGTTTCTTCTATGTTCAGACCCATGCGCCGCCCCCACCTAACCCTCACCGAAGCCGAAGCTTGGGCTTTGATCGAACGCACGGCTTACGGCGTGCTGGCTGTGCATGGCACGGAGGGGTATCCTTACGCCGTGCCCATGAACCATGTGGTGATCGACGGCGGGATTGTTTTCCATGCGGCGGTGGAGGGCCACCGGCTGGAAGCGCTGCGGGCTGATCCCCGTGCCTGCTTCACAGTGACGGTCGGGCCGGAGGAGGACGACAACGCCATCCCCGCCGGCACGCTGGGCACCTTTTCCAGTGCCGTGGTTTTCGGGCGGGTATCCGAGTTGCCGCTTGAGGAGCAGGAGAAAGCGCTGATCGCATTTGTGCAAAGACACCTTCCGGAGCGCGTGGAGGAGGTTGCGCAGTTTATGGCCAGCGGGCGCAAGGTGGCGGCGCTGCGGATGAAAGCAGAGCACATCAGCGGAAAACGGCTGGTGGTGAGATAAAGTGAATCAAGCAAAGAAAAGGGACATACTAAGCGAATCACTTCTTAGCTATATCGAAAACAGGAGCGCCGAGTACGCAGTATTATTAACTGGTGAGTGGGGCAGTGGCAAAAGCTATTATGTAAAGAACACGCTTCGCGAGTCCTGGGGGCCAACGAAAATCAACGGACAACTAACGGAGTATCAGCGAAGAACCAAAGATGGGAGAAAAATTATTCCTATCTATGTTTCTCTGTTTGGATTATCTTCAGAAGCGGAGTTTCGTGAAACCATCAATCTTCAACTGCTCCTCCGAGGAGCTAATTCAAAAGCAATAGAAGAAGCAATAAAAAAACTCAAGGGCCTTGTAGGCGGTGGCGCGGATGCAGCAGACCGATTATTCGATATACCCGCAAGTCTTTTGCAAGGTGTGCTTTCTGTTGGGTTTAGTTTTATACCTGTGGAACAGAAAGAAAATGAGCAGATCATTCTGTTTTTCGATGACCTTGAACGCACAAAAATCGCGATAGAGCCTATGTTGGGCATAATAAATGATTTAGTCGAGCACAGAAAGCTAAAAGTTATCCTTCTAGCTGATGTTGCAAAAATGGAGAAGAGAGCTGCTTTTCGGAAATATAAAGAGAAAGTCGTGGGGCAAACTTTTTTCTTCCAGTCTGACTTCGACAGCTTTTTTCCGAATATTTTAACTTCATATAGCAAGAGTTGGGCTGAAAATTACTTGGCCTTTCTAGGCAATAAAGAATTAAAGAGCGATATCGTGAGGGTATGCTTCAATGGGAAAACTACAAACATCCGCTCACTGAAAAAAACCATGGCTGTTTTTGAGCGGTATTTTGCGATATGGATTGATTGGCTGAACAAAGACGAAAGCGGGAAAAAGGATACTTGTGATGTGGCAAAAGAGTTCCTGCATCTTCTTTTGTGTACAATTCTTGATGATCAATCGCTTTTGTCGCCTGAAATCATGAAAGTTGCTTGTTTAGAGGGCTTCTCTTCAGTAAGATATCCTGAAAACTATGCGCACGAGAAAAAAATAAAGAACCGCATACATTTACTTCCATCAAGGCTTCAGAATGCACACATGTCCATAGGCTTATACCAATGGGCGATACTTGGTGAATGGAATGAACCGCAAATTCAATTAGATATTGATCACTATCGCATACTAGAGATTGGAAGCAACAGACATGAAAGACTCTTGCTAGATCATCAATACTTGCAACTTGGTACTGAAGAAGCAATTACAGTGACCCTAGCAAAAACAATAAGCCTGATGAATAAACATTCTTTATCGATGCACCAGATATCACAGTTTGTTAATGTGGTTATCGAACTCAACGACCTTTACGATATGCACATAGTTACTGATCGAGCTAAAAACGCAATTGAGTCTTATCTTGCTGAAGCTGAAAAGATATCGGCTAGTGATCTTAAACGTAGAGCCCTAATGAAACGATTTTCACTTGAAGAAAGAGATCGCTCCTCTTCTGACCACCCTTTATGGGCTCGTTTAACTCGTTGCTATCAAGTGCTATTAAACCGCCTCCAGGACAAAGAAATAGAGGACGCCCTTAGAGATGGGTTTATTGATGAAATGATCCGGCTTGAAAAAGGAGAAAGCATCATTGATATGGCGTATTGCAGTAAAATTGCCCATCGGCTCTCCGAATTAACGCTAGAAGAGTTGAAAAGCATTGAGCGCTTACTTTCTTTAGTGAACTCCTCGGGGCGTATCAGCAAATTTACGCCGCCTGCTTTTTTTGATCCGCTTTCTCCTGAACTGGCTTCTTTTATGATAAAAAAGCTTAGTGTTCTCAAGACAGAAACAAAAGATCGCATCAAAATGCGCATACTAAATGACCTTATAGCTGGCTTTAATAAAAAAACCACTCGACATCTAGACTCCTAAATACGATGACTCCTACGAAGATATATTGAGGTGACCGGAGGCCACGCACGCCATTTTACCTGTCATCCGGCAAGCGGCTATTAGTGAAATAACCTAAAAGTGCAGCCTGCGCTTGAGTTCTTCGCTGAGCGCCCTGTTACGGGAAATGACAAACAGCAACAGCGCCATAAAAAAGCAGGGCGCCAGCGCAAACGGCGACCAGCGCAGGGCGACGCCAAAACCAACGCACAACAGCTCCACCGCAAGGCACAGAACGCCAACCTCCACCAGCGCGGCCACAATCACCAGCAGTGTGCGGGCACGGTACTTTCGTACCAGCGCCACACAAACGCAGATCATCACAATAAAAAGCGCTAGGGCGGGAAACACAATCGGCAAAAACCAATCCGATGCGCCGGACAGCCGCTCTATCATCAACAGATACCCCGCCAGAGCCCCTCCTGTGATCAGGATTGTGCTGTACACCCTGTAGCGCGGCAACAGCAGCGGTACCGCTACAACGATCCAGCTAAGGGCCAACACACCCGCGGGGTAAATGCTCCAACTGATCCCACCGGCCAGAAAATCCAACAGCAGACAGCCCGCCGCTGGCAGCAATAGGAGAACCGAAAGCAGCGTCATTGCGTATTTGCGGCTAATTCGAAGCGCCTGTTCCGGTGTGCGCACCGGAAACGGCTTGGGGATGGACGGGTCATGAGGCTTTAGGGGATCGGCCAACTCAGCGCCGCATAACGCGCACTTGGGTTCGGCGTCATGCAATTTTACGCCGCAATGAACACAATACGCCATCTTCTCACTCCTGCTCTACTGATTGCTTTCAATGGTGACCGGCACGCCCCGCTCCACCAGAAAACGCAAGGCTTCCCGCGGAAGGTCGGCTTCGCGCTGGTTGCGTGTAAACATCATGGTCATCGTATCCCCTGTGGAGACAAGGGCGCAGTTGCAGCGGGGCGTTGCCGATGCCCCCAGCATCAGCTCAAACCGCTCTACATGGGCCACCATCGCTTGAGGCGCGTCCATGGCGCCTATGTTCGTAAGGGTGGTGGTGACCGTCCGGTCGCCTACATAACGAAAAACTCCGTTGATTGCCAGCTTCTTAACCGGCAGCGGGCAGAGCCTAAGCAAAAGGTTGCGTTCCTTCGATACGTTTTTCGCTATGCCTGCGTACAGAAGTTTGGGATTGAGCGTATAACGCATAAAATGATGCACGTCCCGGGCGATTTCCTCAAACGTGTACGTTCCCAGGCGCGGATCAATTTCCGGGTTCACGAATGTTGAAAAGTTACGCAGCGTTTCTGTGGGAAAATATCCGCGCATGTTTACGGGTATGGAGACCCGAATGGGCCTGGTTTTTTTTTCACTCGATTTTTGGCCCGATTGCTGCCGCAGATAACAAGCATACAAAAGCACGGCGGCTATGTATTCGGTTACCGTTACCCCAAGGGGTTTGGCCATCTCCCGCACCGGCTTGTACGGCATGGTGGCCGCAATCACATGCAGGGTGTGGGGCGGTTCCGCCTCGCCCGCCATATGATATGCCCGGGTTTCCCTCCAGGAACGCGTCACCTTGGGCAGCGGCAAGCGCTGGAAGGCGTCTTCGGTTTCAGCAGCGGAAGGTTTACGCTTGATGTCCAGCACACCGTGGCCCGACGGCACATGATTGCCCCCCAAGCGCAGGTACTCCGCCGCGAGGGTCTTTAGGAAAGCAAAGCCGCCCGTGCCATCCGTGACGGAATGAAAAAACTCCACGGAAATGCGCTTTTGATAGTACAGCACGCGCAGCAGGTACCCATTGTTCTCTTTCCAGCGAAAGCGCAGGCATGGATGCCCCGTATCGGGCTGAATCAAAAACGGCTTGGTATTCGCCTCAAAATAGTACCAAAAAAGGCCTCTTCCCATGCAAACGGCCATAGACGGAAACCTGGGCAGTACCCTGTTGACCGCCGTTTGCAGCAGCTCGGGCACAACTTGCTCCTTGAGCACAACCGATGCCCGGAACACGCTGCTCCAACGGGATGTGGCAATCGCGGGATACAACTTGCCCGCATTGTCAAGCTTGTACCACCGCTTGATGTTTCTTTGCGCCATGCGTGCACTCCTTATGTCATTGCCGATAGTATACCACTTTTCCATGCAGGTGGCAAAGATGCGAATCATATGTTATACTTGCGCCGATTGGCGGTGAAACAATTGAAAATGGAAAGTGGAAAGTGGAAAGTGGAGGAGTTGCGCGCAGGGGATCAGCTATCCCTCACCGGGCGCATCCTCACCGGCCGCGACGCCGCCCACAAGCGCCTGATCGCGCTGCTGGATGCCGGGCTTCCCTTGCCCGTATCGTTAAAGGGCCAGGCGATGTACTACGTGGGGCCGTGCCCGGCGCGGCCCGGCGAGGTGATCGGCTCCTGCGGGCCCACCACCAGCGGGCGCATGGACGCCTACACGCCCCGGCTGCTGGAGCAGGGGCTGGTGTGCACCATCGGCAAGGGGCAGCGTTCCCCTTCTGTGAGCGAAGCGATGAAGGCGCATAAAGCGGTGTACCTGGCGGCCACCGGCGGCGCGGGGGCGCTGATCGCGACGTGTGTAAAAGCCTGCCGGGTAGTGGCCTTTGAGGAGTTGGGAACAGAAGCCATCCACGAGCTGGAGGTAGAGGATTTCCCGCTGATCGTGGCTGTGGACAGTCTGGGCAATGATCTGTACGAGCTTGGGCCGGAGCGGTACAGGCGGTTATATTACGACGCCAATCAAGCGTAGGGCGCGGCCACCGGACGCACCGCCGTATTGCGTCAAGAACGCGCTGTTTGGCGCGAATCACGGCGCGTCGGGTCGCCGCGCCCTACAACCGAAAACCCTGCTGCTCCGGGGCGGACGAAAATGGATTTTGCCCCTACAAGAACGGCGCGCCGAGGGCGTCGCGCCCTACGCTTGCGCTCTTTCCTGCACTTCCCGCACAAGAAAGGCTTCGATAAAAGGAACGCTCTGGTTGTCCACCGGGAACATAAAGCCGCTGTAACGGCATTTTTGCTGTTGCTTTCCCTTCAGGGGAAAATCATACCCCATGGGGCATCTCGAATTGCATGCGGCGGGGTTCAGGAACCGTTTGCATACGGTTGCTTTGTCAATGGCTCTTGCCATGGCATCGGGCAGGGTTTCCATAAAATCCAGATAGCTGTTCACATGCTCCCCATAGATACGCGCCACCAAGCCGCTCTTACGGAATACAAAGTTGGCAAGGGAGCGTTTGGTTTTCTTGTCAAAATAAGAAACCAGGAAGCCGCTTTTGGCCCTGTCGATTTTGATTTGGTATCCGTCTTGGAGCAGGGTTTGGTGGGTTTGGGTTACGAAGGGCTGATAGGCCGGGTGAACGTCCAGCAGGAAGTCCTCGAATTGGTATTGTTTCTTTTCCATGGGTGCGCCTTCTTTCATTTCTTTGTCACACAGTACCATTTTTGGATTTGGCGTGTCAAGCGAATCCAGTGGTTGACAGCCGGAAAACCCCCGTGGTATCATCGACCCATTCAGCCAACTGCGGAGGATGCCATGAACCGAGCCCACAAGTCCATCAATCATTTGCTGGTGCGGTTATTCAACGACATACTGGCCATCGAGGAGCGGGCGCTGTCCACCGGCGAGTTTGCCGATTGCTCTGTGCGGGAGATGCACGTGCTGGAGGCCGCCGTCGCCCAGCCGGAGGGCAATAGCATGTCGGCCATCGCCACCCGGCTGGGCATCACGGTGGGTTCCCTCACCGTAGCGGTGGCTACCTTGGAGCGCAAGGGGTACCTGCGCCGGGAGCGCGCCACCGACGACAAGCGGGTGGTGCGCGTGCTGCTCACCGAGCGGGGTAGGCAAGCCAACGAACGCCACGCCGCTTTCCACATCGAAATGGTCGATCAAGTACAAAAAGCGCTCAATGCCGACCAGCTGGAGGTGCTGGCCGGCGCGCTGGAGCATATCATCGCGTTTTTTGAAGGATATGAGTTGGAAAGGATGTAACTATGGCCATTCGCATTATCACCGACAGTACGGCCGATCTGCCTCTGCAAACCCGGGAGTCCTGGGGGATTCTCACCGCGCCTATGGGCGTAGTGTTCGACGGCAAGCTCTATTTGCAGGACATCGACATGACCATCGAGGATTTTTACGCGCGGCTGGCCGCCTCGAAGGTGATCCCCAGCACCACCCAGGTTAATCCGGAGACCTTTGCCGAGCGTTTCGCGCCCATCGTGGAGGCGGGGGATCAGGCGCTGGCGATCTGCGTATCCTCGGGGCTCAGCGGCACCTATCAAAGTGCGGTGATCGCCAGGGACTCCTTCCCAACCGGCAGCGTGTTTGTGGTAGACAGCCGCAATGTAACCATCGGCGCGGCCCTGTTGGTGGCCCGGGCCGTTGCGATGCGCGAGGCGGGCGAACCCATCGAGCGGATCGCCCAGGAACTGCAGGACATGAGCCGGCGGGTGGTGATGTACGCCATCATCAACGATCTTTCCTATCCCCACAAGGGCGGGCGGCTGCCCACGGTGGGCCTGCACGTGCTGGGGGTGCTGGACATCAAACCCATCGTGAGCATATGGAACGGCGTGGCCAATTCGGTGGGCCTGGCCCGCAGCATGCGGGGGGCCTACCGGTGGATCGCCGAACGCGCCGCAAAGGAAGGCATCGACGAGCGGTACGGCGTAGCCTTTGGCCATACCAACGCCCCGGACCTTGTACCCCTGCTGGAGGGGGCGGTTTTCCCCAACGGCACGGATTTGCAGGCGCTTCGCCATCCGGTGGGTATGGTGCTGGGCGCCCACACCGGGCCGGGTTCGGTGGCGATAGCGTATATCAAGAAATAGCTTTTGCGTTAGACTTCCTTCCCCGTGCAGAGTATCTCTTTTACGAATGGATTTTTTCGCTCGATTTCTGCTGTTTGAAACACGATTTGTTTAACTCGGCATTCATGCCTCCTTTGTGCAATTCATTGTACGTGTTGCGCCAAAACACTCGATGAATAATTTGCGTCCCACATAGTCATCGAACCTGTAACAATCCTCTCTATAAAACTCGTTCCAATAACTTATCATCCGGTTATAGCTCCTGCAAAATATCTTTTTGTTATTTGCACAGAACTGCCTTATCACGTCTGTATTTTTCCCTTCTAGTTTTTCATATACCATTTGCAAAATCTCAACAACATATTCATCACAAACTTTGACTATGTATGGAATTACCCATTCCGGGATGTTTGTTGACAATAACTCCTTGACATGCTTTTGACGAACGTATCCATCACAATTTCTTGAGTAAATGCAATGTAAAATCAATCTCTCCGCATCGTTCATTTTCAACACTAAGTCATTATCCATTTCCAGCAAATACATTCTATATGGGAATCTGATAATGCGATTACACGAAAGATATGTGATCTCCTCTGTTGTCACACAAGAACTGATATTTCGGTGTGTCTTTCGAGGAATTAACTGAACAGCCTTCTTAACTATCTGTTCCATTTCCAATGGAAATCCAGCGCAAAATATTGTTGCCAATTCATCTTTTTGCGTAAACATCGTTCTTATCCAGCTTACCATATGTTTACCTCGAAAACACATACTCATGTTAGCGATGCGCCAGGGTATCACCCTCTACTTTAAACTACCCACAAACCGCCCGATGCGCGCCAGCGCCTCCTGCAGCTTGTCCAGCGCCGTAGCGTAACAGCAGCGAATATGCCCCTCGCCCATGGCGCCGAAGGCGTCGCCGGGTATACAGGCCACCTCCTCGGCGTACAGCAGCTTCTCGCAAAACTCCTGGGAGCTCAAGCCTGTAGAACGGATGCTGGGGAACACATAGAACGCGCCAAGGGGTTCGAAACATTCCAGCCCCATGCGGGCAAAACCGTCCACCATCAGGCGGCGGCGGCGGTCGTAACTGCTCACCATAGCGCGCACATCGGCAAAGTCTGTTTCGAAGCCGTGGGCCAGCGCTTTTTCGGCGGCAATTTGCCCCTGAATGGAGGCGCACATCAGGGTGTATTGGTGAATCTTGCACATGGTGGCCAGCACCTGATTGGGCCCGCATGCATACCCCACCCGCCAGCCTGTCATGGCAAAAGCCTTTGAGAACCCGCTCAGGGTGATGGTCCGCTCCCACATGCCGGGCAGGGTGGCAAAACAGGTATGGCTATGCCCCCCGTAGGTGAGCTCTGCGTACACCTCGTCGGCGATCACCATCACGTTGGTATCGCGCAGCGCCTGGGCAATGGATTCCAGCTCCTGGCGGCCCATGATAGCCCCCGTGGGGTTGTTGGGGTAGGACAGGATCAGCGCTTTGGTGCGAGGGGTGATGGCGGCCCGCAGAGCCTGGGCGGTCAGGCGAAACCCCTGGGCAAAATCCGTGGGCACGGCTACGGGTGTTCCACCCGCAAACACCACCCCCGGCGCGTACGCCACAAAGCAGGGTTCGGGCGCCAGCACCTCGTCGCCAGGGCTGATGAGGGCGCGCAAGGCCACATCGATGCCTTCGCTTACGCCCACGGTCACCAGCACCTCGTCGGCCGGATCATAGGCCACATCAAAGCGGGTGCGCAAATATTGGGCGATGAGCTTGCGTAGTTGCACCCGGCCCCAGTTGGAGGTGTACTGGGTGAGCCCGTCCTCGATGGATTGGATGGCGGCCTCCCGTATGCTCCAGGGCGTCACAAAGTCGGGCTCACCCACGCCCAGGGAGATAGCTTGGGGCATGTCGCTTACGATATCAAAAAATTTGCGGATGCCCGAGGGAGGCACCGCGGCGACGGCCGGGTTAAGCAACCGCTGATAGTCCATCACGGGGACACCGCCAGTCTGCGGTCGCCCTCCTCGCCGGAGAAGACCACGCCGCCCTGTTTGTAGGTTTTGAGCATAAAGTGGGTGGCGGTGCCGGTGACCCCCTCCAGCGTAGACAGCTTCGAGGACACAAAGCCAGCCAGTTGCTTGAGGGTGGGCGCTTCCACCATCACCATCAAATCGTAAGCGCCGCTCATCAGGTACAGGGCGGTGACCTCCTCAAATTGATAGATGCGCGCCGCCATGGCGTCAAAGCCCCGGTCCCGCTGGGGATGGACCCGCACCTCGATCATAGCCTGCACCCACTCGCGGCCCGTGCGCTCCCAGTTGATCACCGCGGCGTACTTCACCAGCACCCGCTCCCGCTCCAGATGGGCGATGGCCTCGCGCACCTGGGCTGGGCTGCTGGCGGTCATCACGGCGATCTGCTCGGGTGCGATGCGGGCGTCTTCAATCAACAAATCGATGATCTGCATTTCCAGTGTACTAAACATAGAGGCTATTCCTCCCATTAAAAAATCCCTATGATTTCCCCGTTATCGGCTACGTCGATGTTCTCCGCCGCCGGAACCTTGGGCAGGCCGGGCATGGCGATGATGTCGCCGGAAAAGGCCACCACAAACCCGGCCCCCGCGCTCAGCCGCACCTGCCGCACCGTAAGGTCAAAATCTTTGGGAGCGCCCAACTTCTTGGGGTCGTCGGAAAAAGAATACTGGGTCTTGGCTATGCACACGGGCAACCCGCCGTATCCCCGCTTTTCCAATTGACGCAGCTGGGTTTGGGCCGATCCAGCAAATACCACGCCCCGGGCGCCATACACCCGGGTGGCCACCGCCTTCAGCTTTTGGACTAAGGGGACATCGCCTGGATAGGTAAAGGCAAAATCCTGCGGTTTGGCTGCGGCACACCGGGCTAACACTTTGGCGGCCAGCTCCTCGCCGCCCGCCCCGCCCCTTGCCCACACATCGCACAGCGCCACATCGGCGTTTTGCGCTGTGGCGACCTCGAACACGGCGGCGATCTCGGCATCGGTATCGGAGGTAAAGCGGTTGAGGGCCACCACCGGCTCCAATCCCCATACCTGGCGTATGTTGCGCAGGTGCCGGGTAAGGTTAGCCAGGCCGGATCGCAGCGCGGGCAGGTTTTCTTTGCTCAAATCATCTTTGGCCACGCCGCCGTGGCTCTTAAGGGCACGCACCGTAGCCACCAGCGCCACGCAGGCGGGCCTGAGCCCCGACGCCCGGCACTTGATATCGATAAACTTCTCCGCGCCCAGGTCGGCTCCGAATCCGGCTTCGGTTACCACATAATCCGCCAGGCCCAGGGCGGTTCGGGTGGCGATCACGCTGTTGCAGCCGTGGGCGATGTTAGCAAAGGGTCCGCCGTGGATCAGGGCGGGCGTTCCCTCCAATGTTTGCACCAGGTTGGGCTGCAGGGCGTCCCGCAGCAGGGCGCACATGGCTCCCTGAGCGCGCAGGCAACCGGCGGTAATCTCCCGGCCGTCAAAGCTTCGGGCCACCACGATCCGCGCCAGGCGCGCCTTTAGGTCGGCGATGTCGTCGGCAAGGCATAGGATAGCCATCACCTCCGACGCGGTGGTGATGTCAAAACCGTCTTCCCTGGGCATGCCGTTGGCTTTGCCGCCCAAGCCGGAAACGATTGAACGCAGCTGCCGGTCGTTGGTGTCCAAACAGCGCCGCCAACTGATCTGCCTTGGATCGATGCCCAACGCGTTGCCTTGGGCAATATGATTGTCTACCATAGCGGCCAGCAGGTTGTTAGCGGCGGTGATGGCGTGCAAATCGCCGGTAAAGTGCAGGTTGATCTGATCCATGGGCGCAACCTGGGCGTACCCGCCGCCCGCAGCGCCCCCCTTCATGCCAAATACAGGGCCTTGGGAGGGCTCCCGCAACGCCAGCATAACCCGCTTGCCCAAACTGCGCAACCCGTCGGCCAGGCCGATGGACACGGTGGTTTTGCCCTCCCCGGCGGGGGTGGGGTTGATGGCGGTCACCAATATAAGCGCGCCTTGCCGCTCGGGCGCGGGCAGTTCGGCGTTGCGCACCTTTGCTTTGTACCGCCCGTAGGATTCCAGGCAATCCGCGGGAATGCCCGCCTCCCGTGCGATCTCCACGATGGGGCGCAGGGTTGCGGCCCGCGCGATCTCGAAGTCTTGCAGCATGTTACACTTCCTTTTCTTTCTCTAGGGGATCGGCCACCACGGGCTGTTCAAAGAGCACAAGGGGATCCAAATCGATGCACGCGCCCGGATCCCTGTTGCCGCTCGCATCCCACGCCACGGTGTAATTCATGACCGTCAATTTACTCTTGAAAAAAGAGAGATCGCCCAGGGGCTCGAACACCGTGCCGGGTTTGATGAGGGGTTTGACGTCAAACAGCCTTACGGAGCCGTCGTTAAAATAGGCATACACCTGATGATCGTCCGTAGGCACGGCTTGGAGGACATGGGGCCAGAAATAGGTCATGTTAAGATTGCTCGGCATGGGCTTTCCTTCCTTCTTTTTCATCGCAATCAATCATAACAAATCCGCAATTGCCGGTCAATCATAAAGAGTGCTATAATGGAACACATAGCATCCAATAAATCCACCAAAGGGAGTAGATAACCATGGAAAGCATCAGCCAAAAAGACAGAACCATCCTTCGGCGTGTGGCCGCCCAGCAGATGGAGCTTGCGGCCGCGCCGCAAATGGAGGCGCTGGCCCGGCGATGGATACGCCACAACGCCTGCCAACCGGGGCTTCCCATGGTGGTGGTGGAATGGGGCAGCTTCCCCCAGGAGGCCATCACGCCCAGGCTTCAGTGCGAGGGTGAAACCGCGCGGCAGGTGGAATGGCGGCTGTACGCCAATTTCATCGGCCATCTGGCCTTTGGGGACGACAGCTTCGTGCCGGATTACATGCCGGTTCGGTACGGGGCATGGTTCAAACCCTTTGACATCGACGTGGTGGTGGAGCATATTCCCGGCAGCGACAATAGCCTGGGCCATCATTTCCGCGAGGCCATTGGGGATTTGAGCAGGGATTTTCACCTACTAAAACCCTCCACCTTTGGCGTTGACCGGGAAGGGACGGCTAACACCCTTGCGCTTTACAACGATCTGTTTGGCGATATTTTGCCTGCCAAGCTTTCGGGGGCGGCGCTGTACAGCGTACCCACGCAACACCTCGTGCACATCATGAGCATGGAAACCATGCTATTCTCCTTATACGATTGCCCCGACGAGTTCCACCGGATGATGCAGATGCTGGCGGACGATACTCTACGGTACTTCCGCTTCCTAGAAGCGGAGAACCTGCTGCTTCCCACCACAAGGAACGAATCCGTAGGCAACGGCACTTTTGCCTTTACCGACGCGTTACCCTCCCAGGGCCCGCTGACCACCCGGGACGTTTGGGGTTTTATGGACTCCCAGGAAAGCGCGGGCATCTCCCCCCAGATGTATGCGGAGTTCATCTTCCCCTATTATCAGGAGATCGCCCAGGAATACGGCCTGATGTCCTACGGTTGCTGCGAGGCGGTTCATTCCATTTGGGCCGACTGCCTATCGAAGTTGCCCAACCTTCGCAAATTGTCCATCTCGCCCTGGTGCGATGAGCAATACATGGGGGAGCGGCTGGCGGGAAGCAAAATCGTATATCATCGGAAGCCTTCTCCCAACTACCTGGGCGTGGATGCGCAGCTGGACATCGCGGCCCTCAAGGCTCATATCGACGGGACGCTCACCGCCGCAAAGGGCTGCACCATCGAGTTTACCCAGCGGGATGTATACACCGCGCATGGCAACATGGAAAAAATCCGGGAGTTTGTGCGCATTGTGCGGCAGCGCTGCCAGGAGCAGGGAGGGTGAAGCGGCGCGCCTGGGAACGGCTGGTGGACGAAGGCTGGGTAGCCACCCGCTCCGATGCCGAGCGGTGGGTTCTGCTGCGCAAGGTGTACGCTGATGGCGCGCCGGTCACCAGCGCCGGGCAGTTGCTGGATCGGAGCGCGGCGCTGGAGATGCACGGCCTGGACGCCCGCTATATAGCCAAGGGCGGATACAAACTGGAGGGCGCCCTGGACGCCTTTGGGCTGGACATTACCGGGCGGGTGGCCCTGGACGCCGGCGCCTCTACCGGTGGGTTTACCGATTGTTTGATCAAGCGCGGCTGCCGTAGGGTGTACGCCGTGGATGTGGGATTTGGCCAGCTCCACGGCACGCTGCGGGCCAACCCGGCGGTGGTGAACCTGGAGCGCACCAATATCGGCGATCCCGTGCTATGGACGCTAGAGCCCGCGCCCACCCTGGGTACGGTGGATCTCTCCTACCTATCGCTCCGCAAGGGAGTACCCGCTTTTGCTAAGGCGCTGCGGGGCCGGGGCGACCTGCTTTGCCTGGTAAAGCCGCTGTTTGAGATTGAGGACGCCCGTGCCCGGCGGGACGGGGTGATTCCGGTTGGGGCCTATGAGCCCCTGCTCCACGGGTTATGCGAGGCGCTTTCAAATCCTGATTCGGCAATCCGTGGGGTCACCCACTCGCCGGTCACCGGCAATGGCGGCACGGTGGAGTTTTTTTTGTGGATTACCCTGGGGCAGGAGGCCGACGGCCTTGCCCCGGACATACTGAGTGAAGCCATCGCGCGAGCGGTGGACGCCGGGCTTTCCCTCGCGCCGTATAAAAAGCAATAACGCGCCCTTTTTGATTCAGAAAACGTCCCCTGTCAATGGACGGAGGGGCGTTTTTTTGTTTTGTTTCGAAATTGTTACGATCTTTGCTAATTAGGGTACAATTTTTGCGGGGCAGCTGCATAGGGCATCGTTCCCTACAAAGGATTCCCGGCATTTTGGGCGTAGGGGCGGCCCTAAGCGGCCGCCCTTTTCGTTGTTTTGCGAAAATATTTCAAAATCGCTTCAAAAAATAATAAAATATGAATTAATTTCTCAAAAAGTGTTGCAAATATATTTCTTCTATGTTATGATTTGTCATACAAGGACATGATTCCGCAAAAACTCTCATTTTGTCGTAATTTTATCGAAACTAAACTGAATCTTTTGGGACACAAAGGCCATGCCGCAGAAAGGATGACCACAACATGAAAAAGATGCCTCGCCGCCTCCTGGTCGCGTTGCTGCTGGTGATCACCTCTCTTTCTTCCGCCTCGCTCACCGCCTTTGCCGAGCTCCCCGCGGTCTTTTACGGTTCCAACCTCCAACGCACGGTGTACATGCCCAACGGCGCCGGTCCCTTCTATTATTATGCCCAGAACGATCCGGTTTGGGACGGCCTGGTATATGAGTCCTCCAACGCCTCCAGCCAGCGCCCCTTTGGCGAAGGCGGATGCAATCCCACCGCCCTGGCTATGGTGGTGGCGACCCTGGTGCCCGCCGAGCGCCTCAACCTGCTGGGCATGAGCACCGCCCGGGGCAAAACCTACGAGGTATGCACCTGCTCGGTCAACAAGCACTTCTGTCACGTGGGCCGCAAGGATCCCAGCCACATACGCTCCACCTTGGTAACCAGCGACGACTTCTCCACCGCGCTGCCCCTGGCCTTTGCCGACTTTGCCACCGGCAACAACGCCGACAACCGTCTCCACCGCCTGGCGGGTACCCGCCAAGGAGGAAACGGCGGCACCTCCAAAACCTTGTTTAAATCCATTGCCGAGGTATACGGCCTTTCCCACCGCACCTCCCGGCAGATGGACGATGTGATCGCCACCCTGGATCGCGGAGGCATGGCCATCGCGCTGTGCAGCGGCAGTTCCCAAATCTTTAGCGGCGGGAACGGCCATTATGTTGTGATCGCCAGCTACGACGATCAGTATCTGTACCTGATGGACCCCTTTGTCCGCTGGTCGTACGAGCAGGATCGCCGGGGGCTCATCGAGCAATTGGACGACGGTATTCTGCGGATCAAGCGCACCTGCGGCAAGAACGTAGGCTTCGGCACCTACGCGCTCTTTGAGTCGGCGCCGGACATGTACTACGCCAACCTGCCCGTGCTGCTCAACCCCTACACGATGGAAGTGGCCTCCGCCTCGGTGGATGGCAGCATGACGGCTTCGGGGTATAGATAATGGTCCTTGGAAAGCACCTGCCCCGCCTTGTTAAGGGCGGGGCGGTTTTCTTTTTGGGGTAATCCAAAGGCGCGCCAAAGTTATCCTTTCCATGGGCGATCTTTGCCAAGCCAACCCATGTCGCCCCAATGCTTCTTGTCCAAAGGAGCCCAGTCGTTCTTTTTTTGCATCTGCCGCATCATGGCGAACATGAACCTTAGCTTCAATCCAGGCATTGCTTTCCCGTGCGTTTTCATGATCCTACCGGCGAGTTTGCTCGTCTTGGCTTCAATCTTAGCTTTCTTTTTCACCGCGTCCCATGACGTTGCCCCAGCCCGTACCGGCAGCTTGTACACCTTGGGTACGCCCAAATAAAACAATTGCCTGGCGATGGATTTTGCTACGCCCTTCATGCCCGCCCCCGCGGCAGTAGAAATCGCCACGGCGGTTTTGGCAAACATGGCCTTTTCCGGGCGGTGGGACAACCATGCCACAAACAGATGATCCAAAAAGCTTTTGAGTTGCCCCGTCATTTCCATAACGTAGGTGGGGGAACCTATGATGATGACGTCGGAAGAAAGCATGGATTCAAAAACCGGCCCGGTCCGATCGAAATGCGGGCAAGCCTCCATGCCCTTATCCATACAGGCATAACAACCCAAACATCCGCCGTCAAAATCCTTGGGGAAGAATTCCGCAATGCTTCCGCCAAGCTTTTCGGCGGTCATTCGTGCGATGTGGTAGGTGCTCCCCTTGTGGTTCTGGCCATGGATGAGCGTTATGGTCACTGTGTTCCCTCCCCCATGATATCGGCGTAGATCATCTGTTGGAGAGTTTCCTGCCGATGATGGCCTTGCACCGCGTCTAGGCCGTTTTGAGCGTATGCCGCGCGCCGCTGGGCGTCAAAAAGGGCGCGCAGGCCTTGCAGCAACTCCTTACGATGAGGCCGATCCACGAGCACGGCGGCATTCTGCTGGCGCAGGTAAGCCATGGACGAGATGTGAGCCGGGCCAACCGCCAAAATACAGCGCCCGGCAGCCATGTACTCGGGAATCTTGGTAGACAGGGACAATCTGGTCACCTTACGTGCCGAACGCCTGAAGGACTCCACCATCACCAGCACGTTGGCCTTGCCCATGGCTTTGGCAAGCTGCTGGGGCGTGAGGGATCCGCATACGGCCATCGCCGGTTCCAGCGTGAGTTTCTTTCGGAGGCGGTCGGGCAGCTGGCGCGGGGTGTAAATCTCCAGCGCAGCTTCGTATCCCTCCCGGCGCAACGTAAGCAGGGCGCGTCCGATCTCCCGCAACACGCGCCAGCGGCCGGTATGCAAACTGCCGGCATAGAGCAGCCGCAACGGAGGGGTTTCTTCCGGTTCGGGCGCAACATCCTGCAGCGCAACACAGTTGGCGGCCACGCGGATATGGTCGCAGCCGAATCGGCGCGTGTACTCCGCCTGCATGGCCGGGCCGATGGCATACACCGCCTGGGCCCGCGCCAGGCCCGCCTTGAACCGCTTGAGATAACGGCGGCGGAACACCCAGGCCATGGGCAGGAGGGGGTGCGTCACGTAGGTGTAATCGTCGGTGAGCTGTATCAGCAGCTTGGCGCCGTAACGCTGGCAAATCCACAGGGCGATGTCGTAAGCGAAGGGGTAGTTGCTGCCCTGGAAGAATACGGCCTCGGGGGCAAAATCGTCCAGCCACGCCAGCAGCGCGGGGGAACGCCAGCGCTCGCTCCGCCAGAGCAGGTCGCGCAGGTATTCAGGCAGTGGGTAGTGGCGGTTGAGCGCCCATTGCAGCGCCAGCCATATCTTCCGCACGAAAGCACTGTTCGATGGCGGCCCTTGCGCCTGTTGGACTGCGGCCCCGGCGGGCGCGCCGGTGAGCAGAGAGCGAAGCATCTGCATGTCGGTACACTGAAAGAACCGATCGCATATGGTGAAGCTGGGCTGCTCCGGCCCTATGTAGAACTGCGCCAGCTTCTCCCGGGACCAGCCGCTGAAGAAGGATGTCAAGGTTTTGCCGTTGTTTCCTGTGTCGCTGAGCGCACAGTGGCTCAGGATCAGCACGCGGCGGAGGTTATTTTGCATCATTGGATAAGAGCTCCTCGCTTCGAGAACGAATATACCGCAACCAAAACCATATGCGAATATAAAGAGAATGAGGCATTATAGACACGAGGGCCAGTTTGGCTATGGCTTTGGGATTCTTGCTTATTTTTAGGATTTCAAGCAGATAGCGCCTGCCTTGTTTCGGCAGCCCAATGCGCATACACCGCTCAAAACAGGCGGTGTGTTTGTATATGGCCCACTCTGTTTTATGTCTTTGCTCCAACTGTGCAAAATGCGCACTGTACTTTTTCTCCATAAATGCAAATGCGGATAACAGCTTATCCATATTGCACGATATTTGATCGTTATGCGTACCAAAGTAATTGTAATAATCGGTAAGCGCTTCAGCAACATAACAGAAGGTCCCCTTTTGCCGCAAACGAAATACCAAATCAAATTCCTGTAATGCACAGAAACCCGTATCAAACCCTCCCACATCCGTCAGTGCGCGCTTTCTGAGCAACAGTGCGGAGGTAACGCCCACTGCCGTGTAAAAAATTGCGCCGTTCTGCTTTTCAAAAACCTCGTTTTCCAGCATATTGCATGGCGTTCTCTCCACAACGGAGCATTCCCGCATTCCAAAGGAGTAAATCATTCTGTAGTAGCATGTTACCCCAATGCACTCGGGGTGTTTCATCAGCTCGGCAGCCTGTTTGGCTGTCTTCTCCGGCAACCAGGCGTCGTCATCATCTAAAAAGGCAATATACTCCCCGCTTGCCGCTTCTATCCCCACATTGCGCGCATGATTGCCCCCTTGGGAATCCTCTTTTTCAATTCGTATGTAGTTGATTTCTGGCCGCTCAGCCGACAGCCCTAAGCAATACGCCTGGGTTTCATCTTCGGACGCGTCATCGACGATGATCATTTCCATGTGAGGATACGTTTGATCCAAAACGCTCTGAACAGCTCGCTTAAGCAACTGTACGCGGCTTTTTGTTGTGATGACTGCCGAGATTTTTGTGTCCATGTCGGTTTTCCTTCTTTCCAATAGGTTTTATGCGCTACGCGGTACATATCTGTGGATCAGCCCGATTGCCAGCCAAAACAAAGCGCTTTGGCAACCGGCGTAGGTTCCCGTTAGGTACCACCAGCTAAATGGACGGGCCATCAAAGGCGTAGCCATGCTCAGAAAAACACTCAGCACACACAAAGCGATCCACGACCAAGGTATGCGGCGGCTTGCCTTATCGGGTTTATCAATGTATGCATATAGTACATTCACATATCCAACAATCATCAGATAGACAGGCGTTCTAAACCACAGAAGGGAGGCAAAACTGTAGTATGTCGCCGTTAGGAATTTTCGGAAATAATTGCCCAAAAAGTAAACGGGATCGCCCAGTATCAGTTCGAAGTAACGGGCCTTCAGAATTGCGAAATACTCCTCGCTGTACCGTTGCACTTCAGGATTGACTGATCGGGCGACAGCAAAGCCATGAGCATCCTCAAAAACAATACCATACGGGTTGGTTTCCCAACCGAGGCCAATAAACATCGTGTGCCATGGGCCAAAGTATAACTCTTGCCATCCATGGGAGGCGAATAAAAGGCGCGGCATCGTGTGGTTCAAAAAACCCCACGCGACAAACACCAACGCGCAAGCCGCTAAAAAGCAGGCCGAGCGCTGGAGTATGCCATATTTTGATAAGCCGATGAGTTTGTACAGCGTCACAAGCAACAGCAAAATGACAACCGGCAAGGAAGCCCCGCCACGCACCACGTTGCCAACGGCGATGATCAGGCACGTCACAAGAAAAACCGCCAGCGCTTTGCCGGCCTCCCGCTCCCAGGCATATCGCAAAAGCAAAAGCAAAAAAGGTATGCCCGCAAAGATTACCCACGCCATCATCCACTGCGTATCGATTTTGGTGGCGTACAGGTATCGGTTGAAAAAGAGATCGGCCAAGAAGGGAGAAGCCAGGGCCGCCCAAATATTTCCGGTTAGCTTGTAAAGCAGCAGCGGATAGACCGCAAGGCACAACAACGCAAAACCGATCTGTACGTACAACAGCAAAAGCTCCGGCCGGGTTTCGCCTAGCAGATTGCCCAGCGCCCCTACATAAAAATAGAAAGCGATTTCGTGATCCCGAATCGTTCTGGCCTCCTCGCCGCGCAATAGCGCTTGCGCGGCTACAATGCGATTCATACGTGAGCGCATATACGCTTCATCGCGCACGGCCTGTTCGGCTTCCGATACGGAGGCATGGGGCAACACCAGCACACAGGCGCAAAGCAAACCAAACAGAACAAGGAACAGTGTCACCCGCCATCTTTTTTTTCTGAGCCAATCAATGCACCGCTTGATGCTACCTTTCAAATCGTACCCTCCTCGCACCGGTTTATATCTCGCCGTTAACCTTCTCCTAAGTCATATCGCCCGCCTGTTTTGATGTAGGTGTCCACCGCTTTGCGTACCGGCTCAAGCCCCATCAGCATATCCTTGAGCTCCTCTACGGAAAGCTGCTGCGTGTTGTCGGAGTTATACTCCTCCAGCAGCGGGCGCTCGATGCCCTCTTCAAAGTACTGCGAGTATTGCAAATCCCGCGTGTCCGCCGGGATGCGGAAGTACCTGCCGCAGTCCTCAGCCAACACCATCTCTTCGCGGGTGAGGAGACTTTCGTTGTGCTTTTCGCCGTGGCGGGTGCCAATGATCTTAATCGGCACATCGGTTTTGAACAATTCCACCAGTGCATGCGCCAGCGTACCGATGGTGCAGGCTGCAGCCTTTTGTACGAACAGGTCGCCGGGCCGCGCGTTTTGGAACGCGTACATCACCAGATCCACCGAGTCATCCAGCGACATCAAGAAGCGCGTCATCTGCGGGTCGGTCACCGTGATAGGCCGGCCCTGCTGAATCTGTTCGATGAACAGCGGGATCACGCTGCCCCGGGAGAGCATCACATTGCCGTAACGGGTGCCGCACATCACGGTTTTTGCGCTGTTGCGGCTCTCGGCGATCATCACCTTCTCCATCAGCGCCTTGGAAATACCCATGGCGTTGATGGGGTACACCGCCTTATCGGTAGACAGGCAGATCACGCTCTTTACGTCGCAATCCATGGCGGCGTGCAGCGTGTTGTAGGTGCCCTCCACATTGGTGCGCATCGCCTCCCTGGGGAAGAACTCGCAGGAGGGCACCTGCTTGAGCGCGGCGGCGCTGAACACGTAGTCCACCCCGCGCATGGCGCCCAGTATGGACAGCGGATCGCGCACATCGCCGATGTAGAACTTCAGCTTGGACGAGCGATACTGGCGGCGCATGTCGTCCTGCTTTTTTTCATCGCGTGAAAATACGCGTATCTCGCGTATGTTGGTGCTCAAAAAGTGAGTGAGCACCGCATTGCCGAAGCTGCCGGTACCTCCGGTGATGAGTAAGGTTTCGTTATCAAACATGGGTGTGTCCTCCTTGTTCCATCATCTCCATCAACCTATCCATAAACACCTCTCTGTGAAAATGCTTCATATAATAGGTGCGCCCCTTCTCGCCCATGGCGCGGGCCCGGGAAACGTCGGCCATCACCTGGGCCATGCAGCGAGCCAATCCCTCAGCGTCGGAGGCGGGAGCGCAAAATCCGCACCCGGCTTCGGCCAGCAGTTCCGCCGCCGCGCCGTCCACCGCCGCCACCACCGGTTTACCCGCCGACATGTAGCTCTGCAGTTTGCCGGGCAGGGTTTGCCCCACAAGGCTGTCCCCGGACAGGGTGAGCACAAACGCGTCGGCCAGGCGGTAGAACGCGGGCATTTGTTCCAGGGGCTTTCGGCCATAAAAGGTGACCAACGCCTCCAGCCCCATTTCGGCAACCAGGGCGCGCATAGCATCCAGCTCGCTGCCGGCGCCGACGACGTGCACGTGAAAACCGGTTATGTCTCGCAGGATGGCCACGGCGCGCAGGATGCAGGGCACATCCTGGGCGATACCCACGTTGCCGGCAAATAAAAAATCGGTAACGCCATTTTCTTGGTATTGCCCGGCTATCTCGTCAAACAGCGCCTCGCAGTGCTGGGGCAGGTAGCGCATCCGCAAGGGATCCACACCGTGGGTATCGGTGAAGTAAGGCTCAAAGGGGCGGGAGCACACGGCCAGTACATCGGCACCCCGGTAGATCCGCCCACTGACCCAGGATACGGCCCGGTAGACGGGCGACCGCTCGTCCAGCCCCCACACCTTCATGGATTCCGGCCACAGATCCAGGCAATAGAGCAGGTGGGGGCAACCATAGCGCTGAGCTAGGCTGATGGCGGGCAGCGCCTGGGAAACCGGAGAGGTTTGGTAGGTGAGCACCGCGTCCACGGGTGCGCCCCGTCGCATAAAGCAAGCGTACAGCCAGCCTTCCACCGCAAAAGAGGCGTAGTTGATCAGCCGCCAAAAGGCGCCGGTGCGCCGCCGGGTGGTGGGCAGGCGGATCACCTCCACGCCGCCCACCGTCTCGCGCCGCTTGCGGAAGCGACGATAGGCTAACGGCACCCTGCCCGCGTCATAATCGGGCAGGCCGGTGATCACGCGCACCTGATGCCCTCGCTCATGCAGGGCAAGGGCGATGTCGTTCACGCGAAAGGAATCCGGATAAAAATGCTGGCTCACGATGATCAAACGCATGTGTTGCTCCCATTTCTTCCAATAGGGTTGCGAGAAAAGTCGAAACCGTTTATACTATAGTTGATTTCTAAGCGAAGCGCAAGGGCAAAAGGGGAGGAATCCGAATTGTGGTTTGCGTACAGGCGTTCCATCGTGTCCTTGGTGCGCCTGCTGTACCTGACGGGTTTGGTGGTCTTTTTCTATCTGGGCTGGATTCAGGGTTACGAGCAGACTCTATATTTTAACTTCGGCAACTACGTGGTGCTTTTTAGCTACACGGTGATGCTGCTATTGTTTATGAACGTGTACGGCGGCCTGCGGGTGGGTTCGGTGCGGGTAACCAACCTGCTGCTATCAAGCTTCTTCGCGTTGCTGTTCACCAATTTCTTTATCTATTTTGAGCTGAGCCTCATCGCCCGGGAAATGCTGAGCGTATTGCCCATGCTGTTTACCTTCGGCGGGCAGGTGATGCTGGCCTTCATGGGCTGCGTAGCGATGAACACCGTGTACTACGCGCTCAACAACGCCCGCCAGGTGGTGGCCATTTACAGCGGCGATGCGGACGACGCCCGGGTGATCGAAAAGATGTCCCAATTTAACCGCCGCTTTCGGGTGATCGAAGCGCTGGACGCCGCTCAACCGCTGGACGAACTGATTTCCCGCATCGACCCGTACGACTCGGTGCTGTTGGGCCGCATGGATCCCGATACGCGTAAGGCGATCTTCCAGTACTGCTACCGATCGGGCAAGCGCATCAACATCCTGCCGGATCCCATGGAGATCGCGCTATGTGTGGCCACCAAGACCCAGCTTTTTGACACGCCCATCCTGCTGTGCAAAAACCGTGAGCTCACGCCGGAGCAACGGCTGGTTAAACGCATCTCGGATATCGTGATCTCTTTTCTTGGCATCGTTGCGCTGGGGCCGCTGATGCTGCTGATCGCCCTGGCCATCAAAATGCACGACGGCGGCCCGGTGTTTTACCGGCAGACGCGGCTCACTTTGGGCGGCCGGATGTTTTCGATCATCAAGTTCCGAAGCATGCGTACCGATTCGGGAGCAGCATCGCCCACGGACGAAGGCCTGGCCACCCGCAACGATCCCCGCATCACTTCTATCGGCGCGCTGTTGCGCCCCTACCGGCTAGACGAGATACCCCAGCTGTTTAACGTGCTGCTGGGCGACATGTCCATCGTGGGCCCGCGCCCGGAGCAACCGGATTTCCATGCGCTCTACATGGAAGAGCTGCCCGAATTCGCGCTTCGCCTGCGGGTCAAGGCAGGGCTGACCGGTTACGCGCAAATCTATGGCCGCTATAACACCACCCCGCGGGACAAATTGAACATGGATCTGTTTTACACCGAGGATTTCTCCATCCTGCAGGACATCCGGCTGCTGTTTATGACGCTAAAGATACTGTTTGTGCGGGAGAGCGCCGAAGGTTTTGACGACGATGCCCAGCAGGTGGATCTGAACGCGCTGATTCAGGAAACCAACCATGCCGCCGCCGGGCGGGAAAAGAAGGACGACGTGAAGGTTGGGTAGCGCGTTATGTTACGAAAGAGTATCGCCGATGAAAAAATCATGTCGGTGAGCATACGATCACACAAGGAGAAACAGTTATGCCTACTATATCTTCAATTTATTCTATAAGCACCTTTGAGCATATCAAACACCATACTCAAGATGGCGTTGAATATTGGAATGCACGTGAGCTTCAAACTGTATTGGAATACAGCGAGTGGCGTAATTTCTATAGTGTAATAGAAAAAGCGATGGAAGCCTGCACAAACAGTGGGAATGATGCTAATGATCATTTTGTTGATGTCAACAAAATGATCGAGCTGGCAAAAACAGCTTTAAGAAAAATTGATGACTTCCAGCTTTCTCGTTATGCTTGTTACTTGATTGTCCAGAACGGCGATCCGCGCAAAGAAGTCATTGCGCTTGGCCAAACATATTTCGCCGTTAAGACCCGTCAGCATGAGTTGATTGAGGGTTATGATCAGTTGAGTGAAGATCAGAAACGCCTTGCCATTCGCAATGAGATGATCGAACACAATAAATCATTAGCAGAGGCAGCACAACAGGCAGGCGTTGAGACCTCGCAGGATTTCGCCATTTTTCAGAATCACGGATATCAAGGATTGTATGGCGGTCTCGGGCAAAAGGAAATCCATACCCGCAAGGGCTTAAGGAAGAGCCAGAGAATTCTTGATCATATGGGAAGTACCGAGTTGGCGGCCAATCTTTTCCGCGCAACACAAACTGACGAAAAATTGCGACGGGATAGAATAATGGGTAAGTCGAAGGCAAATGCAACTCATTTTGAGGTGGGCCGCAAAGTCCGCCAAACGATTAAGGACTTGGGCGGCACTATGCCTGAGGATTTGCCTACACCGCAAAAGAGCGTGCGAACCATTGAGCGAGAACAGGCCAAAAGACTCAACTCATTAGCTCCTAACGAAGATTGAGGAAAAGAAGCCGCCTTCAAAACCAGGCGGCTTTTTTGCACCCATTCGCAACAAACGCCTGCCGGCATAAACTATCACGAGAGGTTTTTCTCTCGATTGCACGAAAGGAGCTGAATCGGATGTCCTGGTTCTGGTGTAATTGCTGCAGGCGCTGCATGCCCTTCTGGTGCGGATGCTGTTGTTTTTGCGGCTGGCGGCGGCGCAGGCGCTGCTGCTGCTAGGTTTCTTAGGTTTCTTCAGTCCGCCCTTCGGCGGGCTGGCTACATCTCGTTTGCCTTTTGCGATATCCGCTCCACAACACATACAGCCCTAGAATCCCCAGCGTGCACAATGAGATCGCGCTGCCCGCCGCCATACCCCGGGGGGTATAGCGTATTTCGAAAGTGCGCTCGCCGGGCGTCATTTGGATCGCCATCCATGCGCCAAGGGCAGGGAAGGAGGTTGCCTCCTGACCGTCCACCCATACCTTCCATTGAGGATCGTAGGGCAGCGTCAACAGCAAGCAGGGCCTTCCCTCCGGAAGGACGATGGCGCCGGAAAGATGCGCATCCGTATGCCGGAGGATCGTGGCGCCGTACTCGGCGACGCTATCGATCACTTCCCCAAAAGCGTCCAAGTCCTCCTGGTAAAACCGAAGGACAAAATCATCCGGCGGCTTGTCGGAGACCGGTAGCGCCCGCAGCTCCACTTCATCCCCGGGCCCGTAATCGCCCAGGGGGAAGCTATCGGTAAAGATCAGGTCGTATTGGGTAAGGGCGTGACCCTCATAGAAAAACTCCGCGCTGGCCTCCCAGGGGAACGCACCGGGGAAATCCTTCCCGTGGGACACGAACACAGGGCCGTCTGCCTGCGCCTCGCCCAGGTATCGGACGGATACGCCGTCCGTGGCGGTCAGGGTCTCCATGGGAAGAGGTACAAAGAGCGGTTCAAAATCCTCGCCCGCGATGGCCCGGAATATCTCGTTGATGGCGGCAAACGTATCTTTCTCTTCGGCCCGCGCAGTCAGCACATCGGCGCCCGCTGCAAAACCCAGCGGCAGGGCATACGCATTCTCATACACGCGCAAACCGCCTGCTTCCATCACCTCCGGGTATTGTTTGTGCGGCAAATCAACGTCGGAGACCACATAGCGTACGCCCAGCAGGCTGTCCACCGCATCGCTCACATGATTGGAAGGATAGACCGCGGCTCCCCGGTTGGTGGCGTACCCCAGTTTGCGCAAAAAGGTGAGCGTGTCCACCTGCTGGGTAGAAGAAAAGAAGGTGACGCCCGGATACGAAAGCAACATCGGGCTGTTGGCTCCCCACACGCTGCCGGACCCGTGGAGCCCGGGCATATCGATGCGAAACAGTTCCTCGCCCTCGCGTTCGCGAAGCGCGGCAAGGATTTCTCCGCCAGCCTGTTCAGCGGCCTGATAGTCCGCCACGCCGCTGGGCGTAAACTGCTGAAGGCCTTCCATCACTTGGGCGCCGTTGACCATCAAATGTGCGCACTGAAGCGCCGTCAGCGCCCAAAGCGCCGCCCTTCGGAGGCGCATGCCCCGCTTTCCAATAACCCAGATGAGCAGTAACCCGCAACCGGCGCACATCCATAACACATCGGCCAAACGCTGGCCCAGGGTTTTGGCATCCATCAGGAGGAACATCAGAGCAAAACACCCTGCCACGCTCCATACATGCCATGGCTTGATGCCACCGGCCCGCGAAAAACAGCGATACGCCAATCCTATAATGAAGAAAGCAAACAAAAACGATTGCCGGAAAGGGAACGCGTTGGGCGGGTTGAAGGCGTGCCAAACCAGGTTGAGGGCGACGATGTAGAAACTGGCAAGCAATACCACAGCCAGTGCGGCGGAAAACAGTTTTTCTTTGGTGGGAATCCGATTGTTGAAGAAGTATAGCGCAGCAAGGGCCGTGACCACCGCGCCGCAAAAGATGAACGGCAGATGATTGATGGGCGGCGTGGCCGAAAAGGAGCCGGTCATCAGCATCAGGATGATATCCTGTATCCTAAAATTTTGCTGCAACACAAAGAGGGACGTATCCAAACCAGCCTTGGTTCCCATCAGCGAGAAGGCGGTGGGCGCCAAGGAAAAAGCAACCGCTCCTCCGGCGGCAAGGGATGCCAGCGCAAAACCAAACCCACGCTGCCAGAGCCACCCGGGGTGGCGAAGCTCAGGCATTGCGACAAAACAGCAGTAGGCAAAAAAGAGAACAGAAAACAGGCAGAGCATATACCCAATGTAATAATTGGAAATCAGTGCCATGGCAAGGGCCACCAAGTACAGGCCGTATCTCCGGCAGGATACGATACGGCGGATCCCCATCGCCACCAACGGAAGCAACAGCACGCCGTCCAGCCACATGACATTAAAGAAATAGGCGGCAACATAACCCATCAACGTATAGGTGGTGGAAAAGGCTAACGCCGACGCTCCACGCGGCTCAAAGTCGTTCAGAAACACAAAGGCCGTAAGCCCGCACAGGCCGATCTTGACTGTAATCAGCGCCAGGATGGCATCAGGCAGGGCGGCACGGGGAAAAAGCAGTATCAATGCATTGAGCGGACTGAAAAAATAGGTAGCTCCCAACGCATACAAGTTGCCTCCAAGAGAGGCGCTGAGGCTGTAAAACCAACTGCCTCCCTCCAGGATCACCCGCTGCAGATGGCCTAAAAAGGGCATGTATTGGCTGTACATATCCAGTATCAACAGCGTGCGCTCCCCAAAAGGGGACACGCCGCACAGTGCGCACACCCCTAAAAACAAGGCAGAGGGCAGCGCAAGGGCGGCCACATAGGGCAATGCCCGCCGCAAAGCGTGTTTCAAAGGATCTTTCACCCAAGCACCTCCGTCACTTCTTTACCGTCACTTCTTTACATCGATATCGCCGCACGCACCTCGTCGGGGATATCAAACTCCGGCACGGCATTGATATCCCAAACGTCCACCACCAAATAAATCCCTGTATAGGGCATGGATTCCTCCCTGTATTTTGTCACCGTCGAAACAAAGGCGGACATGTCCATTTCGAAACGCACAAAATCCCCGGTTACGGCCTCTGTGTAAATGGAGCATCGTATGGGCGGCAGCTCTTGCTGTTGCCGCGCTCTGGCAAGCGAGGGAGCGGCTGCTTCAAATGCTTGGAGTACATCAAAAGCGTCCAACAGCGAAAGGATATCCACGGTGATGGTCTGTTTGCTGACCTCTTTGCCCTGTATCGGTTCGGGCCAAGGCTCCTCCTTAGAATCCAAAATCGAATCCTCGAATGCAGATTCGTACACGCGCATCATCTCGGAGTCAAGGGGGGCCGAACTGCCGTCGTAGGCACTAGCGCTTTTATACCAGGCATCGTCCATTTCTATGTAGAGCACTTGTTCCTGTTCTGTGACCTCTCCATAAAAATTTGCATTTTGGCTCCAGGAGTCGTCATGAAGCGTGACCATACCTTTCAACCTAAACGGCTCACTCCAATAAACACCCGATACCTCGATGTGCGCTGATTCATCGGGAACGCTTATGGCCACCGATGCAAAAAAAGCCAAGCTCTGTATTTCAACCGGCGATTCTGCTATCACCTCCGGGAGCGCAGAGGCGTGAATCGACAGCGCCAGGGTAAGAACTAGCAGTACGAACAGTGCCTTTTTCATGGGGTAGCTCCTCCTTTAGATAACTTGTCCAGCCGCATGTTGACCAGCAGGCCGATGGGGATCAGCATACAACCTGCGACCTTCAGCAATGTAACCGGCGTGCCGCCCACGGCGTCGATAAGGATACCCGCGGCGATTTGCCCCACAAACACCAGCACCGTAGCGTACACCACCGATATGCGCGGATACACGACATTGGAACCGACCACGGCCAGTATGCCTAGGACGCCGCCCATAAACAAAAACGGCCCGCCGCCCTCGGCAATCCCCGCAGGCCAGACCCATCTGCCAAAAGCGAGAGCGCAACACAATGAAGTGATCAGGCCCGTAAGGTTGTTGACCAGCGCGCCGGAAAACACACCGATGTGGCGGCCCAGGGACGCGTTGAAGGTAATGGTAACGGAAAGATTAATGCCGGTGGCCAGGGCCAGGATCACATACACGGCCATGGGCAGTTGCCGTGCGGCGCCGGAACCCTCGGGCTGCCAAAGGGTCATCAGCAGCAGCCCCAGCCCCATGATCCCAAAGCCCGCCAGCTTGCTCGAGCGGAACGGATAGCGGTTCATGCCAAACCATCCGAAATGATCGATCAGGCAGGAACCCACCAACTGGCCCACCACCACGATAGCCAGCATCAGCGCCGCGCCCATGGGCTCATAGCAAAAGTTATTGAGCGCGGTGGTGGCCACACCGGCCACACCGGCCACATACAGATACCAGGGTGCGCCGGGGGCCCGGAGCGTCACCGGCTTGCGGCGGACGAGCAGAATGCCGCTGATGGTGACCAGTCCGCACACATGGATGATCAGCGTGCCGGTCCACAGGCCAAAGTACGCGGCTAGCATGCCGTTGGCGGCAACCATCAGGGCGATCATGCCGCCGAGGAACAGGGCAAGGCTCTTGTAGAACATGGAAGTCCTCCTGTGCCGGGTTTGTGAAAACCGGTGGGTTTCAGCATACCGGATTGGACAAAAAAGCGCAAGGGGCTTTGTGCAATGCGTTTTGCTGTGTTCGGCTTGATGCATTGCCAGCAATATGGTAAGATACAAAAAAGTAGCCCACTCGCCCATGTTCTCTGTGTGAAATGCAGAATAAGCTACAAAACTGGAGGCATCTACATGCTTACTTGGGAAGAATGGTTATCGGAATCTTTGCGTTCTAAATATGAAATACATAATTTTAACCATGCCATGGAGATCCTTTCACAAGCCTATCCAAAGGAATATCTAGAAATCATCTTCACTCTTGAAAATTTCTCATTATCGATTTCCGATATCGAAGCAGGCGGCGGCAATGAGTCCGCTATCCCCAAAAAACTTTCCGAACTCTTGAACCCGCTCGGTTGGCAGGAGATACGCATCACCGGTGATTTGCTCGTGAAATTACACCAACGGAATTCGTCACAACCATCGGAGGTGCTGATCAAGGATTTTATTTCCGGGCACAATATCGATTACGTGAAAAATCGTGTCGCTATCGACATGGAGTGGAACAGCAAAGATCAAACCTTCGACCGCGATTTATATGCTTTTCGAACCTTCTATGAGTGCGGTCTTATTTCCTGTGGCGTAATAATTACCCGGAGCGAACAGCTAAATCCTGTATTTAGCAAGCTCGGAATCAAGAAAAAATACGGCGCTAGCACAACATGGATGGGAAAACTGATTCCCCGCATCCATGCTGGTCGCCACGGAGGCTGCCCTCTTCTTGTAGTGGGTATCACTCCCGCGACGATTATGGATTGGGAGGTAGAATAATGTCTGTCCATAGCATGAATTATCACAACGAATATGACCTGCTTTCGTATTGCAATGGAAAAGACGATTTTGGCCGATCCTCCGTGGCAGTTTCAAAACAGAACAGGCAAGATGGCGCCAGAGCACAAGCGCTTAAATCGATACTCCACCATGAAGTTGGAAGAAATAAAAGCGCTTCCCGTAAGTCTGGTCGCCGATAACCCTTGCCACCTTTACCTTTGGGTGCCAAACGCTTTGCTTCCGGAAGGATTGGCGGTCATGAGCGCTTGGGGATTCCAGTATAAATCCAATATCGTTTGGGAGAAAGTCCGCAAGGATGGCGAACCGGATGGACGTGGTGTGGGCTTCTATTTCCGCAACGTAACGGAGCTCCTCTTATTTGGGGTGAGGGGGGAAAACGTTCGCACACTGGCCCCTGCCCGCAGCCAGGTGAACTTACTTCGCACGATCAAAAGGGAGCACTCCCGCAAGCCCGACGAAATCTTTGATATCATTGAGCGGTGCAGCAGCGGCCCCTTTTTGGAGTTGTTCGCGCGTGGCAAACGCAAAAACTGGACACTGTGGGGCAACGAAGCCAATGCTGACTACGCTCCTGATTGGCCTACGTACAAAAACGCAAGCAGTTTGGATTTGCTTGTCGGTGACGCATAGCTTCCTTTGGGTGGTTAGAAGCACGGAAGACGTCCAATGTTTTCCAAAACGTCCCCGCTCTCAACTTGTGACCCGCCCTCTTTTGTGGTATACTATCGCACCGTAAGAAAAGCAAAAAGAGGAGGGGTTCGCATGCAAAAACCGCACAAGCATGCATTCGATAAAACCGCCATCAAAAAATCCATCATCGGCAAACTGCAACGTTACGACGGTTGCTCCCTGGAGGAGGCCACCGACCAGCAGATTTACAAAGCCGTAGCCTCGACTGTTCGCGACCAGATCATGCAGCGGTGGATGCACGAAAAAGAAACCCGCCGCCAGCACAAGAGCAAGCGGCTGTATTATCTGTCCATCGAATTTTTGATGGGCCGCTCCCTGCACAACAACATGCTCAACCTGTGCGCCACCGAACCCTATTGCGAAGCTTTTGCCGAGCTGGGCATCGATAGGGCAAAGGTGTTGCGGGAGGAACCGGAACCGGCCCTGGGCAACGGGGGGTTGGGGCGGCTGGCGGCTTGTTTTATGGATTCCCTGGCTACCATGAGCTTGCCGGCCATGGGCTGCACGATACGATACGAGTATGGGCTGTTCCGCCAGCGCATCGTGGATGGGCAACAGGTGGAACTGCCAGACTCCTGGCTGGAGAGGGGCAATGCCTGGGAGATTCCCGCCCTGGAAGACGCGGTGGAAGTGCGCTTTGGCGGTATCCTCCACGAGGAATGGGAGGATGGGGTCCTGCGTGTGACCCTGGACAACTGCAAGACCGTGATTGCCATTCCCTACGACATGCCCGTGGTGGGGTATAACTCGAAGGTGGTGGACACGCTGCGGCTGTGGTCGGCCCGCTCGCCTCAGCGAATCGACTTGGCCTCCTTCGGGCGCGGGGATTATGCCCGGGCCATGGAAGAGAAGGAGCTGGCCGAGGTCATCTCGAAGGTGCTTTACCCGGAGGATAATCATTACGAAGGCAAAATGCTGCGGCTCAAGCAGCATTACTTCTTTACATCGGCGTCGCTGCAAAACGCCATCAAGGATTTCAAAAGGCATCACGGCCAGGACATGCGCCTGCTGCCCGACAAGGTGGCCATCCACATCAACGACACCCATCCCGGCTTGGCTATCCCCGAGTTGATGCGGATACTGATCGACGAAGAGCGCCTGTCCTGGGAAGATGCAAGCGACATCACCCGGCGCACCATCGCCTACACCAACCACACTGTGATGGCCGAAGCCCTGGAGCGCTGGCCCCAAAACATGGTGCGCGAGGTGCTGCCCCGCATCTTCTCGATACTGGAGGAGCTCAACCGCCGCCTGTGCGCCGACCTGTTCATCAAATTGCCCGGTCAATGGGAGCGAATCGGCTCCATGGCGATCCTGGCCTACGACCAGGTGCACATGGCCAACCTGTGTATCGCCATGAGCCATTCGGTAAACGGCGTGTCCCAGCTCCACGGCGAGATCCTCAAGCGGGACACCTTTAGCGACTACGCCCAGCTGATGCCCCAGCGTTTCTGTGCCATCACCAACGGCATCACCCCCCGCCGGTGGCTGATGCTGGCTAACCCGGCCCTCTCCGCCCTGCTGGACGAAGCCATCGGCCAGGGCTGGCGGCAGGATCTCACCCAGCTGCGCAACCTGCTGCCCCTGCGGGAGGACGCCGCCTTCCGCCAGCGCTTCGGCCAGATCAAGCAGCAAAACAAAGACCGCTTCGCTCGATGGATGCTCGAACGTCAAGATGTAAAGATCTGCCCCGACACCCTGTTTGACGTGCAAGCCAAGCGGCTCCACGAATACAAGCGCCAGCTGCTCAATGCGCTGCACATCCTGGTGCTGTACAATCGCATCGCGGACGACAGCGCCTATCACATGACGCCCCGCACCTTTATCTTCGGCGCAAAGGCCTCTCCGGGTTATGTGCGTGCCAAGCAGGTGATCCGTTTTATCAACGCCCTCAGCAAGCTGGTGGCCTCCCATCCCCGGGCCAGCAAGTTGCTGCAAGTGGTGTTTTTAGAGAACTACGATGTGTCCGCCGCCGAGATGCTCATGCCCGCCGCCGAGGTCAGCGAGCAGCTCTCCACCGCCGGAAAGGAGGCCTCGGGCACCGGCAACATGAAGTTTATGATGAACGGCGCCATCACCATCGGCACCATGGACGGCGCCAACGTGGAGATCCACGACGAGGTGGGCGTGGACAACATCTACATCTTTGGCATGCGCGCTCATGAGGTGGAATCTCTCTACGTCGCCGGCAACTACCGCTCGGCCCTGATCTTTGAAACCAACCAGGAGATTCGCCGCGCCCTCACCATGATGATCGACGGCTCCATCACGCCGGACAATCCCACAACCTTTCAGGATTTGTATCACGCCCTGCTCTTTGGCGACTACGGACAAATGGCCGATCCCTACCTGGTGCTCAAGGACTTTGGCTCCTACTCCATGGCCCAACGCCGCTTGGACACCGATTATGGTAAACGGGAGAAATGGCTGCGCATGGCGATTACCAACACCGCCTGCTCCGGGGTGTTCTCGTCGGACAGGACGATTGCGGAGTACAACGAGCGGATTTGGCGGTTGGAGAGGTTGGAGTGATTGAGGCAGGCATCTTTGTAGGGGCGGAATCCATTTTCGCCCGCCCTCAAATCGTTTGTCCTGTGCACCATGATTCGGGCGGATATGGAATCCGCCCCTACGGAAGATATGCAACACAGATATCTCGCCGCCCTTGTAGGGGCGGATGGTAATCCGCCCGTGGCCGGCGGGACGATTGCCATCGTCCCCTACGGATGCCCCTATGGATCATTTCCGCCCTTGATTCGCATACATGGTATCTCTTGAAAAACGCATGCGTCTTCGGCAAACACAAAACACTGGCTGCTAAATTGTTTCACGTGAAACAATCAACAGAAACAATCACAGACCCGATTGCGCCTCCTCCCTCCAGAATGATATACTGTACAAAAAGCGGAGGACAATTGCCATGCCCGCATACTTCATCGCCAATATCCGCATGCAGAACGAAGACGCCTATCAACCCTACCTAAGGAACGTAGACGCCACACTGGCCCAATATGGCGGCGAGTACCTAGCCGTGGAAGACGGCCCCCGCGTGATGGAAGGCCAATGGCCCTACACCCGCATCGCCCTGGTGCGCTTTCCGGACGAGGAATCGTTGAACCGCTGGTACCACTCCGATGTATACCAAGCCATATTGCACTACCGCTTGGACAATGCCGTGTGCGATACACTCGTCGTGCGGGGGAGGGCGTAACAATTGTTTCACGTGAAACAACCCTCAAAAGACGCATATCTCTTGTAGGGGCGACCGCCCCGGTCGCCCGTATGTCACGCATCCGCCCATACCCGCGGGCGATCGAGGGCGATCGCCCCTACAGGAACGGCCGCCTTCGA
>Ga0123353_10000817_pt1 | contig 37956 bp, 43 predicted proteins | sample TergutLab28metaG_3_FD_92763 | JGI IMG/M metagenome (GOLD analysis project Ga0123353, IMG submission 92763) | Labiotermes labralis P3 segment gut microbial communities from Petit-Saut dam, French Guiana - Lab288 P3 | ecosystem: Host-associated > Arthropoda: Insects > Digestive system > Gut ... | reverse complement strand
TTTTGCCTTAAATCCAAGATTATCGGGGTCGGTGAGATATGCATCCATGTACTTGTTTACGAGATGGAGCATATTATTGCCATCCGAGCGGGTCGGATTACGCAGGTCAATGACTGCGACATCGTATCCGTAATATTTCTTAGCTATACTTGCGTAATTGCGATATAGGTCGCCCTTTGTGTCGGTAGTAATGAAACTCATTCCAGCGGCACAGACGTATTCGAGGTTGGGGTACAGGAAAAATGCCGTTTTCCCGACACCCGCTGCGCCAATCATCAGTGTATGCACATCGCCGGTGTCAACAAGCGCAGTGGTCGAACCGGCTCTGGTATTACAGCCGATTATAAGCCCTTGCGCGGTTGGGCGATTCTCGCCTCGCCGCCACAATTCCGGCGTAAATAATATATGTTCGTAGGTTCTGCGGATTTCGTTCTTCGTTGCCCAGCGAGCCGTTCCATGCTGACCGTCGCCGACCGTCCGGCTCTTTATCCCTCTGAGTGTATATAACCGTGAAATCATAGCGAGACCGCCGATTACAAAGAACATTAACCCCGCTACACCCATTAATAACAAAACTCTTTGTATTTCTGTTTCCAATATTAATCCTCCCTCACATAATTGCCATGCTTTGAATAACACTCTGCTCTTGTTTCTGTTCTTCCAATCGTAAAAAAGAAAGGGTCTTAACACATTCCCGCGCAAGGCTTACATAGTTATTTATTTCGTTTTCCCGCTCTGTTGTCGTCCGAATCCCCGCAGTTCGCTCCTGTGCATAGAGCTTCTTAAATGACCCATATATATCATCACAACGCGAACGTATTCCACCTTTGTCTTTGTGAGGCGTGTATTCCTGTGTCATTTGTTCAGTAAGCTGCTCTACGGTGACCGGTTTCCCGATGCGTTTCATCTGCCCGGTGACAGACATAAGCGAGTGTGCATAAATATTCACAAGTGATTGCGTCATATATGCGTATTTTCCACCTTTAGCAAGACGGGTCAGTATTTCAACTTGCTTGCCGATGCTTTCCATACTCGCTTCTTTTGGTAATATATCACCGTGAACATCACAAAGCTCACTGCAGAGCTCGAAGAACATCTCAAGCTTGGGATTCTCCTGAGGAGGCTCGGCATCATAACCGAGCTGTGCTTTTCTGTCTTCGTTCCAGTCTTTATTAAACGGACGTATAACCTCAACATCGGTATATCCTCGCTCTGCAAGTATTTCGGTCAGCCGGTACGAAGCTTCAATGCCGGCATGGTCGTGGTCTAAGCAGAGGCGGATTTTATTAATATGCGGACTCTGCTCCAGAATCCATAGCATCGCGTGTTCGGTCACGCCGTCGAGCGCGATGTAGCTGTGATTTTTCCAACTCTGTTTATTCATCGTGATATATGAAAGCATATCAATCGGTGCTTCAAATACATGGAGAATAGAGCCGCCAATGTGACGGAAACAATAACGAGGGTCAGAACCCTCTACATTGCCACGATAGCCGCCCTCGGAATATGTTCCCCTCTTATGTGCGTGTTTTGGGACGCTGTTCTCGTCACAACCTACAAACACGGCGTTGTGATGCTCCTTATCCTCATATAATATACGTTCATGAGCAAAGTGCGAAATTATTTCGCTGTCAATATACCGTTGTTTAATGAGATATGCAAAAACACGCCGCATATTATCGCTGCGTTCGGGCAGAACGAAGGGTTTGCGTTCTTTATTTACTTTCGGTTTGTCAGTGAATTTAATCTCACCCCGCTCGCCGTTCAGGAGCATGGTCACGGCTTCGGGGTAGGAGAGGTTATAGAATTCCCGCACGAATTGCACGGGCCCGCCGCCGCGCTGTTCGTATTGATTGTACCATTCACTGCCTCTAATCGTAATCCCGCGATTATTCTTCCATCGCCATTCTCTGCCGGAGCGTTCGAGTTCTTCACCTTGACGCTGCAGGAAATCTACCAAATCAACAGCGTTGGCGCGCTCTTTTTGCGATTCTGTGAAATGTATATATGGGCTTCTTTTATATGAAATTCGCATGTTATCCTCCATTTATATATTCTGTTGCGGCGTATAATCGTCGTGGGCGTGACCGAGCGCGATTTTCTTCTCGCGTTCTTTGCTGCGAGCTTTTTTGTCCGTGCAACCGCGATGTTTCATCTGCATGACACTATCCTCAAATATGCGGCTCAGATGATGAAAAAGCCGAACAACTCCCTGCGATGCTGGCGGAGTAAAACTATCCGCGTTGTATTTATTTTCATCAGCGGAGTTATTTATTTTTTCTTGTTCAATAACTATTTCGCTATCTGAAATCTGAATCGCTTCGTTAATAACAATCTGCCGGATTTTACTGAGCTCTTTCTGTTGTGACAGCGGGAGCAGTTCCGGCATTTTGTCTGTGTATGAACGCAGGACTTCGCATTTCATTTCATGCCACGCAGCATAAGTCTTCGCGACATTCTCGGTTTTGGCAAGCTCGTCTATAATTCGGTTGATTATGGCTTTTACGTCTGTTTTGAGATAACCGTAGACTTTCTTGCCGCCTGTATTCCGAAGCCGCTCGGCAAGTAAGAGTAAATCATTTTCAAGGTTCTTGTTTATTTCAATCCCCCAACGCATATTTTCAATCAGCGATTGCAGATTCTTCATCGCCTGTTCGTTTATTTCCTCGCGGAGCTCGGTCTGCTCTTTGTAAATATGGAGCAGGTCGTCTTTGAATATATCACGCGCGAACATGGAGCGCATAGATTCAATGCCGCGTTCGGTGAGATAACCTTTCTTCGGGTTCGTCGAATAAACCACAAGATGAACATGAGGGTGATGACTTTCGTTATGAAAGCTCGCATACCATTTCAAGTCTTCCTGCGGGATTTTTGTGTGTTCGGCAATCTGTACACGCTTACTGCGAATTAAATTCATCCACGCTTCGGCATTATCATAACCGAGCCGTTCTGCATCTTCACGCCGCAGGCTCATCACATTCGTCCACACGTTTCCGGAATGACCCGCCACTTCATCAGCGACTTGTTCCAGCACTACCGGAACACCTGCGTCGGTGAATAAACCGTGTGTGCCGAGTTTTTCTGTGCGTGGACGGTTAGCAATGTAGTCCATGTAATTCTTTCGGCTCTCAGTACGGTCGAGGTTTTCCTCAATTGCTCGTATAATGAATTCGGAAGCGTTACCACGATTCGGTTTTAAAAGGTAGTCTGTGTATTCATGCATGGTTTTCATATCGGAGAAATCATTAATAATTCTTCTGATTAAACGCTGCTGGTTCTTCGTAGAATCAAGCAGCATGTCCGTACTCGGTACGCTCTCAGCACCCTCGCGTGTTGCAATGTACTTCATAAAATATGATTTTTGATTTCTTGCAGATGGCTTCATATATCGGCTGGTAAATATGACACGCGGCATAATCAGTTACCAACTTCTTCGCAGTTAAATTCATCGTGTGATTTTACAACGGACTCGAAATTTACAGCACCGATGGATTTCTTTACTTCCTTTACGCACTTACCGCGCAGCTTTGTTAGATAATTTTCCGGCAACTCGTTGAGCTCAGCAATAATATGCATCATCATACAGATTTCGAGGGCTAATTTAAACGTCACGCGGGATATGCGGTTTTCGGTTGTTTGAACGATTCCCGTGAGCATACTCGCGAGCGTTTTCGGGAGGAAATCGCCTGCGTTTTGAGTATGAATAAAACCACTGTAAAACAACACGGCTTTTTCAACGAACTCGCTCTGGCTGGAGCAGTTATCTTTTTTATAAAGCTCCATGATTTTATTCTTTACATGCGGATGCAGCCAGAATGCACTTTTCTTTTTTAGATCGTTGTTCATTTTATTCTCCTTTGCGATAATTACATCGATTGTGAGTTCATGCCCTCGTCCTGCTCGCCCACATATGGTGCGTTATTTTTGCCTTCATAGATTTCTTCAAGTTCTTCTTTCGTAATATCGAAATTAGAAAATAACCAATCGTCAGCATCTTTTGGGTCTGCGAACAACTTTCCGGTTTCCTTTCGGGCGTGTTCGATTACTTGAAAGAGCATATCGTTTCGTCTGTTTATAAAACTGTTAAAATCACGCACGACTCCGCGGAGCCTGTTAATTTCTCTCATTCGTGCATTTGCTATATCTTCCCAATCCATAAATATCCCTCGTTTCTTTTGAAAAATAGCCGTAACCCCTATATTGGAACCCCGTTCAAAGTCTGTCATCACGGCATAAAACCGTTATATATTAATCCTTCGACCCCTGAACCGACCCCAAGCTGTTCAAACCGACCCCGAACATGAAACCCCATCAGCCCGCGTTGCGGGCTGATGTAGACTGAGGCATAGGGGTCAACGACCCCGCCTCTTTAACCTGCTCAGTTTTCGACCTTGTGCTTTCATCGGCAAACTGTCCACCTTGTCCTCGAAAACGTCACACAGGGCGCGACAGGGGGTAGCACGCGCATATTATTCTTATTCATCCTCCGGAGCTGTAAACGGCACAGAAGCAGGTCTGATTGACCGCACGGGAAGTTCGGGGCTTTCCCGCAGGGGTACTTCGATTCTTTCTCTCGGAGCATCGTTAATTTCTTTCTGCGGAATTTCGGGTTTTCCTTTTTGAGGGCGTGGACGGGGCAGCTTCTGCGATTTCGGTTTCGGTTCGTCTGCCATCAAGCGCGATTCGATATACTCACGCACCGGCGCGGGAACGTAATCCTCATACACCTTCTGCATGAAATGAGCGAACTCGGACTCGAGGTCTGCGTTTTTCTTGCCCATGTATAACTTTACTGCATTTAGCTTTTCGGCATCGAACGCCATTTGAATTGTAGTTTTGCTCATTATTTATTCCTCTTTTCTGTGTTATTTTATCATTATGAAAAAATCCAAAACGGGCCGCCAGCGCCTGCCCTTTGACTTACTTCGTCAACTATAAGTGACAGCTCCCAGCTCTGCTCGCTGCGCTTTATTGAAAAAGAATCAGCAACTAATATTTTACCATCGCTTGTGATTCCGCGAAGCAGAATAAAATGACCGCCGTTTGTAAAATGTCCGGGACCCATTAGCGCGATGACCAACTTGCCGTCATCTAAAGCATCGGATACCTTCTGCCACTCATGCCGTGCAACACCCTCTACAGTCAGTCCGAAATGCCTGCCGCCCTCCGGGATTATACTATGATATGAACCACCGTTCTCGTACCAATAACCATTCTCATACGCCCACGCTGTCATTTCCGACGGATTAATAGTCCTGTCTGTCAATGTAGATACCACCATCGCGAGTGTGGTCGGACCGCAGCCGGCTGAAGCGATTGTTCCGTTATCGCCATAAGGCTCTGCACCCCATCTTTTATCGGCTTGGTGGAAATACATAACCTGTGTTTCATTGCCTTCACCGAGATACTCAAAGTCTACTTCAATGAGACCGCTTGTCCAATCGCTATCAAAATTTTGACCATCATCGGGAATATTATCGCCGTAGAGGTAGAAGTTGTAAATCGCTTCTGCGTTCGCTTTTTCATCCACAGTCATGATTCTGCCGAGGAAATCGGTCATGCTGCTGTATACCGCACCTGTGTTTGTCAGCGCAAAAGTTATTTCTTCGCCGTCAATTGTTTTTATATCTGTGAAGGCGTTTAAGAAATTGGCGAGGTATTCATCGTTAAATTCAAGCGAATCCAGCTCGAAATGCAGGGCATAAAAAACAGCCTTGACTCTCACAGAGTTAAGGCTGCCTTCTTCTATTTCTTCGTTCTTTTCTGCGATTAATATATCTAACCTGTTAAAGACAGCATGCATGGCTTCGAGGTGTTCTCGGTACTCAGCCGGGACTTCATCCGGGAATTCGTCGCCGTCAAAAGCGTACAGCACCGCAGCCTTATTGTGGCTTGAGCCGCCGCCGAGTACAACGCATATTACAGCGATTACGAGGATTAACGGAGACAACACTGCGATGATTACCGCACCGACAACTTTTCGCGCTCTTTTATCAGTTGCGACGGTGAGTGCCGCCTTGATTGCCAATGTCGTGGTTGTAGGTTCTGCCATTACAAACCACCCGCCTTCCCGAATAGCTTCGCCTTATGCTCCGGCGCCTGCACCATGAGGTTATACCGCTCATTACCGCATTTATAAAGGCACACACCGCGCTGCGGATATTTAATCAGGTTATACTCGCTCTGCTCAAGCTGAAGGCTGTCGATATAGAACTTGGCATCAATATTACCGGAGTTGAACAGAAACTGATGCGTGGGAATCGAAAACAACGGCTTGGTAAATTCTCTGATACCGTCAATATTGAAATCTTCAAGATTCTGACTTGCGAGGATTACGGCGGAGTTTTTCTTTCTGACACGCTTCATGAAGTTTCGGATGTATTCTATGGCTGTCGGGTTTGTGAGGAAGAGATATAACTCGTCAATCGAAGCCACCGTGCTGCCGCCTGTAAGTAGCTCGTTGGACATATATGACAGCACATTGAACAACATTGCGTTCCTGACGTTCTTACTTGTGTTTAAAAGTTCCTTAACCCCGAAGGTAATAAAACGGTTATCGGTGATATTAGTGTGACCGTTGAAAAACATAGATTCTGCGCCAACGCAGAGAGAATGAAGCCCGAGAGCAATCTCGCGCATGATGTCGGCGGTGTAGAGCAAACGTGAGTTTTCATCGATGTTTTGGTACTCGTATTCGATGAGCTCATATAAATCCGATAGAACCGGATAATCCTCCGGTTTCAATTTATCGAAGTCCGTGCTGTCGGAAATGTTCCAGCTATCATATAACCGATGGAGCATAATCTCGATGGTATCAATTTCTCTGTCTGTAAAATCTTTGTAGCTGCGAAAGAAATCCTTGAGGAAGCTGATATGCTGACTTAATTTTGAAGTACAGCGGAATGCGTGGGGTGCTTCCATGTCATCCGAAGTTATATCTTCATTCCAAGTTTTAGGTTCGAGTACGTTTATAATATACTGTCCCGACATAAGGTCGATGAAACAACCGCCGAGATTATTCGTCAGGTCTTCGTACTCCATTTCGGGATCGAGCGCTAATATATTCATACCCGATTCCCGAAGATTACAGAGGATTAATTTGAGCAGAAAACTCTTGCCCTGTCCGCTGTTGCCCAGGATTAATGCGTTCGCGTTAGTCTTATCATCGGCACGCTTATTAAAATCAACGATGATATTTGAGCCGCATTTATCCCTGCCGATATAGAAGCCGTTTGCATCGGTCTTACCCGAATAATTGAACGGAAATAAATTCGCTACACTTGATGCAGGGAGTACGCGCTCAAATTGCCTCCCGAACACGTTATATCCGGACGGCATTACGCAAACAAAACCCTGCTGCTGACGCAGTAACAAATGGTCTACATTAAGCTTGGAGCGAATTAGCTCCGTCATTACTTCTGTCTGCAATAGTTTTAACTGCTCCATGTCACGGGCGGTGAGTTCTATAAACACGGCACAGTGCAGAAGCGGCTCACGGTTCCGGTGCATGGTGGCAACGATGTTCGCCATATCCTGCAGATTGCTTTGCGCTTCCACGGTTTGCTTGAGGTCATTAGTCTGCGCCTGTTTCATGCGGTTCTTGCTGGCAGCGTTTGCGATAATTTTCTTTTCCTCGATAGGAGTAACGTGCCGGGTATAGATTTTCAAGGTAACGCTGTCTTTTTCGCCGAGGTGACGGAGAATCGCCTGTTCATCGGTAGCCGTGGGGTACTCACGCAATACCCATACACAACGGTAGGTGTTGCCGCATATAAAGTGGTCGGTATTAAATTTAATAATTGACGGCGCGACCATATCAAGAAATTCTTTAATCCGTACATCTTCTGCCATGATAGGCGGTGACAATCTTTTCATATCCCTGTCCTTTCGTTTACATACTCATTCCTTGCTCCTGCGACATCTCCTGACCGTTCAGTTCCATGTGAACAAGGCTCGCTACGAGCGCATTCCTTGAACCGCTAACCTCATTTAAATACTCGGCGAGCTCCTGATTATTCCTTACGGGAATTTTCGCCGAGACCGTGGTATCGCAGGATTTGACGTTATCTGAATAATATTTGAATGTTTCATCGAATTCATCGGAAAGATTATCGTTTCGCATATTTTCAAGGAATCCATTAATCAAGCGATTGAGAACATTACCCACTGTTTCGCCGTTCTCAATTTTATTTGCTTCGAGGGCTTCGCGCTGGTCTATTGTGACTTTTACAAAAAGATTCATCATAGACTCCTGAACGGGCGGCGGAGCAGCTTGCTCCTGTTCGCTAACGGGTTCGGGTTCAATTTCAGCTGAAGGCGGTACTGCCGCTTCTGGCTCAGTAGCTTTCGGAGCACTGACCCTGACAATTTCAACGTCATACAAAGGGGTTTTAATAACTTTTTCCGTTTCATGTGCAGTTTCCGATTGACGGGAGGGTGTTTCGGCGGTCTGCGTTTGATGCTGCGCTATGTCGGCTTTTATTAAACTGACAAAATAATTCTTGACCGATAAGCCGCTTTCTTTGACTCGTGCCTCGTACTCTGCGATGAAGTCTTGGTCGTCGACCTGGAATGCTATTGTTCTTACTTTTCTTTCTGCCATTTTTCCTGTTACCTTTCTGTTAATCGTGTAATATTACCCAACGCTCGCCGTCGAAGCTTTCAAACTTTTCGGCGGTGACGTTCTGTTCAAAATAAACGGCGAGGATGCGTTTAATGTCATCCTCACCGGCGCGTTTCACTGTAAAGCCCTGCTCGTTCAATGTTTTTTCGATACGATTCAGATACGAGTGGATTTCATTATCCTTTTCGTTCCGCAGTCTTATGATAATCAAAAATTCACGCGCCGTCGCCATCTGCACCTGTATCCGGTCAAGGAACTTGAGATCGGCTTGAAGCAGTTTGCGAATGACGGGGTTATCCTCCTGCTCCATACGGTTTTTCAAGAACCTTTTGTTGTCTTCAAAGTTTTCGCGGGAATTAAGGCACAACATCTCGATTTCGGCGATGCCTTTAAGCACAGTCATCAGTCCGTAGATTCGCGCAGACAAACTTGCCGCGGATAACACCGAGACATTGCTCGGTTTGATAATGAAATAAACGAGGCTGTGTTTGTCATACGTCAGCAAGCTGTAATCGTTAATCTCCTTTACGCCGATGAGCTGTCGGGTTGAAAGCCGCTGACGCTCGTTTGCTTTTTCTTTTCTGTTCATTTTTTTATTTTAATCTCCATTCAAAGATTTGCTGTTTGGTTATAAAATAGGAACCGGCATATTTGATGAAATCAAGTATGCTGGTATCCGAGAAGCGAATCGACAGGAATCCGTATACCGCAGTACCGACAAGCGGAATAATAAATCCGACCTGTGTCAGCGCGAAAACAGAGATGAGGAGGCTGACACCGATGATTCCGATATCCCGAATCTGCCACAATCCGAGCATCGCTTTTGCTTTTAAATTATCGGGGTAAATGCACATTTTAAATCCTTTCTTTAGTTGCTCATATTCATGCCTTGTGCCGGTTCAATTTCGGTGGTTTGTTTCTCAACCCAGCGTTTTATGGAGTCCATAGTTTCACAGGTTTGCCCCTCGAAGTTATAAGGCTTATTCACGAAGTCCCAGGCATCCCCGGCAAATTCGGGTGTGTCAATATCAATCAGATACTGCCGTGCGCATTCATCAAGCCGTCCCCAAAACGCCTCCTCGGTTTTGCATTCTTCAAACGCTTCTTGCAAAACATCAAGATACAGATAATTAAGCACAAGCTGACCGCCGGCATTGCTGTTAGGATTATAATACATTTCCTTTATATAACCGGCGCGTTCGTCGACATAGAATTTATCCGCCTCGAAATCGGTATTGTTCTGTTTAATATATTGATTGTTGTTGAATACGGTTTCGGTTTGAGTGGATTCGCTGCTGTCAAAAAAGCGGACATACAGATTCCCGCCTTCTGTAACTATACGATGCCCTTCGAGATATATACTCCACTCGGCAGCGCGGTTTGTCAATGTTTCACATAGCTTCTCTATATCATCAGAGGGTAAATCCGCATTTATAGAAACATTGAATATGCCATGTAATTCGCCGTCAATGAGTTCTACGCCGGGCGTTACGTTAGTCACATTCGGGTGCTTGATATTAAAAGTATATACTTGCTCTAACGCTTCGGCAACCTTATCGCGATACATCGAAATTATATCTTCGGGGATATAATTATCATAGGTTATTCTGCTGTTATCGTCTTCGTAGTATAGTTTATACGACATCGGAGGACAGTAAAATTTTATATTCATATCGATTCACCTTTTCTTTCTGTTATTTAGGTACAGCATTCACAACTTTTGAACCTAAATTCGCAACAGCCTGTGCCGCATAAATAGTACTCATAACATTCGCTCTTGTCCCTGTTTCGAGTCCGAACATTCCGCAGATTCGCGGGATTTCCGAGCTTGAAATCATAAGACCGAGCCCGAGGAGCATATTGGCATTGAACACCATCAGCCCTGCAACAAGTATCGTAGACTGCAAAAACGCCGTCAGACACAAACCTACAACCTGTTTACCCCACTGATAGAAGCCGTCAACATAGCCGCGAGGGACGCTGAACATATACAGGCTGCCGACCGCGATTTGTATGAGCAGAACACCGCCGCGTTTGAGGTTCGCGAAAAACACCCTAATTACAGCAAAACCCATTACGATAATACAAAACAGGGAAACGAGGATATTCATGCTTGGACCGATGCTGAATGAATTCAAAGCCGAAACAGACAACACCGTTATGTTAAACCCATACCCCAATGTTCTCGATATATCCGCACCAAAAGAACCCTGCAAGGTTATTGCGAATTTATACAGCTCAATCGGCAGCACAGTGAAAAGCCCAACCGCCATAAATCCTTTCAATGAATTAATAAGCAGGTCTTTTATATTACCTCTGCCGTTCTGTGATTCGATGGCATATTCAAACCCGGCGACAATAAGCCCGGCGACGAATAACGCCCAGCCGAAGTAATGAAACAACAGCACAGTCGCTCGCACCCAGCTCATGTCAAACAAGTCTGCTCCCATGTTGTTCATCATAAAGAAAAAGTTGTTAAGAAAATTGACAATCTGCTGATATATCCAGTTTAAAATCTGCCCGAGGATTATATCTGCCACGAAATTGAAAATAAACAAGGTTTAATTACTCCTTTCAAGTTTTTATTGCATATTCATGCCGGAATTTTGTTCTTCGTTCATTTCTGCAATGAGCTCGTCTAAACCCTCTGTTTTCATAAGATTCAATATCAATTCTTTTTCACTTTCTGTTATATCTTCGACAAGTTTCTCGGCAATCAATTCTGCATCTTCAGCGCGGTGAATATACGTAACGTCAAGTCTGCCGTCTTCAGGATAATAATCCGCGTATAGATTGACGTATTCGTCAGTGTCTTCGGTGTTTAACCCGAACCGTTCATCTACGTCGAACCATATTTCTATATACGCATTGATGTGGTTGCCTATGATGATTAACTCACTGTCAATTGATATATTATCATTTGTCATTTTTATACTCACGATTTTTCCTCCCGCAATAAGAAGCGGAGCCGGTTATCCGGCTCCGTCATTTAATATTAAATCTGTACTGCCGCAGGGAAATTGCCAACGGCGGTTCGCCGTTAAATTCCGAGTATATTCCAAATATACAGCGGCGCAGTGATTATAAATACCAAGCATCCAAACAGAATCGCCGGAGCTGCCCACTCGAATTGCCCATGCTTGCGGTAATCGAAATATGCCGTGCCGAGCTTGACGAAAAAGAAAATTGCAAGTATTGTAGCGCATACGGGGAATACCACGTTATTGACGACAGCCTTGACCTGTACAGCCGCCGTCGTCCATGTCTGCTCAACTGCGCCGGCTACATCGCCTGTTGTAGCGGATGCCGCAATTGCGAACATGATAAATAAAATGATTGCCGCGCCTATTGCAATTAATATTATTACTGTTTTTTTCATATTTTCATTAAGTCCTTTCTTAACAAAATCGGAATGAAAACATCGTTTTCCCCGGTTTTGTATCAATTGTTTTAAACTTGTTTCTTCTTTTCTTTCTGATTTTTACGGGCGCATGGCATTTACCTGCCAGTCGTCCCAAAGACTCCCCGATATGGTCACCGAATCGTTAAGATTCACGGAGAGCATTCCTGCCGGCGTCCATGCGTCAATGAGCCATGTGTAGGTTGTATATGTTCCGTCAGGAAACCAAACCGGTGTAAAATGTGTTCGCCGGTTATAGGTGCTATAGTTGTTGGGTCTGAATTCAAAACGGCTTCCATGACCGCTTTGTGTTCTGTCAAGAACCCGCCAATAATTCCGGTAACGGAATTCGGGGAAATAAGTTAAAGCGTTTTGTGCGCCGGTAACAGCGGAGGATTGATTGGAGCTGATGTTTGCCGTGACAATTTGATTTACTCCGTAACCGCTTTTCATGGTTTGCCCCGAAGCAGTCGGATTCATGGTATCGGGAATAATATTCTTTGTCGCGGTAAGACTCGCGTTGTATCTGTCATAATCGAATTCCCACCATCCCTCATCAACCCATCTGCCGAAATCCTGCCAATGCCAAAATCTGCGCCATCTACCCTCGTCAACCCAACCCAAATCCGAGTAAAAGCGCCAGTTTGACACCCACTCCCAGTAACTGACCCAACGCCAGTCGCTGTGCCATACCCAATGTGCCTGCCACCAGGGACGCCACACACCCCATGAAGCGCTTGTCTTCTGAGGATTACTCGGTATATTCGCATTTATGAAGCTGTTGTTTCGGTCATCGGCTACAGGGTTCGGCGGTATATTTTCGGGGAAGTCAACGATTCGCGCTCTCAGCGTGATATTGGTTGACGATGCGCCGCCTGTCGCCGTTACAGTAATCGTCACGTTCTGCGGAACGGACGGTGTCCGCCATCGCACCCACACAAGCTGGCTGTCACCGTGCGGGTAGTATACATTGCGGACAGTGTAATTAGCGCCGCCGACGTTGAATCTGACAATTACAGACCTGTCCGGGTCTGATTGCCCGCCGCTTATTGTAACTGCCGTGATTACCTCGGTATTGACACGATATTCTAAATCATACCCTATGATATCAATCTTCTCATCTTCATCATCATCGGGACTTTCAGTAAAACGGACGATGCCTACACCGAGAAACGAGATTATATCCGAATTACTCGCTCTTTCTGACCTGCTTCCGTTCCATGCACTATATCCGAGGTCAGCTCTTTCAAGGAACATCGCAAGCGGAAGATTCTGATGTGTCAGAGGAGCCATCTTTGAACGTAGTCTGCCGCCGAGCTGTTGGTCGTATAATGCCGCTTCGGTCGCGGTCATCGCCATTCTTACACTGTTAAATGTAAAGTATGCAACCGGTTCAATCATCATCGTATAATCACCGTTTATAAGAACATCGAAGTTCATTCCTGTATGATTCGCAATACTGCGAATCACCTGTTCATCGGTGAAATAGCTGCGTATCGCTTCGATATTATTACTGCTGCCCGATACGGGAATAATTGAAGGCAATGCCTGCGCCGGATTAATATATTGATACGTTCCGGTATTAACCGCGAGCAATGAATCGTTCCTGTAGTGCTGCTTTGAGTTCTTGCCGAAATGCGCTGCTATGTTATTCGGTGTTCTGTTTGTAATATCAATCGGCGTAGCTACCACAACATTATCGGCCACTCTGACAATACTCACCCTTACGCCTTCATCGCCTGTATTCCAAAAGTCTGTAGCTGTTCCGCTCCCCATACCTCCGCCGCCTCCTTCAACATTCGGGTCGCCGACCTCGGCAAAAACTGTAAACGGCAGACTTAGAATAAAAGTAAGCGTAAGAAAAAGTGTAATGATTTGTTTCATTTTCTATCTCCTTGACCACAAAAAACACAGCAATTACGCTGTGTTTATAAGATTATCGTATTATGATTTATCCCATGATGCCTATTTTGTTACCACTTTCGAACATATCATCTGCCTGTGTCGCCAGACCGCCGCCGCCGTGGTTATCAACCCATCCGAAGCCGGGGATGTAAATTTCGCCGTCTCTTATATCGCCTCCCTGCGGCTTTTGATTATCCGGTTCCTGCGAAACTTCCGAGGCAGGTGTGACAGTGTCGGGCGGCTTATTGCTTTCGTCTGTAAGGTCTTCCGGTTGTGGTATTTCTACTACCACGCCGTCCGGTGTCCGTGTCGGGTCTGTCAGTTGTTCCTCGCTCGGTTCGGGTCGCGTTATGTCCGGCTGAATCGTTTGCTCGGTGCCGGCAGATATGGCCCCGCTTGGTTTTTGCTGTGTCCGCTTTGCCGGGTTTATTGTGACATCTGCATCTTGATTGTTTATGTTGTTTGCGATAACGCCGGGGTTGATGACAAGGTTTCCGATGATTACGTCTTTCGGAGCGGGAATAGTCTCGGTTATTTCCTTTTCTGCTTGGAATCTTGCTCCGAGTATAACTGCCATTAACAGGCATACTGCGCAGAGTCCTGCGATAAGAGAATACTTTCTCATTTTAGTTTTTGTAGTTTTCATGACTTGGAACCTCCTTAAATTTTATTAACGGTTCCGGTCGCATTAGCGCTGCGCCGGCAATTTTCAGTCTTGTTTAACTTTTTAAGCAGGCGGCTTCCTTTCTCACCTACACAGTATCACAAATTTTAGCGGAAGTCAACTATTATTTTGAAAATATTTAGAATTTATTTATCCATCCCGCACGGACTCTCAGCGTGATTCGGAGCGGCGGCAATGCGTTCCCCGCGAAGCTCACGGGAACTTCCAATTGTATTGTCGCATCCGCTGTGAATGGCTGTGCGTTCGTCCGGTCGGAAGGTGCGAGAGGTGTGTTATTCACTGTGATATTCAATCCCGACAGCCGAAGCTCCTGTTCGCCGCTCCCAATAAGTTTCACGCGATGACCGCCGCTCTGCTGCAATCCGAGCAGGGTTTCCAATCGTCCCCATACATCGCCGTGGTCAATGCTTGCCGTGAATGAACCCGCATTCGGCTGAAACCCTGCCGCGTAACCTTCCCGCGCACTATGGTATATGTCATTGTAGTTATCATTAACCGTGGCGACAATTGCACTTTGTAAGGCATCACGCACACCTTTTGCAATGATATTAAGCCGGATGTATTCCGATATTACCGTCATAATCATAATCAGTGCAATCACGATGGCAATAGCGAGCGGCATTGAAAGTCCTCTTTTGTTCGTTAATATACGTTTTACACTGCTCATTTCCAGTACACACCACCCTTTCCGCTCGCTCTTGAAGTCAGTGTCACGGGGAAGCTCCCGAACCCTCCGAACAGACCGAGATTTCGCTGAAGGGTCAGTGTAACCGTGACTTCCTGATTCAACTGAATATTTCCTGTAGCCGACCACGTAATCGTCGGATTAATTCCCAATCTGTCGCTGAGCTCGCCGGCTCTAATAGTTGTTTCAACTCCGACCCGCCCCGATATTTCTATTTCCCGAATTAGCTCGGTAGCGAAAGTGTCAAGCTGGTTCTTCTCTACAAAGATAGGCAGTATTCTAACCGCTAATGCTATGACCATCATGGAGCATAAGACCAAAACAACCACATCTATGAACCCCTCGCCGCGTTTTTGCCGTAGTATTCTTGCAATCAATATGAACATCTCCTTTACATAAAATAGCGGCACCTTTGCTGGTGCCGCGATAATATCGAAATTATTTAACCGAGTGTTTGTGTATTTGTCTGCTCCGGTTCTATACGTTGTTCGACGTGGAGCTTGACAGCTTGGTAGAAATTATCAGCTTTTTCTATTATTTCCTCGGCTTCTTCACGGTCAATCTGTTGGTAATCTTCATAATCGCTTGCATTTCGCAAAGCACCCGCCATTCTGATTATTTTACCGAAATTCCTGTCGAATTGCTCAGTCAGTATATATTCCTTGTTAAAGAAACTAATTACCGCCGAATGTTTGCTGTAATCCTTATTATCCAGTGCGAACACCGCTCTCATTGCGTGAAAGATTGAATAATACGCCCTGTTTATAGCGGCATTATACTTACATGAGTCAAGATTAATACGAGCCGTATCTAAGTCATCAGCTGATTTTTCCAAACGATACATTGATAAATCCTGCCGTGAATTATCAGGCATACATGCTCACTCCTTCCGTTTCAACATTCCTGTAAAAGCCCGGTAATTTCTTACGTATTTCGTAATCGCGCCTGCTTCGTATTATTGGTGAAATAATTGTGTGGGAATCAGAATCAATTTCAAATGCAATTTCACATACTCTTTCAAGATATTTTCTTGCTTCAGAATAATCCATGTCAACGATAACCATTACATCAATATCAGAATCGTCGTTAAAATCACCCCGCGCATATGAACCGAAAAGCCGGATGTCGTTGAGTCTGTCACCAAATAAAACCCTGCATTCATCAGTGAACGCACTCATTATATTTTTCATCATTGACTGTCTGCACACAAAAATCACCTCGTTTCCTTATCAGTATACCATACTTTTTATGAAAAATAAAGGGGTTTTTAAAATAAATTTCCAAGACTCGACATGATTTCAACTGCAATAATCGCAAGGTAGGTGAAAAGAAAGCACATCAGCATGAAAAAGCTATATTTCCGTACCTTCGGTGGGATTTTCTGTGCTTCTTTCTTTAATTTCTGAAGCTCATACAGCTTGAAATCATGCGCCAGCATTTGAAAATACACACCGCCGTCATCGCCGCGTAAAACTCCTATTAAACCGCGCACTACGTCCGATAACTGCGGAGAGTTGAACCGTGCCTCGAACCGTGTCAACGCCACTTCGTAGCTTGATGAACGCATATCCGCGCAGACGATGTCAAGTTCATGCCGCAGAGCTTCACCGGCGTTCTTCTTGTAGTTTTCGAGGATTCCGAGCACGTCGCGAGTAGTTTTGAGTTCCTGCTCAATCGTCATGACAAAGCGAGGTAGGTCGCGTTCGATACGCTCTCTAATTGCTTTCAACTGTTCATCTGCCTTGCGGGTTTCCTTGAAATAAACAGCGATTGCAAGAAACACAAATACAGGCGAGAGGAGAGGGACAATCATCAGACACATAAGCACTCCCGATAGAGTCGCGCCGGTCTTGACATAGGCGTATCCCATGTATTCCTCCGGCGTGAGCCGGATTCCTGCGGCTTTAAGGATGTTTTTCATCCTGCTACGTTTGTATTCGTCCATACGGATGAATCGGGATATTTTCACAGCCGTGCTCATCAGCCATGCCTCCAAGACCTGTTCAAGCTTTTTTGATTTCTTTCCGGAACCCCGCATTGCGTTAGTGGCGGCAAGAGTGGGGATTCTCAGCCTGTCGGCGGCAATGAAGAAGAATCCCGCGGCGAGTAATCCGCCGAATAAAAATAGTAGTGCGAGCATTATCGTTACCTCCGATACTCAATAGGTTTAGTCAGCTTTAACACACAGGCGGTGGAAATAAATATAACCGCCGCGGTGATTGCCAGTATTACGTGACCCAGCAGGGTATGCATCAGCGTGTTGTACCAATCCCGGTTGAGGAAATACATCAGCGGAATGTTCGCAAGCACAAGAATCATCATCGTTATGAATTCTTTCCTCGGCTCGAAGATTAAAAACTCCATCTCGGCATTAACCACACGGATATCCGAAAGCTTCGCCACAATCGGGGTCAGCGTGGATTTGAGGCTCCGGTCATGCTGACAAGCGGCGACAGCATCAACCCATTCGCGGAAAACATCGTTGTCTATACGGGTTTTCATTACACGCAGTGCTGCATCAATATCGGGATTTATGAGCTGTACCTGCGACAGAAAATCCGCGAACACGGCTTTTGCGGGTGGGTTCAGATAATCAAGGTTTTCCGTAACAGCCGTGATTATATCCTCACAGCGCAGATATGCCGTAGTGATGATTGACAGTGCCGTTTCAAGCTCGGAGTTTATTTCTTTCTTATAATTATTCGCCATGATTTTTACATACCAAAACGGCACGAACATCATTCCGACCGCCATCACAGGCACAAGGAGCATATTACCGAGCATAATGGAGAGAGCCGCTCCGCCGATAAAACACAGCAGAGAAGCGGCGCAGACGAGCGGAAACATCCGGCTCCTGCCGGTCATGGTGAGCACATTCTGAGCTTCTGTGATTTCGCGTTTGAAGATGTTCGGTTTCTTTCTGCCGACAGATTCTTTTATTTCCGCGCGGAGCGATTTCGGTTTATTTGTCAGCATATGGAACACACCTTCAGTGAAGTCAAGCGGTTTTATGCTGAGTAAAATAAAAAAGCCGGTAATCATACCGGCACAGGCGAGGAGCAGGGTTGTTGTCATTTTTTTGCTCTTCCTTTCTTCAATTTTTCAAGTTCATTCTGCGGCATACCATTCTCTAAAAATTTATGCTCCAGCGATTCCGATATCGGACGTTCAATTATATGCTGTCCGTCAATTATAAAGCGGTTATTCTCAAAGCGGGTTTCTTTAATATTGTATTTATACAATGAATGATACTTCCGCTGACCGTCCGGGGTCATTTCACATTCCATAATCTGCATGATTTTGCGAGATTTATCCTCAAGCTGCTTGGCGAAAACGATAATCGGAAACGCCTCGGCGACAAGTGCCATCAAGGTTTCGTCCTTCATTTCATGAGCACGCTTACAGAGCGTCATCATACGGTAATGTGTTGCTTCCGCGCTGTTGGAGTGAATCGTAGTCAATAGTGTATGCCCGGTACGTCCGGCTTCCTGTGCTGCGTAGGCTTCCGCTGAACGCATTTCACCCACGCAGATAATATCCGGATGGAATCGGAGCGCCATATCAAGTAAGTTTTCCTGTGTAATGCACTGTGCTTCATTATCGCTATAATGGGTAATCGTATGAATTACATTGTTACGGACATTATTGTTTTCGTCATAACGCACCAGGTCAAGCTCACGGGAGCCGTTCTCAATCGTGAATAACCTCAGATGGTCGGGAATAGTCGTCAGCATCCAACCCGCGACGGTAGTCTTTCCGCTGCCGGTAGCGCCGGCTACACAGATACTCGCGCCGTAACGCAGACAAGCTGTCAGGAAATCTAACATTTCCGCCGTTGCCGTACCGCCGCGCACGAAATCATCTTTTTGGAGCCGCTGCGGGTTTACGATTCTGATTGACGCAGCGATGCCGACATCATCGTCCACGACAGGGGTTTTGAGTGCAGCAATACGGATATTCTTCGATAAGCTGGCATTGGCTGTGGGGCTCGCGTTATCAAGAACAATTCCCGATGTATGAAGCATACGTCGAACTACGTTAATGCCGTGGTGCGGCGAATCAAAGCGTTCGTTGATTTTTTCAACCCTGCCGTCGCTGTAATGCACGACAATGTCATTCCAGCTGTTAAGATTGATTTCCTCAATGCCTGTTCCGAAGATGTATTTTGTTAAGAATCCAAACTCAGCCATCTCGGTGTACAGGGTGTCAATCAGCTCGGTCGAAGTCATGCCGGCAACGGCAATGCGGTAATCCTGTACATACTTGGTTATATACCGCTTCACCTGTTCTTTGACGTCATCGTTGCCGCCATCAAGAATTAAAGTTGAATGCTTCGACGAAATATATTCCTGCACATCGCGCAGTACATCGCCGAACTCCTGACCGCCGCTGTCTGCCGTGAAAAACAGGTCATGTGACCGGGGCGCAACAGAACCTTTGGCGTTATTCGCCGCCTTTTGCGCCGCATGACCTTTCCTGAGGTTATATTCGGAATATTGCTCTTTAATTTCTGCTCCTTGATTCTTAAAACCTAATCCCTGACTCCTGCACTCACCTAACATCCAAACACCTCCGCGCATATTTTCTCAATTTCTTTGCGGAAGCCCTTGCTATCGCTCATTGATAAATCTTTGAATAAATCGCCGGCGAGGTATTGGTTTTCAAGCTCGTTGGAGTGGGGGAGCCGGAACGCCACGCTTCCCAGCGCGTGTTCCACCTGTTCACTTGCTTCCTGTTTCTTGATATTCGCCGCTACTTTATACTGCTTATCAGAATCCCACTTGTTGTCTTTTAAGAGCGGAAGCTGGCTTGAAAGGTAACTGATTGACTTTAAATCGCAATTGACGAGCCGCAGCACGGCATCACTTTCCATCAGTGCCACTGCCGAGAGTATATCATTGGAGATATAGCTTCCGCAGTCAATAACGACATAAGGTGCAATGCGATGCAAAGATTCAAGCAGTTCCTTCGCCTGCTTCGCGCTGTAAGGTGGGTAGGTGTATTCGTTTTCGCCTTTAAGCATACCGACAATGGCAAGAAAATCTAATTTTTTATGAAGCACGCAATTGAGTTTCACGAGCTGTTCAGTCACGGTTGTGGCAGCGAGTATACTGCCGAGCGAACGTTCGTTTTCAAGGTCGGATGACGAGCATATACAAGGCAGCATGGGTGCTGTCATATCGCAGAGCAGCAGAGCGGTTTTCTTTTTCTTTTCTGCCAAATATTTCGCGATTTTAACCGCTGTGATTGTCTTGCCGGCACCGGGGCTGCCCCATACGGCGAGAGCTCTGCCGCCTTTATCGAAATCACGGTCATCAGGACTTCTTTCACCTCCGCGAGAGAACACACTGCCTTTCAAAAAATTAAACATCTGATTCCTCCATGTGAAAATTTATTTCCGATTCATCAACGTCAGAATCTTCATCTTCGGGCGGATAATATATTCCGTCAATAATTATGTCTTGCGCTTCAATGAATAACGCTGCACTTTCGCTCATACCGCGGTATACCAACGCGATATGCAGCTTGCCGTCCGCTTCTAAATGTACCAAGATATTTGCTTGTTCCGGTCGGACGAGCAGAGTTACGGTTGCCGGGAGCTCACGGTCGTTTTCATCGTCACGGCTATCCGATGACGAACGGGCATCATTACCGCTGTTAGCGGTTACGGCTATAACCTCGACAAACTGAAGCTCGGGCGGAATCACTGTTAATCCCATCTTTTTATAATCCGGGGCTATAACCGAAACAACATCCCCCGGCATCAGCATTCCGGAGAGTCCTGTGGCGAGACTTCGCACTGTTACGGATATGGCATGCTTACTGCCATCTAAGTTATACAGATACGCGTTTACCGCTGCCGGTGTATCGGATAATTTAGTATTTATGATATAGTCGCCGATAGTAAGGTCTGCCGTTGCGAACCTGCCTACAACTGTATCGGTATCCCGCACCACGTTATTCGGCAAATTGAACGCGCCGACCTCTACAGTTTGAAGCATATTTTCCGTAATCATCTCGCCGGCGCGTATATCGCTTGTCACGCGGATGATTTGCGTTTTCTGCGACGCGCTGTTATTGAAGGACGGTACTACCGCAAAACAAATGAAAAGCGAAAGGATAATGCAGATAATACCGAGAACTGTTCTGTTTTTAAAAAAACTCATAATAAAAATAAACCTCCGTGTTGTAATGTAAATGCTGCCGTGCAGCCTAATGAAAGAAACGGTGCAAGGGGAATTGCCGTATTACGTTCTTTTCTACGTTTTAATATATGTCTGGCGGTGCAGAAAAGCAAACTTGCTGAAAGTCCTGTAACAGATGCAAAGACAGCCGCTTTAAAGCCGAGAATGAACCCTGCAGCCGCCATAAATTTAATATCACCGCCACCCATTCGCCCTTTACAGACAATTGCTGCGATAAGGAAAGGCAGAGCAATTAAGATGCCAATGAATTTGCCGGGGCTGAACGTGAGCAGTCCTGTTAGTGCGAATAAGATATTGATACTATCGGGGATTTCACGCCTGCGTATATCAATGACCGACGCTGTAATGAATAACGGAAGGAGCAGAAAACCTTGTATAATAATCATATTTCTCCTTATCCCATTTTTATGGATTGGTCTTCTTCCGGCTCGTTAAAGTATTTTTCAAGCGAGTTAAAGCCGGCAAAAGCGATTTCTTCATCGGTCATGCCGATTGTATCTTTCAAGGTTTCATATAAGTCGGAGCCCGACGATGTTTGCCCGAGCCAGCCTAACGCCTTATCAAGTAATTGTTTTGTTCGCTCCGTTTCGAGTGTTTCTGAGTTGTGCTGTGTTATTTGCTTTTTAATAAAAATTTCACCTTCTATTATCTCGCAGTCAAAACCATTTTTTTGCCCTCGTTCAATTAACATAGCTTCCAAAAGCGGCGCATAATTTTCATCCAAACCGTGGTATTTTGCAATTTCATCTATGAGTACACGATATGGATTTAATCCGTCATAATCATAAAAACGGTTTACAATTTTATCTGCCGCATTTGACAAACACTTTCCGAACTCATTCAAACATTCATATTGAGGCGTGTTTATAATTTGCCGGGCATTTGGTATGAATGAACTGTAGCGTGCATAGTTATAACCCTGCGGGTCTATAAGGACACCGTCATCACAACCGTTGCTTAGTAACAACAGGCAATCGCGGGTATTGCCGGTGCCGGCACCTAAGAAACTGTTATTTTCTGCGATAAAACCCCGCTCTTTTAAAGGACTACGGAGCAGAGACATGAATTCATGGTGCGGCACTTCAATGGTTTTTATTATTTCACAGGGCTGGGCTTCAAAGCCAATTGATTTACAATGCATTATTGCATTAATTCTCATCTGTTGATTTCCTCTCATGTAAAATGATAAGCGGCGAATTTTCGTCCGATTCATCAATTAATTGAAGAATCGGACGAACCGTATTGCTTGCTGTGATTTATCCGTTGAAATTAAACATATCACGGATTCTCTGTGTTAGGGTCGGCAGTACCGTTGAGCCGAATAATGCGTACAACCCGCCAAGTACCAAAGCACCGATGACTACTGCAATTAAAATCTTAATTGCTGTGTCTACGAACCCCTCCCCGTGAGTATCTGCGAGGGCTGCTTTGGTGCGGAATGCAAGGAACAGGATTTTTTTCTTCATTTGTAACCTCCGGTTTTATATATTTCTAACCCGCTGCAATCGCAGGGATTAAACGATTATTACATGGACTGCGCCATAGCCGGTTCTTCCGAATATTCATGCGCTGCCGATTCCTGACTTTGGACGATTGCCGCATCATAAGCGTTCAGTACGGCTTCGTGAAATTGTTCACGGAATTCTTTTGTGGTCGGGAAGTAATGCTCTCTGTATTCCTCGCCGGATTTATAGCTCGGCGTGTGTACGAATAATCCCTTTTGCCCTTCCATGATTTTTATTCCCTTGAGTGCAAAATTGTCGTTTAAATTAACCGTAGCCGAGGCACGTTGGTTTACACTGCCGGGCGTAAGTGCAGTTATTCTCACGTCAATTTTCATGGGTGACGCGGGAGGCAGTTCGGTAAAAGGTATCTGACCCTGCTGTACCGCGGTTTTCCTATACGCCTCAAGTACGGCATTGTTAAGCTGTTCTCTGAATTTCTTTGTGACAGGGTGGCAGTAATCCCTGTATTCGCCTTTCGCCGATTTGTAATTCGGCATGGTTACGAACAACCCTTTCGGACCCTCGTAAATTTTAACACCTCTGACCGCGAAGCAGCCGTTCATCCCGACAGATGCTGTGGCACGCAGTTTACTGCCGTTACCCGGTACGATTGAATTAATCCGCACATGAAGGTTTATGGGAAGAGCTTGGTTTATTTTTTCTTTTGGTTTTTTTGTCTTTTGCTCTTTTTCTTTAGCAGGCATTTTGGAAATCCTCTTTTCTTAAAATATTGAATAAAAAAGACAGTCTTCTCTGTCTGATTTAATAATTATTGCAAGTTCATTGCCGGATTTGAATCCTGCAATTGCTCCTGTCGGTATTTGAAGTCCACCTCAACGAACCCGCGGCGGTCTGCATAATTGAATTCACTGCCGCTGCTGTCATAGATTTCGATAATATCGGAAAGGTTAACCTTTCCGCCAATGAGGTCGGGGTGAGGTTGTTCATAGAATTTATTACAGATTTCGTCTATGTTATCGGTGTTAGGCTGGAAGTCGAGTGAAACCCTGTAATTTGCAAGGTCGGGCGGGTTTTCTTGAACTTGAATCAACTCATCATATCCGATATACTTGATTAACGGGTCGGCGTTAGGTTTTAACTGCCATATACGGCAGTCCTTGAATTTTTTCACTTCGCCCGTTTCCATATCCGGTATACCGGCTGATAAGCGGTCGAACATGCCATCATGCCATTCAAGCTCCATGTTTTCTTTTTCCGCCCATTCGGACAGCTCATCGTTTTTGAATATTGGGTCGATGACTGCCTTATTACTCTCAATATATCCCGCAGGGTTACAGTAAAAATATATAAGACCGGACTTGACCTCAATTCTGTGCATTGTATATCGCACCCCTTTCTTTCATGTGCTAAGTCATGCTCATCCCGCCGTCATGTGACAGGAATTCTGCCGCAGCAATTTCCATCTGCTTGAACATATCAAGATAATAATTTGATTGCTCTTCGGTTAGGGAGCAGAATTCACCCTCATCACCGCAGCCTATAACAAGAATCGTACCCACAAGCAGTTCGCTGTCTATCACGCAGTTTAATTCCATGCCGTTAATTTTTCCTTCTTCATTGCAGATAATTAACGCATTATCTTCAAAAGGACTGAAAGTTTCGATATTGCCGCGAACAGCTTGCTGCAATGCTTTTAAGTTGTCTGTGACTTCAGTTTCATATGCGGGTTTACCCGGCTCTTTCGCCACTATCTGAAGAAGATTACCGGGCTTTTGAGTCAAAGCAGGGTCAAATTCAATCTCTTTGAATCCGAAGCTATCGCAGTAATAAAAGCCGGGTTTAACCTCCGGCGCTTCAGCGACCTCAACGACATCACTAACGCCGAGACTGTGACCGCGGTAGAAGAGCGGATGGTTTAAATTACATAACGCATAAACGTCCTCTAATGTACGGCAGTCCACGTCGCCGCTATAAACCTCGTCATATATTTCGAGTTTGATTTTCTCTGATTGTCCGCGTTCCTGCAGTCCGATAAATTTGGCATGCTCGGAATCGCGGTCGGTATTAATTTGATAGATTTTAATTTGCATTTCTATTAAACCCTTTCTTCACCAATGAGAAATGAAATGTTCCGTTTTCCCCGATTGTGTGTCGGTTATTTTAATATTTTTCATTCCTCATCTTCTTCTGTAATATCAAATAACGATAACTGCGCGGGTTTGCTGTTCATGCTCTCGTTCATGTCGTAGTTCGCAATGAGCAGCTCTTTATACATTTTCCCCGGTTCGGCGCGCTGAGCGATGCTGTCTAACCGCTCAAACTCAAATAAGTGGATACCGTCTTGCCCTTCATACAATTCCCGAATCGCCGGCGAGTCGTTGTACGAGAGCATAAACTTGCCATCAATTGACATCAGCAGGTCACGGAGCCGGACATGGTCTTCTTTTGGAAACGCCACTTCGTAATCTTCAGCATCGAAGTACGGCGGGTCTAAATAAAAAAATGCTGTATCGTTGTCATAATGCCGCACCAGCGTTTCAAAATCTTGATTTTCCACTAATGCGTCCGCCATTCTGCGGGAAGCATCCCATATCAAATGGAAGAATCGGCGGATATCAAGAGCTCTGCAGCCGAAAGATGTACAGGAACTTGCATAACTGTATCGTATTACCTTAAACATAGCCGCCGCCCGCTTTACGTCATACCGCTCAGTTTCTTCGGTCAGAATCGCTTTGACCTCGGCGGCTTGAAGCGGGGGCAGCTCGTGCTGTACAATATCGGCTTCTTCCCGAAGCATTTCATCATTGAATTCTTCTTTTTCGAGGAATTTGCGGAGATAAATAAAATCATTACGCCCTGCGAACGGTAAAAAGCCGAGTTCTTTAATAAGCGATATGGTTTTATTCTTGATACAAGCGAACATATTCGATAAATGCCTGTTGTAATCGTTATAGATATCGTTCGTTTCCGGTTTCTTGGCGAAGAACACCCACCCACCGCCGCCGAATACTTCTATATACTGCGAGTATGAAACAGGAAAACGCGGGAGAATATATTTGAGCGACAATTTCTTGCCGCCTTTCCATGAAATCGGCGAGTTGATGTCATCACCTCCAATCAAAAAAACCGCCTTTTCATCATGAAAAAGCGGCGTAAATTTTATTTATTGTTACATATTCATGCTGAAGCTGCCGGAAGTAGATTGCTCCATTTCTTTCTGCGACACAGGGTTCACATATTCGGTCATAATTGCGAGTGCTTCATTAAAGCTACCGGATGATTTCACACGGTTTTGCATTTCCTGTGCCTGTTCTTTCATACCATGCTCCTTGAGCGTTCGAGATACTATCCCCATTAGATTGAACACATTACTGTCTGCACCGATTATAGGGCAGTCGGGCAGATTGCTTGTTATACGGCTCTTTTCGAGAGCGGTCTGTTTCTGTTCCATCAATTTCTTGAATTCTTCCTGCGTATATATTGCATATTTTTTATCATGCGACCAGAAACTGACATACAGTTCGCCATCGCTGACTTTAATTTCACGCTGTTCAAATCCCTCGCCGTAACCGTCCGAATTCTGCCCGGAGATATAGTCCTTGAGCTCGGCAACATCATCGGGGTCGAGCTCACCGGCAACCTTCATGACCATAGCACCCCAAAGCTCGCCGCCATGCACCCCGACAGTCGGGAGTATACTGTAAATTTTTTCATTGAGCGCATCATCGTTAATATATTCGGCAAGCAAGCGGTTAGTATCAAAGTAGCTGTTATCATTTTTGATTTGTTCAAGAATGGGGTCTATATAATGAACAGCATCGGAGGATGATATACTCCCGATGTAGTCCGGGTCGTAATCTTCGTCTTCGTAATCATAATCGTTGTTTTCTCTCATTTTCACGTCAAGCGGAAAGTAATACGTCACGGTATTCACGGCTTCTGGCATTTGAATTTCACGGATTTGTTCCGAACAAAAATCCTCGAACTCCTGCACTGAGGATATATCCACCTTGTCCACCGAATCGAAAACGTCATGAAACTGTTTCGGCGATAAAACCGAAAGCCGCTCTGTGACAGCAGAAAGTGTGTTAATTTCCGAAGCCGGTAAGATTTTTTCCGAAAGCGGCATCGGGAAACCCCAACAGGGATTTATAGTACAGTTTTTGAACGTTGCTTCGAGCCGCCGTTCGGCTCTGCGTATAACACCGCTTTCGGCAGGCAGAAAAATATCAACGCTTCCGCTTCGTTTGCTCATACTAACGCCGAGTGTAAGCGTTTCATTATTAAATCGAAACGGTGGGAAAAATCTGCCATCATAAGGGCCTTTCACCATTTCATCGTAGTTGCTGATATACCCCGAATCCGAGAACACGCCGCCTTGTGCGATTTGCAAATACATTCCTATTCCTTCATGGTCAATTTCACCGTTTTCATCGGTGTTGTTTATTATTGTTTCATCAATGAATGGGTCATTTTCCTCGGCATACAATCGACCTAAATCGCCTATATCATAAATCGAACGCATAATATTAAAGCTATTGTTATTAATATTGTAAGCCATATTTACAATCTGCTGCACAGGCGGAATGTTGCCGTCGGCGGACAGTATATCGTTAAATTTTCCCATTTCATCTTCGTTAAGATGCGAGAGAAGTTGTGCAAGGTAGTTCAATTCTTCAATGTCAGTTGAAAAATTGAGGGCTTCATCTAATCTCTGATTACCACTCCGGACGTTTTCGATTCTGTAATCCTCATGATTCCAATTATAAAATCCCATGTTTATAAGGCTTTTATTGAAATTATTTTGTGTCTGCGGCAGGATTATATCATAACTGCCGCTTTCTTTTATAACTTGTGCCTTGATTTTATTGCTCATAATGAATTCATACCTCCTATGCCGCTGTTGTGTTTTTGCTCTTGTTGTAAGTTTAATGACGGTCGTATAAAACCGTACTCTATTTTCTCTGCATTGTGCTCCGCCATCATATTAACACCGTAATCGGCAAGACGAATATGCTTCAATGCCGGGTCGTCGGGGTTAATATTATAGCTTCTCAAAAAAACATCCATACCGTAATCCTCAGCGCAGAAAACATCGGGTAAAAAGTCATAATCATCAATGGTGTCGGCGAGATTCATGGCATCGGTTAAGCTGTCAGCTTCAAAAGCACTAAGCATCGCCTTATACTTCGGATAATCACCCCGTTCAATAATATTCGATATTTTCTGTGCCAGCGAATTAAGTTCATAAATATCGTAATGTGAATAAGCACAAATACTTTCCGATAACTGCGGGACTATACATTCACCTTTCAAAACGTCGTAGTGCCGGGATAAATCCGATATATCTAACGCTTCAATCGGTAAATCGAGCGAATCTATATCACCGGTTTCCTTATTTTTAATGTCTAATGCGAAAACATATCCGGTTTCATAAACGGGTATTTCCGGTAAATTATTTTCATTATATACTTCGCGGATTTCGCTGCCATTATATATAACATAGTTTTTATGAATTTTACCTTCGATAAATATACCGCCTTCTCTTTTCTGCATCATTCTTCCGATTTTTGCAGGGTCAAAACAGTCGAAAAGCTCATCGGACAACGATGCAGACTCTTCTATAAAGTCATTATCAAGATAGAATTTGCCGAGCTCTGTGTAATTGTCTGCAGGAATCGACAAGCAATCTTGCAGGTTCTCGGTTATATTCAGCATACGAATCATCGATGGCGGCTCTTTTTCCATTTTACACATGCCGATAAATAATGTATGTTCGTAATCCTCTAAGCTATCCAACTTATGTGCGAGTAAGTTCAGCATAGTCAGAGACGGCTTTTCCGGTAGATAATCCATTTCGTATCCATTTGCGTCTATACATTCGACAACTTCAAGTGCATGACCTTCATAAATCCGCGCTCTGTCCATCGCATCTTCGATTTCAACAGCAGTCGCAGGGAGCATCAGAGTCGCACCGGAATATCGAGTATTCGAATTATTCCATAATTCGGGACGTGCGATTGTTACATTAATCGGCAGCATTTTTACATTCCTCCCATCGTTATGCTTTGGTTGTCTGTTTGTGTGTTTTCTTCCATGAATTCTCCTATTGTCCGGTCTTCACCCAAAAAATTTAAACTATTATTGATATTCAAATATAAATCACTGCCGACACCGAAGTCAAACGGTTCGGTCATAATTACCGTACCTGCGTGATTCGCTCCTACGCATGGCTCTATGGTCGTAGGCTTTCCGTCATCACCATGCCGTAAGTCATATACGAACGCACCTTTCGGTACAGCAGTCCGGTCGATTCTTGTTTCGGAAAACAACGCCGGTTTACCGAGAAGCGTGACAAGTTCGTAATATTCATCGTAAATATCCATATTCATGAAATCTGCCTTTCTTTCATTTTTAATTATGATATATAAAAAATCGCTTTCGTAAAGAAAGCGATTCGTGCTATTCTATTTCTTCTTTGCTTTAACAGCGGGCTTTTTAACTGTTGCTTTGGGAGCGGCTTTTACTTTGGGTTTAGCTTTAGGATTTGCCACGGTTTCTTTCAAAGTCTTGCCGGCTTTAAAAGCAGGAATCTTCTTGGCTTTAATCTTAATTTTTGCCCCGGTCTGCGGATTTATACCTACTCTTGCAGCGCGTTCCCGCACCTCGAAAGAGCCAAATCCAACCCATACAACCTTTTCACTTTTTTTGAGAGCTTCGGTAATATTCCCGAACACGGATTTGACGGCTGCTTCGGCGGCTACTTTAGTAAGACCGGTATCTTTGGCTACTGCTGCGATTAAATCGACTTTGTTCATGAGATTTCCTCCAAAATATGTTATATTTCATATTATGGCACATAAATATCAGTTTATCAACTTTAAAAAGTATGCAATCCCTTTCAGAATGAAATCCACGCACGGAATAGCAACAGAGTTACCGAGCGCCTTATACCGTGCACTGTCCGAACCGCCTATATCAGTCCAGCCGTCAGGGAAACCTTGCAACCGTTCACATTCCAAAGGAGTAAGGCGGCGGATGAGGTTATGCTTTTCCACTATGCATTTATCGTCTGCGACATACTGATTACCGATACCTTTATGGTCGCCATGAACAAGTGTTCCAACGACCTTTTGATAAGGGATGCAAACTAAATCGGTTGCATCCTTGTATTGCCGTGCTGTTTGGGTTGAAACTATATTATTATCTCGGTACATTCTTCCGCCCTGTTGTGAAAACACCGCGTGTCTGTCGGTTGCCGTTACCGTGTAGGAAATATCGGACTGATACCCGAATCCGTTACCGCCGTTTTTATCTTCTCGCCCGATTATATTACCGTCGATGCAGAATGTTTCATCAAGTTCTGTTCTGTTTTCTGTCATAATGAGCGGAAGATGTCCGCCCATCTGTGCGCGTAGCGTTTCGATTATATCATTAAACATATCCATACGCTGTTCGCCCTGGTCGTTGAGGCAGATAACGGACGGAGCTGTACTTGATTTTAACGTCGGTGCACATTCTTCTTGAAAACCTATGCTTCTCGCGGCAGAGCTCGCAGTTGCGCAGAACCCTGCGGTTAATACGTAGGGATAACCCTGTCCGGCTTGACCACCGCCCGATGTCAGCGACATATGCTTTTCCGGTGTCAGTATACATTCGCCGTTACCTTTAGTTATTACTCCTGCCGGAATCGCCACAAATGTCTGCTGCTTTATACCGGGTTGTGCTTGCAAAGCACCGGCAATATTGTTTAAATCACGCACTTCATCACGCTGGTTGGCGGCGAACGCAATCGGCGTTAAATTTTCGCTAACCCCGCCTGTACCTTCAACGCTGCTTCGAGCTGCGGCGGCAAATCCTTGCCGCGAGCCTTCGCTCTCCGCAAAATCCCCAAACAAGCGGTTTTGCTCAAATAATACTTTTGATGCACTGTGACCTCCAAAATCTGCGACAAGGAAGATTCTGCGGCGCCGCTGTGGGGTGCCGGGCCAGTATTGAGTGTCCAATACTCGCCAAGCAATGGAGAATTGCTCTCCCAATATGCACCCAGCAGGTTTCCATACCCCATCCGCAGGTCGAGGTATTGATATTCCGCTGTCAGCAATTCTCGCGGTTTCCTCGAGAACGACGCGGAAGTCTTCGCCGTGAGGAGTTCCTGAACTAAAAGCTCCGGGCACGTTTTCCCACACCATGTATCGAGGCCGAACAGTGTGAGCTGCTCTATCACGTTGCTCATCTGCACACCTCATTTCCTTGATGATTCGTATTTGTTCCATAAATAAGCCGGAGCGTTCACCTGTTAAACCCTTGCGCGCTCCGGCGATACTGAGGTCTTGGCACGGCGAGCCGCCTGTGACTATATCAACAGCAGGCAGCTCCAAGCCTTTCAGCTTAGTTATATCCCCGACATGGAGCATTTCGGGGAAGTGGATTTTCGTGACTAAAATCGGAAAGGCTTCGATTTCACTTGCCCATACGGGCGTGATGCCGTTCAGAACACCTGCAAGCGGGAAGCCGCCGATACCGTCAAATAGTGAGCCGAGAGTCGGTGCAGGAGTTTTTCTCATAATGATTCCTTCCAATAAAAAAGCGGCATCCGTTTCCGAATCGCCGCCGTCAACTAAAATTCATACCTGTGCTTTGAGTTTGCTCCTGCTGTTGTACCAATTCTATCGGGTCTTCCGGCAAAGCGAGAAGACCATCAAGCCGCTCGGTAAGCTCTGACATATGCTCTTGCCAACCGAGCCAGTCTTTTTCTTTAAACCAGCCGTTCCATTTATGTCCGTATTCTGCGTTTTCTTTCGCATATTTAACAGTATCAGAGAGATAATCCCGAAGCCACCCGATTGATTCTTTATCTGCAGAAAACGTGATTATATCCCTAAATTTGTTATGCTCTGCTGCCCAATCCTCGTCATAATCTAAACCGCCGGCATCGCCGTCAAGAAATTTCGCTATAATTTCGGTTACCGCCATAGGACTGCTATGCGAATGTGCATCGGCGACATCAGGCACCCCCCAATCTTTTGTATGCATAGCTTTAATTAGCACCTTGAGTTTCAAATTGCCGTCTTGAGGTAAAATATCTCTTACAGCACCCGCCGCATCTAACCCGGTGTCCGATTCAAACGCAGTTATTCCCCAGCATCCCATTTGTTTGCTCCTCCTTTATTTCATTTTCCCAATATTCCTTCACTGTGTCATGCGTTTCGCCACTTTTAACTGCACAGCTTACTATCATGTATAGCAATAACTATTTTATCGAAATCGCTAATATTCTATGAAAAAGGACAGTTCGCGTGAACTGTCCTTTTAAGTGCTTTGAATTTTCCGCTTGTCCATCTACCTATAATCATAGATTTTTATGTTCGCTCAACCGTTGGCTAGGGCAAACCGCCAACGGCGTGCGATTTTTATAAAACGCTGATATTTACAGGTTTTTCGATGTTGTCTTATAAAGCTCTTGCATTTGCAAGGGTTTTATGGTTAATATTACTTTTTATTTTCTGCGTTTAACTGCAAAAACAATTATGATTGCAGCAATAACTGCCAAAGCTGCGGCGCCTGCGGCAATATACACCATATGAGCCCTCCCAATTATTTTCTTATTTACCCTATTATTTCCTGCGTTTAACTGCAAAAACAATTATAATTGCAGCAATAACTACCAAAGCTGCGACGCCTGCGGCAATATACACCGCTGCGAAGCTTCCGGTGACGGACACGCCTTCTGCATCGTAGTTCCCTGCCGGTTCACCCGACCCGGTGATTTCATCAATCTCATCGGGCTCTTCAATTTCTTCAGGTTCGTCGTCAATTACTGCCGGTTCGTCAGCAATTGCCCTCCGCTCATACCAATCGGTTTCTAACAACACCGTATCCTCACCGTAAACATCGTCGCCGATTGTAAGTATATATTTGGATATTTTAGCTTCGGCGCTGCTATTAAAACCTTCAACGCAAAGCGAAACCTCGTACATGTTTCCGCTCATATCAAGCCCCGCTTCCTCCCAAGCCCTGAAATGCTCGGAAACAGAAATCGTTCCCTCGGTTTTATTACCCAGCCGAATACTCCAATACTGCGGGAAAGTATCTTTATCGGTTATAATAGAGGGTTGCTCAATACGCATGGATTCATAAATTTCATAAAAGCCGCCGTCCACCTCGATAGTACCGAGAGGTTCGATGCCGCGCCCGGGCGGCTTGTAATTACCGCGGGTTTCGATTATGTACCACTCGACAACCGGGTCTACCGTCCAGCCGTAAACGCAGATATAAAACACATCACCGCTTTTTATGGTGTATTCTGCGGCGTAATCAATAGTGATTTCGCCCAGTTCATTATAGGGCATAGTGCTGCCGAGCCGCCTCCCTGTTCTGAGCAGCACGTTGAAAATATTATTGAACTCGCTTTCAAATGTACCGCCGCCGGTGAGCGTCATGGTTGCATCTTCGTTCGAGTTTTGCAGCCAGTATTCAAAGTTGAAGCCGTCAACGCTGCTCTTAAGATTGCCTTTGATGTCGATGGGTTCTTCCAGGGTCGCCGCCTTAACGGTCAGCGGCATCAAAAACGCGCATATCATAACTGCAAATAAAACGATTCTCTTTTTCATAAAAATTCCTTTTCTTGATTTTTTTGGAAATGTATGTTATTATAATAGCATATCGTTTGGTAAAAGTCTATAGCTAAATTTACATTTTATATAAATATAGTAACATTTTACGGCTATTAACCAAACGTAACAGAAAAAACGTAGAACAAAATTTTAATAAGGAGCGTATATGACTAAAGAGAAAAACGGGGCTGTAATCAGCCTCGGCAACATAAGCAAGGAATTCAGAACACTGAACCGCCGTGAGGGGCTCAAAGGAAGCATACTTGATTTATTCTCACGCAATTATAAAATTATCAAGGCGGTCAACGGCATATCGTTTGACATACAGCCGGGCGAAAAGGTAGGTCTGCTGGGTCCCAACGGTGCCGGAAAATCCACGGCTATAAAGATGATGTCGGGAGTGCTGAAGCCTACGAGCGGTGAAATCCGTGTCAACGGCGTAATTCCTTACAACAACCGCACAAAAAATGCGCAGAATATAGGCGTCGTCTTCGGGCAGCGTACGCAGCTCTGGTGGGCGCTTCCGCTGATTGAATCGTTTAAGCTGCTTAAAGACATTTACCTTATCGAAGATGCGGATTATAAGAATATGCTTGAGCTTTACAAGTCGATTATCGACCTTGAGCCGCTGCTAAAAAAACCTGTGCGGCAGATGTCGCTCGGGCAAAGGACATTAAGCGATATATTAGCGTCTTTCCTACATAATCCAAAGGTCGTGTTCCTTGACGAGCCCACTATAGGGCTCGACGTTTCAATGAAATCTAAAATCCGCGAGCTTGTGCTTGAGCTCAACAGGGTGCGCAATACTACCGTAATTCTTACCACTCACGACATAGGCGACGTAGACGCGCTGTGCGAGCGGGTAATTATTATTGACAAGGGCAGCAAGCTGTATGACAACAGCATAGAGGAACTCAAGCACTTCTTCGGCTCATACCGGACGCTTAAAATCATGTTCGACAAAAAAGCTTACAACGAGAAAACGCTGCTTACTGACGTTGATGAATTACAAAGATTATTCGGCGGTATTGAACATGCGGACGGCATTGTCAGCGTGAGCAAAAACGAGGAATGGATTGACATTCTTGTTGACGAGGATAAATGCGCGGTTGTTGAGCTGCTCAGCGTGGTGAGGAAGTATAAGAAAGTCGCGGATATAAAGCTTGATGAAATCTCTACGGAAGAGGTTATCAAAAGGATTTACGAGGGGGATTGAATTTTGAAAATAAATAATAAAAAACGGGAAAACAAAACTTCACTTTCTGCAATGGCTCAGGAAGGACGTGATTAAAATGAAGCTTAGAAGATGTTTATCGCTGATTCGCATCGGAATCATGGAAAATTTGCAATGGCGGTTAAGTATAATCATTACGTTCCTCGGGAACATCGTTTATCTCGTGATTATTTATAGCCTCTGGAATGCAATCTACGCCTCCTCCCCTGCCGACACCGTGAACGGCATGACATTCACGGACACCATGGTTTATCTCGTGCTGGCGATGACGATATTTAATATTCTGAATCTTTACATCGTTTGGGAGATGGGGCGGGATATACAGTCGGGACAGATGATTATCAACCTTATACGGCCTATGGAGTTCCGCTCATATATGTTTTTTTCATCACTGGGCGGAAACATTGTGCACTTTTTTATGGTGTTTATCCCGACGTTTATTATCGTGAATATCATAACAGGCGGGGCGATTCCGATTGGGTTGAACCTTGTATTTTTCCTGCCCGCCTTAATTTTCGCGCTTATTATTTATTACTTTATAGATTTTTTAATCGGAACAGTCTGCCTGTACACCGAGTCGACGTGGGGTATAAACATAGCGAAAGAAGTTACGGTTCTGCTGCTTTCCGGTGCTATGATACCTATTGCGTTCTTCCCTGACGGGCTCAAAACTGTCGCGGCATACCTGCCTTTTCAGGCGATTTACAACGTGCCGCTGCGAATACTTACCGAGAGAGATTTGTCCGTACAGGAGCGGTTTTTCATGCTCGGCGTACAGCTAATATGGGTTGCGGTTTTCTATATTGCAAGCGGGCTGTTCTGGAAAAAGTCGATTAAAGTTATAACCGTGAACGGAGGGTGACGGACAATTGACAATTGACAATTGACAATGCACAATTATTGGGCAATTAATAAAAACAGGAGATGTGTATGAGCACAAAAATTAAAAAACGCGGGCTTGCGTTTTACATAAAAATTTATTTTAAAATCATCGCACAGGACATTAAAAGTAAGATGAGCTACCGCGCCGACTTCATCATTTCCAACCTGGGAATGATTATACAGCACGGAGCAAGCTTCATAACGTTTTGGATTTTGTTTCAGAATTTCCCATCGGTCATGGGCTGGGAATATGAGGAGATGCTCTTCTTCTACGGCTTCTCTCTTATTGCGATGACTCCGATGCAGTGCCTTTTTGACAACAACTGGTTTTTGCGCCATAAGGTTTATTCGGGCGATTTTATTAAGTACTGCTTCCGTCCTATTAATGTGTTTTTCTATTATATATCAGAAATTTTTGACCTCAAGGGAATCGGGCTTTTTACCGCGGGGACGGCGATTCTCATTTATTCATGGAGTAAGCTTGAGCTTGCTTTTTCGGTTTTAACCTTGGGGCTTTTAGTCATCAATCTTGTTGCGGCTTCCCTTTTCATGATTGCGATTATGAACCTTGCGGCGGCGACCTGTTTCTGGACAATTAACGGCGGAATTACTATGGTTTTCGCACAGCAGTTTCAAAGCTATGCACGATATCCGATTACAATTTTCGGCAAATTTTTAAGATTCGTCTTCACGTTTGTGATTCCGATGGCGTTTGTATCCTATTATCCGAGCCTCACGTTTTTAAGTCCGGACGAAATTCCGCTTCTTACATGGCTTTGCCCGTTAATCGGCGTTGCGTTTTTCCTGCTCAGTTACTTTGTCTGGATGAAAGGTGCAAAAAACTACAGCGGGACGGGAAGCTAAACATCAATTGATTTAAAGAAACATAAAAATCTATAAAAACCGAATATCAGACAAGAAGTCCTTCATAAGATTAAAGTACGACTATTTTATGGAGGGCTTATCCATGTTTTCAACTTTGTTTCAATTTACACTGCAGAATTTATTTTATCTCGCGCTTCATCTCGAGCCTAACGGCGCATTTCCAAAGCAGCTGTCCAAAAAAGAAGAGCAGCAATGCCTTGATGAAATAGAGGCAGGCGACGAATGTGCCCGGAACAAGCTTATTGTCCACAATCTGCGGCTGGTTGCATTTATTGTGAGAAAAAATTATTCCGACTCAAAAGAGCCGGATGATTTAATCTCCATCGGGACTATCGGTCTTATAAAAGCAGCAGAAACATTCAAAAAAAGTAAGAATATAAGCTTCAGCACGTATGCGAGCAAATGTATTGATAAATGTATACTCACCGCAAGAACTCTTAAACACACTCGCCAGCATACTTGTAAATTAGCTTAATATCACGCATTATCGTGTTTTTTGATTTTTCTATGTCGCTTACTTCAATACGTTCAACAAGCATTAGAATTGTTTGCAAATCGAGGGTTTCAAGACGAGCGAAACGACGGATTTCTTTCGCCCATTTGGAAGCCTCGTTTTCATTTTCGCCGAATTTTGTGAGTTTAATTTCAAGTTTTAATACTACCTTTTTACAATCGAGCCGTTCGCGTTCATATTTCTGCACAAAGTCTTTGAATGTTGTTTCCGTCACAATTCCCGCAAGTCTGTCCTCGTATAGCTTTTCGATGAGCTTATCAAGCGTGGCAAGACGGTCGTTGTGGCTTTGAAGTTCGTTCGTACACGCCGCTCGTCCCGAAACCGCCTGCAGATTTTGCATCTTCATAATCTGCTCAACCATACGTTTTTCATCGAGTTGAACCTTCTTTGCGTGTTCTCGGATTTGACTTGCCACAAGTTCGTGTAAATCATTTTCGCCGATTGTGTGCGGTGTGCAGGTCGCCCTGCCGCTCCGTGAATATGTACCGCAGAGAAAGCGGTTATAAATATATTTCTTGCCGTTTTTACGAGTGCTTTTGAGTGTCGAGCTTCTCATTTTAAAACCGCAGCCGGCGCAATACAAAACACCGCAAAATATGCTTACAGAGCCGTCTTTTCGCTTGTGCGGGTGAAAACGTTTCTCGGCAATGTCGCGCGCCATGTCCCATAATTCCATGCTTATAAGCGGCTTGTGTGTGCCTTCAACGCGAATCCATTCTTCAATCGGTTTAGTAATTAACTTGTGGCTTTTGTATGACGCAGAGCCGTATTTTCCCTGCACCATATTGCCGATATAAACCTCGTTATCTAATATTCCGCGTACTGTCACGCAAGTCCACGCTTTGCAGGTTTTGA
>Ga0123353_10000816_pt1 | contig 37960 bp, 30 predicted proteins | sample TergutLab28metaG_3_FD_92763 | JGI IMG/M metagenome (GOLD analysis project Ga0123353, IMG submission 92763) | Labiotermes labralis P3 segment gut microbial communities from Petit-Saut dam, French Guiana - Lab288 P3 | ecosystem: Host-associated > Arthropoda: Insects > Digestive system > Gut ... | reverse complement strand
TGCTTCGTTTTCCCCGCGTATATCATTCCTCTCTCATACCGCGCAAAAACTCTTCCGCGCTCATTCTTTTCCTGCCCTCGGGCTGAATTTCAAGCAGGCGCAGAGCTGCGCCGTTCCCGCAGGCAAAGTCAAGCTTGCTATCTATTGTTTCCACAATCCCGGAAGAAAAAACTTTTAATCGCTTTCCGCCAAAAAATGTATATGCCTCTCCGCTCAAACCTCGAATAAAATTGTAAATTTCAACTGCCGTTTTGTTCCAGTCAATCTGCTTCATTTCCTTGGTTATCATCGGTGCATGCGTTGATTCTTCGTCGTTTTGCTTAACCTTGTATTTCATGTAATCATCAGGGTTTTCCGCGAACTTCACAATAAGCCGCGCACCGATTTCCTTGAGCTCGTCATGCAACTCGGAAGCGGTCATCTTCGATGTAACTGCGCACTTTTCAAAGAGCAGCATATCGCCTGTATCTATACCCGTTTCCATCTGCATAATCGTAACGCCGCTCTCGGTATCGCCGTTCATTATACAGAAATTAATGGGAGCTGCCCCCCGCCAGCGCGGCAGCAGCGAAGCGTGAATATTTACGCAGCCATAGCGCGGGAATTCAAGGATTTCACGAGGCAGAATCTGCCCGTAAGCCGCGACGATTATAGCGTCCGGATTGACTTCTTCTATAATTTCAAGGCTCTTAATTCCGTCGTCGCCCCTGCGTAAAGACAGTGGTTGAAAAACTTCTATATTGCGGCTTATTGCACATTCCTTTACAGGCGAAAAAGTAACTTTATGCCCGCGTCCCCGGGGTTTGTCCGGCTGCGTGAACACAAGCGGAATCTCATGCCCCGCTTCAAGCAGGGCGCACAGCGCGGGCACTGCAAAATCGGGAGTCCCCATGAAAATTATTTTCATATATTCACCCACCTTTTTCCGGCGCCAACAAACTTTTGATTTCTTTTTGTAATATAAAACTTATTATTAAGTTTTACCTTCTCATTTTCTTTTTTCTTTTACGCATTTTCTTGCGTCTTTTCGGATTTTTCTCAAGCTCTGCTTCAGCCTGGTCTTCATCAACCATTTCATCAGCAATATCCGGGAACATTACACCGTTCAGGTGGTCGATTTCGTGGCAGAAAACAATCGCCAGAAGCTCCGTGGCTTCCTGAAACTGCTCTTTGCCGTGACGGTTCATGTACTTTATTTTCACATATTCCGGGCGCTCGACATAACCCCAGAGCCCCGGACAGGAAAGGCAGCCCTCCATTTCCCGCTGATTGCCCTTAACCTGCACGATTTCGGGGTTTATGAGCTCGATTGCACCATCGCCCTCGTCAAGGTCGATGACAATCACCCTGCGCAGAATTCCGAGCTGCACCGCCGCGATTCCGACACCTTCATGATGAGTCAGCGTTTCATGCATATCATCGAGTAAAACCCATAACCTGTCGTCAAATGCGGTTACTTCTCTTGATTTTTTGTTTAACATTTCATCGGGATAATTAAATACGTTTCTGAGTGCCAAAGCGAGGTCTCCTTTTTTATAGTATTTCTCCGTTTATATCTACATATATTCCTACATATTTAAAAATATTGTCGCTGTATGCGGTTTTCAGCGCATTTGAAATGATTTTACGGAAAGCCGTACTATTCCTGCATTTTATAATCAGCTTATGGCGGTATTTCCCGCCTGCGCGTCCTGCTCCGCTTCTGCTCGGCCCGAGTACGCGGTACGGGAATTTCTCCCCCGCCGTGCCAAGCTCATCTCCGAGAATCTCCAAAAACCTTTTTGCCGCCTGCTCAGACGCAGCTTCATCAACCGCCGAAAACCCAATAAGAAAAATATCGCAGAACGGCGGGAAAATCAATGCTTTTCTGACATCGGCTTCCTGCTCGTAAAACTCCGCATAATTCTGCGCGGCGGCAAGATTTAAGACGTAGTGCTCCGGCGTAAAGGTTTGCAGGTACGCCCTGCCCTTTTTGCTCCCGCGTCCCGAGCGCCCGACAACCTGTGTAATCAGCGAGAACGTTTTTTCAAAGCCTAAATAGTCGCCCGCATACAAGGATTTGTCAATCGCAAGCACTCCCACCAGCGTGACATTTTCAAAATCAAGCCCTTTTGCAATCATCTGCGTGCCTACCATAATATCATATGCACCGCTTTTAAAGTCCGCGAACTTCGCTTCAAATGTGGATTTTGAAACTGTGGTGTCCGCGTCCATCCGCAGTATCCGTGCTTTGGGGAAAATCTCCGCAATTTCGTCTTCGACGCGCTGCGTTCCCGTGCCTGTCTGATAGATGTGCTTGCATTTGCACTTTTCGCAAACCTCGGGCATTGCAACGGAAAATGCGCAGTAATGACATTGCATGGAATTACCTTTTTTGTGATACGTCAAAGGCACTAAGCAAACCGGGCAGTTCACCGCTGTTCCGCATTTTATGCACCTTGCATAAGTGTGATAGCCGCGCCTGTTAAGCAGAATGAGCGACTGCTCACCGCGTTTTAAATTCTCACCGAGTTCTTCAAGCAGAACACCGCTGAAATCAGAACGGTTTCCGCTCTCATACTCGGTTTTCATATCAACAATGTAAACATCGGGAAGAATTGCTTTTTCGCCATTTTCCCTCTGCACTGATGTTAAATGAAAAGCTTCGTTTTCCTTTATTCGGCGTTGGTTGTTCTCAATCTTACTGTATCTCTCGTTTAACTCAAACAGCGTATACCGCCCTGTTTTCGCAAAATGATAGCTTTCAATTGAGGGCGTCGCCGACGCTAAAAGCAAAAGTGCATTATGGTGAAAGGCGCGCTGCTTCGCGACACTGCGCGCATGATAACGCGGCGAGCGGTCGCTCTTGTAACTGTGCTCGCCCTCCTCGTCGATTACGATAATCCCTATGTTTTCAAGCGGTGCAAATACCGCGCTCCTCGTGCCTACAATTATTCCCGCCTCACCGCTTTTAATACGTCTGTATTCATCCGCGCGCTGCCCGAGTGACAGCCCCGAGTGTATAATAGCGACCCGGTTACCGAACAGGCTTTTAAAATTCCCCGTCATCTGCGGGGTCAGCGCGATTTCCGGCACGAGCATAACCGCAGTTCTGCCCTTATTCAGCGTATGCTCGATTAGCTTAATGAAGACCGAGGTTTTCCCGCTTCCGGTAATTCCGCGCAGCAGCGCACATTTTGCCCCGCCGCAGTCCGCGAGTTCCTTTAAGCCATCGTAAACCTTCTGCTGTGCGGGTGAAAAAATAATATCTTCAAGGGATTCCGTGACTTCAAAATCCTTGCTGAGAGCGCGCGACTGCGCCTGCTCGCATGCTTCCAGCACGCCTTTCTTTATAAGGTTTGTAACCACCGCCGATGTAACATTTGCTGCCATGCAGACTTCTTTCACACATGCGGATTCATACTCTGCGAGCATTTCAATTACGGCTTTCTGCTTCGGCGTGAACGCCGTTTCAAATAAGTCTGCACTCGGATTAATCGAAACTATTTTTCGCGTATCGCCTTTATAACGAGCTTTTATGCTGTCGTCTTCGTCAGACAGTTTTACGCCGAGCCCCGCCGGTATAACGGTTTTCACCGCGTCGAAGTATGTGCAGAACGTGTTTTCCTTAAGCCATGCGACAAGCCGCAGCATTTCGTTTGAAAGCAGAGGTTCGCAGTCAACAACCGCGCTTATTTTCTTTATTTTCGCAGGTTCGTAGATATCCTCGCGCACTGAGAAAATCATTCCCTGCCGCTTCTTTCCCGCGCCGCCGCGCCCGAAATCCACAATCACGCGCTTTCCTGCCGCCGCCTTTTCCGCCAGGTCAAACGGTACCAAATAATCGAAAAGCATATCGAAAGAATATAATGTTTTTTCTACGGCTACCTGCGCGATTATGCCCGTCAGTTCTGCCTTAACCATCAGCCTATTACCGGAATCCCGTGCTTTGTTGAAAGCTTTTCCGCTTCAATAATCGCTATGAAATCCTTTACCGCATCATCAAGATTTTCATTTATAATCACATAGTCGTAATTTTTTACGAACGACATCTCTATTTTTGCAATACCCACGCGCTTTTTAATTGTTTCCTCGGTTTCCGTTCCTCGTTTGCGGAGTCTGCGTTCAAGCTCGGCAAACGACGGCGGCAGTATAAAAACAGACACGCAATCGGGGAAGAGTTTTTTTATGTTAGCCGCACCTTCAACTTCAATTTTAAGAACTACGTTTTTGCCGGCTTCAAGCATTTTCGGTATGTATTCGCGAGGCGTTCCGTAGAGATTCCCGGCGTATTCAGTGTATTCAAGCAGCTGGTTATTCTCAATCAGCCGGGCAAATTCTTCTCTCGTCTTAAAGAAATAATGCACGCCCTCCTCTTCGCCCGGACGCGCCGCACGCGTAGTCGCGGAAACTGAATAATTCAAATTATTACAGCTTTTAAAAGCACATTCCAGTATCGTATCTTTCCCGCTGCCGGCAGGCGCAGAAACCACAATCAACAAACCTTTATTCATCATCTGCCTCTTCTATCCCCGTAAAACCTTTTATATTCTTTGCCGACAAAATTATATGCCCGCTGTCCATAATGAAAACCGTACGCGTTTTTTTACCGCAGGAGGCGTCCACGACCGCGTTTTTTTCTCTTGCGGCGCTGACCATGCGCTTTGCGGGCGCGGAATCCGCACTAACGGCGGCGACGACTCTTTTCGGATTAATGGCGTTCCCGTAGCCGATATTTAAAAGTTCCATTTTCAATATGTCCTTTTTCGCAGTATAATTCTTTAAACGGCATTTTCCCCGGTTTATAAGGTGTTCGTTTCTGATTTTATCCCCTTTTTAACCATAATGTATAATTATATCATAAACTTTTATTAAAGTCAAATCCTGACGAACTCACGCCGACAAGCCCTCAAACAGCGCCGTGGCTCCGAGCACAATCAGTACCAGTCCGCCCGCAATTTTCGCCGTAACCGCGCCCATTAATCCGCCAATACGCAGTCCCGTGCCCACGCCGAGGAAGCTTAAAACGAAAGTCACTGCGCCGATAATCGAAATCGCGGGAAAAACCCACCCGCCCCGTATGCCCATCGCAACAAAACCGACGCCCGCCACAAGCGCGTCAATACTGGTTGCAACCGCCTGCATCAAAAGCACCTTGAACGATAATTTTTCGGGAATTACAGCCGCGGTGTTCTCGTCGGTTTTTCTCACCTCGTAAATCATTCTGCCGCCGATAAAAGTAAGAATCACAAACGCAATCCAGTGCGCGAAGCTGTCGATAAACTCCACGAAAACCATGCCGAGCAAAAAGCCGAGAAGCGGCATCAGCGCTTGAAAAATCCCGAACATAAAAGCTACTTTTAGTGCCTGTCTGTGCGAATAATTCTGCAGCGACATACCGTTGGTTACCGCCACCGCGAATGCATCCGCCGAAAGCCCGACTGCCAGAAAAATAATTTGAATAATGAGCATTTTTATATCCTTTTTTGCGCCAGCAGCGGCGAATACTTTGCACGGAACTGCGCGAATGTCCCACTGTCCAGAGCGTCTTTGATTTTCTCCATCAGCGTGTTGTAAAAATAAAGATTGTGCATTACCCCGAGCCGAGCCGCAAGGTGTTCGCCCGCTTTAAACAAATGCCGCAGATAAGCGCGCGAAAAACTGCGGCAGGTCGGGCAGCCGCATTCGGGGTCGAGCGGGCTGTCATCGAGCGTGTATCGCTCGTTCATCAGCTGTATGATTCCGCCCCAGGTGAAAACCGTGCCGTGGCGGGCATTGCGGGAGGGCATTACGCAGTCGAACATATCTATGCCGCGCGCGACAGCTTCAATTAAGTTGCTCGGCGTCCCCACGCCCATTAGGTACCGCGGCTTATCCGCGGGCATTTCCGGCACGATATAATCCAAAACCTCATACATAACATCAGTCGTTTCGCCGACGGCAAGCCCGCCCACAGCGTACCCCGGCAGGTCAAGCTCTGCGATATTTTTCATGTGTTCTATTCTTAAATCCTTGAAAGTTCCGCCTTGATTTATGCCGAAAAGAAGCTGATTTTTGTTTATAGTACTGTCTAATGCATTGAGCCGCTCAAGCTCGTTTTTACACCGGACAAGCCAGCGCGTCGTCATCTCCGCAGATTTCTTAACGTATTCGTAAGGCGCGGGATTCTCCACGCACTCGTCGAACGCCATCGCAATCGTAGAGCCCAGATTCGATTGAATCTGCATGCTTTCCTCCGGACCCATGAATATTTTTTTTCCGTCTACATGCGAGGAAAAATAAACGCCCTCTTCCTTTATTCTGCGCAGTTTTGCAAGCGAGAATACTTGAAACCCGCCGGAATCGGTCAGCAGCGGCCCCGCCCAGCGCGTAAACGCACGCAAGCCGCCCATCTTGCGGATTACCGTGTCTGACGGACGGATATGCAGATGATACGTATTGCATAGCATTACGGGGCATTTAAGCTCTTCCAAGTCAAGCGCGGAAATCCCGCCTTTAATAGCGGCGGCGGTCGCAACATTCATGAAGAAAGGCGTTTCAACCGTGCCGTGAACGGTGGTTAAACGCCCTCTGCGCGCATCGTTTTCTATTTTTAATAATTCAAACATATAAATTACGTTCTCTTTAATTTCCATTCAATTTCGTTTATTAATTCATTGTTTTCAAACTTTTGCCTCCGCTATACTTTTGAATACCCGTGGTCATTTATAAGCGCGTCAACTTTTATTTTATCGCGGCACATCGGGCACTCCGACTGCGGGAAGCTTGCATAATCCGGCAAGTCGCTCTTGTGAAAAACCGCGCTCACAGGTATGCCGCCGAGCTCGCCGGCAGCACTGAACAGCGCGGCTACACCCGCCAAATTCCCGCTGTAATAAGTCAGACACTCGAGGCATGCTTCTACCGTTCTGCCTGTTGAAGCCGATGAAATCAAAACTAAAACGTTTTTGTTCCAAATCACACTCTCGGAATCGTCGCGGAAAATCATTTGATTGCTGGAATTAAGTTCGGGCGTAATTACGTTTATATCCGCTCCGGAGTTTACGGAGTGCGGAAAATCTTCCGCCAGCCCCTCCGCTAAAAACGCGCCTATGACCTGCGTCCCCTCGAGGCAGATGATTGTATCCACAGGCGTGTTTGAAAAATCCGAGGCTAATACTTTCGCGGCTTCCTTGGACATTTTAAACTGCCGCTTAAGACTGTGCATATCGACATAATAGTTCACATGAGAGTGCCCCGTGACGAAATGCCCGGGAATTATGCAGGTTTTCACGTTACTGTTGCGGTTTGATATTATTTCGATTTTACGAGCTTCCATAATTATTTTCATTAAGTCCTTTCTTCACAAATGAATCATGAAAACAGCATTTTCGCCGATTCAGTTGTTTTATTTTCAAACTTCTATATGTCCTTTTAAACTTATTTTTTTCTATTTTACCCCGAACGCATAGATTGTTGTCGACCTGAATCGTTTGCCCTTTTTAAGTTTGCATTGCGGGAAGTGCTTAGGATTTAAATTAGGCGTATCGGGCGTGAACTGCGTTTCAAGGCAGAACGCCTCCTGTTTGCCGAAGTGTACACCGTGTTTCCCTGTTTCCGAAAGCCCGTTCGCAGTATAGAACTGGAGAGCCGGCATATCGGTGTAAACCGCCATAATCCGCCCGCTTTCCGGTTCGTGTGCAACAGCGGCTTTCTTCATTTCGCCGTGTTTCCCGAGCAGGAAGTTGTGGTCGTAGCCACCGATTTTTCCTTTCTCAATGTACGCGCCGATTTTCTTGGGTTTAAGGAAATTAAACGGCGTGCCCGGAACGCTCTCTATTTCACCCGTTGGTATGTTGAACTCGTCGAAAGGCGTATAATTGAGCGCTTTAATCTGTAAAACAGTGCCGAGAACACTCCCCTTGCCTTTTAGATTGAAATAAGCGTGATTCGTCGGGTTGAAAATTGTATCGCCGCCTGCAAAAGCCTCATATTTTATTTTAAGTTTATTCTTGTCGGTAAGTGTGTATTTTACTGTTACAAACAGTGCGGACGGGAACCCCTCCTCGCCGTCCGGGCTGCAGTAAATGAAAGTCACGCTGTTCTTTTGACTGCTGCATTTATAATCCCAGACCCTGCGGTTGAAACCGTAGCTGCCGCCGTGCAGGCAGTTGTCGCCATCGTTTTTTGTCAGCCTGTATTCCTGCCCGTTCAGTTTAAACACAGCGCCGCCTATTCTGTTTGCGTAACGCCCTACGACCGCTCCCTGAAAGGACTTGCCCCTCACATAACCGTCAAGATTATCATAGCCGAGAACGATGTCGGAAAGCTCGCCGTTCTTGTCTGGAGCGTCAATGCCGACGATTGCCGCACCGAAATTTGTCAAACGGACGGATAATTCGTTGTTTTTCAGTGTAAAAAGATGAATCGCGTACCCGTCGAATGAACCCCAGTTTTCTTTAATAACAGCCATATTTTTGTCGCTCCTCATGTTAGATTTATGTTTTTTTATTTATTATAACATAACCGCAGTTATGTTTCAATGTTCTCGGGACCCGTTCGAAAATTTATTTTCGGTAACGGGTGAGGTTATTATAACATAATTTGGTTGCTTCGTCAACTTGTTTATGGTATAATAAAAATGCCAATGCAAGCGTAAACGCTTGTCGCCCGCTCACGGGCGGGTTTCGTCAAAACCGAAACGGTGATTTTATTTCAACAATAATTAATAAAAATACAGAAACGAGAGAATTATGAGTTTTAAATACGAGCTGCACGTCCATACAAGCCGGGGCAGCGCGTGTGCGCGGAGCACGGGCGCGGAAATGGCAGATTATTATAAAAGCCTCGGATATGCCGGCATGACCGTCACCGACCACTTTTTCGGCGGCAACACGGCTGTCAGCCGCGACCTGCCGTGGGATGAAGCTGTCGAAGCTTTCTGTGCCGGCTATGATGATACGAAGCGCCGCGGCGATGAAATCGGACTCAATGTGTTTTTCGGGTTTGAGTACGCTTTCCACGGCACGGAATTTTTAATATACGGGCTCGATAAGTTATGGCTGCTTAATAATCCGCAGATTACAGACATGAATTTAAAAGCCGCGCTCGCCTGCTTCAGGAAAGCGGGAGCGTTTATTATCCACGCACACCCGTTCCGCGAGGCGCCTTACATAGATATGCTTCGCCTGCTCCCCGACTTTACCGATGCCGTCGAGGTATATAACGCAAGCAACCATAAAGCATTTAATGACAAAGCCGCAAAGTATGCATTGATGTACAGTTTACCCAGAATTTCCGGCGGCGATACGCACGCCGCGGGAGGAAAGGCGGCAGGGATTGAATCGCCCAAAAGACTGCACACGATTTTCGAAATGATTAGTTTAATCAAAAACGGTGATTATAGAGTCATAAAATCGTAATCGTTTTTCGTCATGTTGCACAAATAGGTTGGATTAGATTTATCTGTTTTGTAGGTTTTTACAATAAGTACTTGTTTTTTAAAATACACTATGCTATAATCAGCATAATAGCATGAAATATTTTCCAGAAGAGGTTCATAAAGTATAAAAATATATGAAACAAAACCGGGGAAAACGAATCTTTTTATTCCTTGCTGTTATAGAAAGGACTTATTAAAATATGTCATTATAAAATATATCAAACAAAATCGGGGAAAACGAATCTTTTCATTCCTTGCTGTTATAGAAAGGACTTATTAAAACATGTCAAAAAAATCGCGCAAAGACTACGATATTCCGCTTCATCTGTTCAGGGAGGGAAGCCTTACTTACGGATATAATTTCTTTGGCTCACATTTGAGCGGCGGCGGCGTTATTTTCCGCGTCTGGGCGCCGAAAGCCGCAAGCGTTTCGGTAGTCGGCGACTTTAACCACTGGGACGCCGCGCTGAACCCTATGAATAAAATAACGGACGACGGCGTCTTTGAGCTTTTTATCCCGAACTTAAAAACATACGATTCTTATAAATACGCAATCCGCACCGCGCGCGGACAGCTGAAGCTCAAATCCGACCCATACGGCTTTCATATGGAAACCCGCCCCGACACTGCGACGAAAATCTATGACATCGGCGGTTACAAGTGGAAAGACAAGGCTTGGACCGACAAAAAGAAAGTCCGGAACATCTACGCCTCGCCCATGAATATTTACGAGGTTCATCTCAGCTCATGGCGTAAAATGAAACAGGACAGCGAATTTTTTAATTACATGGAGCTCGCCGGGGAGCTGATTCCGTATGTGAAAAAGATGGGCTACACGCATATCGAGATGATGCCTGTTGCCGAGTTCCCGTTTGACGGCTCGTGGGGCTATCAGGGCATCGGATACTTTGCGCCTACCTCCCGCTTCGGAACGCCGCACGATTTTATGAATTTTATCGACTACTGCCATCAAAACGATATAGGCGTTATTCTTGACTGGGTTCCCGCACATTTTCCAAAGGATGCGGCGGGGCTCTATGAGTTCGACGGCGAGTGCTGCTATGAATACAGCGACCCGCTCAAGCGCGAGCACGCAGGCTGGGGCACGCGCATTTTCAACTGGGGTAAAAACGAAGTCGTCAGCTTCCTGATTTCCAACGCGGCTTACTGGCTGCGGGAATATCACATTGACGGGCTGCGCGTCGACGCGGTTGCTTCCATGCTTTACCTCGATTATGACCGCAAGGAGTGGCGCCCGAACCACAAGGGCGGGCACGAGAACCTTGAGGCGGTTGCGTTTTTGCAAAAGCTTAACGCTCTGCTGTTCAAGGAGTTCCCCGACGTACTGATGATTGCGGAGGAGTCCACGTCTTGGCCCATGGTAACAAAACCGCCCCATGACGGGGGACTGGGCTTCAACTTCAAGTGGAACATGGGCTGGATGAACGATATGCTCGACTATATGTCGCTGGTTCCCGAGGCGCGCCCATATAATCATAATCTTCTGACTTTTTCGTTTTATTACGCGTTTTCCGAAAACTATATACTTCCGATTTCGCACGACGAGGTGGTTCACGGCAAATGCTCAATGCTTGACAAAATGAGCGGGCCCCGCGAGCTTCGCCATGATTCATTAAAAACGTTCCTTGCATACATGGCGGCGCACCCCGGCAAGCAGCTGATGTTCATGGGGCAGGAGTTTGCGCAGTTCAAGGAGTGGAACTATAAGACGGGGCTCGACTGGGACGTGCTCGACTTCCCCGAGCACCGGGATTTCAACAACTTTGTAAAAGAGCTCAATAACTTTTATTTGCAAAGCAGCGAGCTTTGGGAAAACGATTACGACTGGAGCGGTTTCAAATGGGTCGTCAGCGACGACAACGAGAACTCGGTAATTGTTTTCCGCAGAATCAACAAGGCGGGCGACGAGCTTATAACCGTCTGCAATTTCCAGCCGAGAGAACACGAGCAGTATACTTTCGGCGTGCCTTATGAAGCTTTTTACTCAGAGGTTTTCAACACGGTCGGCAAGCCGGTAAACCGCAGAAAAAAATCCAGGCTCGTGGTCGGCGAATCCCTGCACGGCGAGCATTATTCGCTCACGGTGAAAATCAAGCCGATGTCTGCCATGTTCTTCAGAATTTCCAAAAAGAAATAATAGCACTTTTGCGCGTTATAATAATATCGTAGGGGCGCATTGCGCATCCGGGAAAGAGGTAACATATGTATCACGTAAAAAAAGAATGTGTCGCGATGATTTTAGCGGGCGGACAAGGCAGCAGACTCTACGCCCTGACGCAGGACATGGCGAAGCCCGCAGTGCCCTACGGCGGGAAGTACAGGCTCATCGACTTCCCCCTGTCAAACTGCGTAAACTCCGGCTTCGACACCGTGGGAATCCTCACGCAATACCTGCCGCTCGTCTTAAACGAGTACATAGGCAACGGGCATCCGTGGGGGCTTGACAGGGTTCACGGCGGCGTGCACACGCTCGCGCCTTACGAAAGCTCGGGCGGCAAAAGCTGGTACACCGGTACGGCGAACGCCATTTATCAGAATATCAGCTTCGTAGACCGCTATGACCCCGATTATGTAGCGATTCTCGCGGGCGACCATATTTATAAGATGGATTATTCAAAGATGCTCGATTATCATAAAAAGCAGCACGCCGACGCGACCATCGCCGTGCTTGAGGTTCCTTGGGAGGAGGCTTCCCGCTTCGGGATTATGACCGCGGACGAAAACGGCGTGATTACCGAGTTCGCTGAGAAGCCCGCCGAGCCGAAGTCAAACCTTGCTTCAATGGGCGTTTATATTTACAGCTGGAAGGTTCTGAAAGAATATCTGATTGCCAACGAAAATAATAAGGACGAGAAGAAAGACTTCGGCGGCAATATTATCCCCAATATGCTCGGCGACGGCTGCAAAATGGTAGCGTATCACTTTGACGGTTACTGGAAGGATGTGGGAACAATCGACAGCCTGTGGGAGGCGAACATGGACCTGTTGAACCCGAATGTGCCGCTTGACCTGCACGACCCTAACTGGCGGGTTTATGCGCGGAATCCCGTCATGCCGCCTCACTACGCGGGTGAAAGCGGCTTTATTGAAAACTCGATGATTGCAGAGGGCTGCAACATTGAGGGCACGGTGGACTTTTCGATTCTTTTCGCAGGAGCAAAAATCGAAAAGGGCGCGACAGTGCGCGACAGCATCATCATGAACAACACGGTGATTAAAAGCGGCGCGGTGGTTGAATACGCGGTCATCGGCGAGGACTGCGTCATCGGCGAAAACGTGCAGGTCGGCGCACGCCCCGAAGCGATTGTGGACAAGGACAGCTGGGGAATCGCAGTTATCGGGCACAACGTCAGCGCCTCGCCTAATGCGGTGATTAAACCCAAGGCGATGATTTCGGATAGCTTATAATCGTTTAACTTAAGAAACAGCAAAACTGTTTCTTACATTCGCCCGTTGTGCGAATACCGCGCCACAGGCGCGGAAGTTACGATTTCATACGCCGTTTGTCGGCAGAGCCGACCGATGCGCAAAGCGCATCGAACTTAAAAAGCATTTCATGCTTTTTAAGTTAAACGACTATATAAACCAACCCGCAGCTCCGCGCCACCCCTCAGGGAGGGGAATTACAAACAAGGAGAAAACAATATGTCTATAATGTCAGCTAACATGCTCGGGCTCATCTTCGCAAATCTGCATGATGAAACGATTCCCGACCTTACTAAAAACCGCACAATGGCAAGCGTGCCTTTCGGGGCGCGGTACAGAATGATAGATTTCCCGCTTTCCAATATGGTAAACTCCGGAATCAGTTCCGTGGGTGTTATTACCAAAGGCAACTACCAGTCACTGCTCGACCATCTCGGCTCCGGCGGCGAGTGGGACTTGAGCCGCAAAACAGGCGGGCTTCAGCTCCTGCCGCCCTACGGGCATGAGCGCCGCCGCGGACTTTACAGAGGCAGAATGGAAGCAATGCACAGCGTCGTAAACTATATCGCGAACAACAATGCGGATTATGTACTTATGACCGACTGCAACGTGATTGTAAACATGGATTACAACCATATCATCGAGTATCATATTGAGAAGGAAGCCGATATAACCATTGTTTACGGCAGCGGAAAGTATAAATCAGCGGAAATGCTTACAAAAACCGCTCTCGGCGTTAATACGGACGGCAGAGTGAACGACGTACTCATCTGCCCCGACAAAGAGGGCGAGTTCAACACGAGCATGAACATGTATATTATGAGAAGAGATTTACTCTTAGAGCTTATAACTGAAACAGCATCACGGAATCTCTACAGCTTTGAGGTTGATGTCATACAAAAGATGTGCCGCGAACTCAAAATCTACGGCTATAAATACAACGGTTATTACGAGCAGGTTGATGATATTCTGAACTACTTCTCAGCCAACATGGCGCTGATGAATTACGAAAAACGGCAGGTTCTTTTCCCGAGACGCCGCCCTATTTACACTAAGGTACGCGACGACGCGCCCGCCAAGTACGGGCTCGAGTCGGAAGTCACCAACTCGCTCATTGCAGACGGCTGCATAATTGAGGGCAGAGTGGAGAACTGCGTGCTGTTTCGAGGTACAAAAATCGGAAAAGGCGCGATGGTCAAAAACTGCATTCTCATGCAGGACACGGTTATCGGCGACAAGTGCGAGCTGAACTACGTCATTTCCGACAAGAATGTAAATGTCGGCGGGTACAGAAGCCTTTTCGGCACTGAGGATTATCCTGTTTTCGTGAGCAAGGGCTCAAGCGTATAGGTAGAATTAAAATAAAATCGGACACCTTAAAACAGTGTCCGATTCTATTATATAGCAGCTTAATTTAAGGGATATCATTATATTTAAATGTAAAATTAAATAAGTATTGGTTTCAGCCGATTCAGTCCGTGTCTTCTCAAAACCTCCGGAAAATCTATGTACGAGATGTTAAGGTCTACTTCACCGTTTATACCGGACACCCTGCCTTTCGCAGTATACTGCCAAATTTGGAACTCTCCCTCGTATGTAGGCTCGGACGCCCACTGTGCCAGCCAGACCGCATATGTATCCGAAATCCGCTCATCGAAAACATTCACAAGAAAATTCTTGTTTGAGTAAAGCATCGGGTAATATCCATTTTCTATGAGCACCTCGAAAAACGCTTCCGTAATCGCGGTAATCAAATCCGCACTCATCTTTTCATGAAAAGGCTCCTCTATATCGAAAACCACCGGATATGTAATCTCGTATTCCTCAATGACGCTGATGAAAAATTCGGCTTCCCCTCTCGCCTCCTCGGCGCTGCGGGCGTAACTGTAGAAATAAACCCCTACGTCTATGTTATTCTCCAGCGCGCCCTCTATATTTTCGCGGAAACGCGTGTCCTCTATCATTGGATAAGCTTCGCTGTGATGTCCGCGGGCGGCGCGGATAATAGCGAAATCAATTCCGCTTGCCGCGACCTTCTCCCAGTCAATTGTAAACTGCCAGTGCGAAACGTCAATCCCGCGCAGTTCTACCAGCGGCTCGTCCTCGAGCAGTGCGGCGGTCATTTTCTCCGGCGGGATTCGCCTGCCGCTCCCATCTGTCCGGTTTCTGTCTATGAAAATACTGCCCGTCGTGTTTACAAGCGAGCCGAACTTTGAAAGCTTTGCGCCCTCGTTCACTGTGAAAATGCCGCTGTTAATGAGCGTGCTGTCTTTATGAATTGTGAACTGCCCGTTGTTTACGACCCTGCCGTTCGGGGTCACGGAAAATGAGCCGTCGGCACTTATGACACCGCTTTCCGCTATTTCGACAGCGCCGGTTATAACCGTTTCATTGCTTGCCGTAAGCATCAACGCGCCCGCCGCATGAATCTCGCCGGACGGGTATACAAGCAGGCTGCTCGAGCTGATAAACTCGCTCCCATCGTGAAGATTCACGCTCCCGCCGATTATATTTAAGGTGGTTTCCATATACTGCAGAATTCTGCCGAATGAAACAATTGTTCCCGAATCTCTTAGGCTCAGCTCCGCCTTTCTTATTTCGAGCGTGCCTCCGGGCCTTATTATTAATGTACCTCTGACCGTCAGCTTCATCTCCCGCGTGAGCAGCAGGTTCCCGCCGTCTGTTATAGTTACAATCACGCCCTCGGGGACTGTGAAATTTTCGCGGAGCCAGACATCAGAATCTATTATATACGAAGCACCCTGCTCAAGCGGGGTTTTCCCGTCCCACTGTATCATCTGTACCGATGAAGCTGATGATATTAAAGGAAGATATGTAATCAGCAGCGCGGTTAAAGTAATGATTGTAATTGCCTTTTTTATAGTTTTTTTCATTTGTACCTCCGGTATTTTTATATTTATTTTCGTTAAGTGCTTTACTTAACAAAGGATATATAAAACAACATTTCCCCGATTCAATTGTTTTATTTTAAACTTCTTTAATATTAACATGATTTACTTTTAATGTCAACTTGACAAAACTGCTTTTTTATGGTAAATTTATTTTCATTAAGTCCTTTTTCACAACTGAATCATGAAAACAACATTTTCCCCGATTCAATTGTATTATTTTCAAACTTTTATCCATTGCAGAGAGCGGGAGAAATTGTATGATAAAACCTATTTACCTATACGGCTTCATGGGCTGCGGAAAGTCTTATATCGCGAAAAAATCGGGGCTTGATTTTATTGACCTCGACGAGTATATTGTAAGACTCAAGGGAATTGAAATCGCGGAAATCTTCGTGAAGTACAGCGAGCAGTATTTCCGTGAGCTTGAACTCGCGGCACTGAAAGAACTTAATGTTCCTCTTGTTTCGCTTGGCGGAGGCGCACTTAAAACTCCCGAAACTGCAAAATACGCAAAGGAAAATGCGGTCGTGATTTTTATTGACACTCCTTTTGAAGTATGTTGCAAACGCATTAAAATCGACGGTTTACATAGGCGCCCGCTTGCTGAGAACAAAACCAAAGAAGGGCTTTTTGAATTATATAACTCACGCCTGCCGCATTACAGAAATGTCGCGGATTATATAGTTAAAGGAGAAGAGGAAAGTTTAAAACTAATAATGGCTGAAACGGGGAAAACGATACTTCCGTGATAAATTAGTGAAGAAAGGACTTAATGAAAAAATGGTCATTTATAATGCAAGAATTAAAACTATGAACGGAGCCGATATAGAAAACGGCTACGTTGAATTCAAAAACGGAAAAATCACAATAGTGAGCCCCGGAAAACCTGCAACAACCGGCAATGACGACATCGACGCCAAGGGTCACACGCTCTGTCCGGGATTCATCGATGCGCACAGCCACCTGGGGGTATTTGAGAACGGGCTCGGCTTCGAGGGCACGGACGCAAACGAAATCACAGACCCCGCAATGCCGCACCTGCGTGCAATCGACATGATAAACCCGCGCGACTTTTCTTTTGAGGAAGCCGCAAAAGCTGGCGTAACCTGCGTTGTTACGGGAGTGGGCAGCGCGAACCCTATGGGCGGCGAGCTGCTCGTGATGAAAACCGCAGGCTCGCAAAGAATCGACAAGATGATTGTGAAGTCGCCGATGGCTTTGAAGTTCGCGCTCGGCGAAAACCCGAAAACCTGCTACAACGACCGCGACGAAACCCCCACCACACGTATGGCTGTCGCAGCAATAATCCGCGAGCAGCTTTACAAGGCTAAACGCTATATGGAGCAGCTTGATAAATCAAAAAAATCCAAAGATACCGACCCTCCGGAATACGATATTAAAAACGAGGCGCTTATGCCGCTGCTCCGAGGGGAAATCAACGCGCACATTCACTGTCACCGCGCCGACGATATTTTTACCGCAATCCGGCTCGCAAAAGAGTTCGGCTTCGGCTACGTTATTGTACACGCGACCGAGGGGGGAATTATTTCCGGGGAATTAAAGGAAGAAGGCGCGTCATGCATAGTCGGTCCTATTATTTGCGAACGAAGCAAGCCGGAGCTCGCAAATCTGCGCATCGACACAGCTGCGAAGCTTCATGCGGCGGGCGTGCCGGTTGCGCTCTGCACCGACCATCCCGTCACACCTGTTCAGTATCTGCCGCTTACAGCGGGACTCGCTGTTAAAGGCGGACTCCCCGAGGACGAGGCGCTGCGCGCGATTACCATTAACGCTGCAAAAATCTGCAAAATTGCTGACCGCGTAGGCAGCATAGAAGTCGGGAAAGACGCGGATTTCGTGCTGCTTGAGCGGGACGGAAAATTCTACGACTTTATGAAAGACCCGAAGCTTGTTGTGATTGACGGGAAAATAATTTGTCGTAATGATGTTCTCATCCCGCATTAGTGAAGAAAGGACTGAATGGAAATATGCAAAGCATATGGTCAAGAAAGGGATTATTACGGCTTCTGGCATTTCTGTTTTTCTGCTTTATTATGCAGTATTTTGCTTACTCGGGGGAGGAAACAAATACGTTTTATTTGGTGATTTCGTACATAAACTTCGGGATTGCGGTATTCTTCTGGGGCTCGTTTGTTACAGTGATTCTGACTGCCGCAATTTCTGCGCTTATACAAAAACTATACGGCTGTGAATTGATTTACCTGAAGATTTTCGGTACGCTGTTCATCAAGGAAGACGGAAAATTAAAACGGCGCAAAGCGGTTGCAATAGAGCTTGCCGAGCCTGTTTACATGATGCCGCCGGAAAATATATCCCCGAAGCTGTGGTTATGCGGCTTTGTGTATGTAAGCATTGCCTTGACGGCGATATATGCCATTCTCGCCGTGCTTCTGCCGAAAAGTTTCTGGATAACGGGAGTGTTAATCATTCTCGCCGCAAAGGAATTCTTTTTTCTCATCTCAATTCCGAAGCTCCCGGGGAATCCTTTTAATATAATAAAACAACTCAAGGATGATGAAAAGGCGCGCAGATTATTTATAAACTCACATCGGATTTACGGACTGCATTTATCCGGAACAAACATGTGGGATATGCCCTATGAATGGTTTGAGCTGCCCACCGAGGAAGAATTTGCCGCGAAACCGCTTGTCTACAGCGGAATTACAGCCCTCGCCTACTCGCGTCTTATGGACGAGGGCAGATTTCTTGAAGCGCGGCAGCTGGCGGAAATGAATTATAATATAAAAACCGCTCTTGAATTAACCGATTATTTAAAATATGCAGTACGCGCCGACTTCCTGTTCTGCGTAATCATGGACGGCTGCGACCGTGAGTTAATCGCGCGTATTTGCGGCGACGACTTGATTGAGCACTTAAAAAGCAAAGACGGTATTTTGGTTTATTCCCGCTTGCTTTACGCATACAAACTGCTTGTTAATAAGAACACGACCAAAGCCGCCGAAAGGTTCGCAGATTTTGAAAAATTATCCAAAAGCTGTCCGGTTAAAACCATTACGGACAGCGAACAGAGGATAATTAAACATATTCATGAAAAAATATTATAACCTTTTTGCAATTTTTAAATCCCCCACAGCGCTACTCATGAAGCCGCTTTAGAAATAAAACAAATAATGAAATTGTCTTTGTGCTCACGAAAGAAAAAGTCGATTTCGCCGTAATCTAACAAAACTATGTTATACAAGCAAAAACCGCTTACAGAGCGGTTTTTGTTTGTAATAAACTATTCTATTTGTATTAAATTTAATTTCTTAAATAAATATTTTATACCCCCCAAACATGAACCCCCATAAATGCGACACATAAAACATTATATTGACAGATAATGTATATATATGGTATACTAAGTCTATAAATAAGAACAACAACCGTGGAGGGACATAAGGAATGTATAAACGCACATCATCACTAATTTTAGCAATAGTAATGCTGGTCACAGGCACTAATCTTCAAGGCTTCGCTTCATCTGAGTTAAGGACTGCTCATGATGAAAGCGCTGCTTTCGACACATTTATCGGAGAAGCAGATTTTAGCTTGCTTGATGAAATAGATTCGGGTCTTCCGGAGGGCGCATACCTCGGCGACGCTACATGGGCGGATAACTCGCCCGTACATACGGCTTCCTTTTCCGGGGCGCAGTCCTTTCAGGCGATGCAAGCGTTTGACATTGAAAGCTACGAATACATCCCGCGCGCCGAACGCGCAGAGCTGCAAGGGCAAGAAAGCGCCTTTGATGAATTATTTAATTTTGAGGGAGAAGAGGCGTTAGAACTGTATCTCGGCTTCCTCGATGAAGAACTGTACGGCAGTGAGATTGACTTGCTGCTGCGCGGGCTTCTGCTCGAGGGCTGTTCCCTGGGGCAGGCGGTTTTGATATACGGGCTGAGTTTAAGGCTTGAAACCGACATACACAGCCTGCTGCCGGAACCGGCACTGGTAGCAACCGAAATCGTAATCCCTGTGCAGGCTACAGAATCCTCGCTCGGGTTCTCACAGGAAATCCCGTTAAATGTCGCACAGGGCTTTCCGGGAAGAATCTCACAGGAAATTTCACCGGAACTGACAATCAGCCTTTCCGTGCTCAGCGAGCAAAACTTTTTACTGTTAGCCGATGACCTGGGCGTCTGCGCCGATGTTTTGGTTGAGTTTTCAATAGAAAACCGGCTCGGCTTCCTACAGATGGAGCAGCTGACCGACGCCGCCATGCTGACCGGTATCGTCGCCCTGTCCGGCAGCTCCGGTCAGCTCTTGCCTATGCAAGAGTTTGATGCACCGTATAACTACGATTTTAACACAGCTGAAAGAATAAACCTGAACACGGGCGGGCTTGTCTATGAAACCGTGGACTATGTGCTTCCCGGCAGAAACGGTTTGGACTTGGTAATCGGCAGACGTTATGACTCGGACAGTGCAAATGTGGGTAATCCGGGGACGGTGAGTGCTCCAGGCGTTTTTGCAACAACCATGGAAGACTACAATCATCTGAACAGATTTCACGGTCTCGGGCACGGCTGGAGCTTCATGTTCTCGTCCATTCAAGGAAATGTTCTTCATCTCGCTGACGGGCGTTCGCTTGCATATAGATTATTAGATACGGACTACGGCTACATAGATACTTTTATCGTAGCGGGTTATTCAAGAACGGAGCTATCTTTAAGGTATAGGTATAGCACGGAGCGATACGAGCTGAAATACAAAGACGGGCGTACCGAATTCTTTGACCGTAGCGGTAGGCTTGTTGAAATACGTGACAGATACGGCAACGCGATACATCTTGTTCACAGTCTTGCGTCTTCCTGGGTGAACGGAGAATGGGTTCAATCCATGAATACCATTACAATCACGGACACTCTGGGCAGAGTTACGACTATAGCCAAAAATAATAACGGTATAATCGTGTCGCTTCCGGATAATATATCGTTGCAATACAATATAGTAACCGGTACGCAGATACAAACCTTGGGCATAACCTTAACACCCCGGTATCTGACTTCATACACAGACCCCATGGGCATACAGACGCTCTATACATATAACATAAACAGCGCTTTTGTTAATGCCGTTAGAAAAGATCTCACAATTCCTAATTTCAGAGCAGAAAATCTGTTCGTGAACCTAACATCAATTTCGCACCCGACGGGGTTCACTACCGCATTCAATTACGAGACAGTAGATAAAAATCTCGGGCGTTCCGGTTTGCAGAGAGTATATCGAATCACATCCCGTCATGACGTTGTCAGCGGAGTGCAAACCAACAGGAAGAACTACACTTATTCTGCCAATAACAACTCCGGCTGGCCGCAGCACCAAAATCCCGCAGATTTACCCAACAACTTTACCTACCACACGACTGTGACCACGCCCATCTCTGGCATTTCCGAGCAGCATACATTCAACAACCGGCACCTCACGAGAGAAATTGATACGAAACATGGTTCATTAAATGTTTCAAACAAGCAGTTTGGATATACCGACAGAAATCCTACTCTAATTACCACAAAGTCTTATGAACACACCAACAATCATTTATTCTTAGAAACGATAGAACGCCTCGAATATGATAATCGCGGAAATGTCACGGCTTCGTTTTCTCCCCTCGCGGGCGGCAATGCGAACAATACAGAACACAAGACGACATATACCTATAATGCTATATATAATCAACTTACCTCCGTCAGCTACAAGCAAGACGCAAACACGACCATCACGATAAATTACACCCTCGACCCCACAAACCGCCACCCCATTACCGAAACCGTCCTGGTTAACGGCGTGCAAAAAGCCCGCACCGACTGGACCTACGACAGCTTCGGGAACATCCTCACCGAAAGAAGATACATAAACGGGGACAATGACACGAGCAACAGCATACTGACCACATACGGGTATGACCGCGGGGCTTATCTTTCTTCCGTTAACACCGGCGGCGTGACATCGTCGTACCAGTATGACAACCGCGGCAGAATGACCAGAGCCGTGAACGGGCGCGGCCACGCAACAAATTATGCATACAACGACCGAAACGACCTTATCCGGGTCACGCACCCCGACAACACCATGCGGCAGTGGGCGCGCAGCTACACGCACAACTACGTTACGTTTACCGACGAGCGCGGGAATCAAACGACCACGCGCTATAACCCGCTCGGCTTGCTTACGGAAGTCAGGGACGGCAACGAAAACGGTACAATCATGAGCCGTAATGTATATGATAGTTTATCCCGTTTGCGGACAAGCGAAGACCGGATTAATAACAACAATACAACCTACACATATGACCAACTCTCCCGTGTAACGGACGTTACCGCAAGGCAGGGGCTGACATACTACGGCTCAATTATCGTAAATGAAATCTATGTGTATTCTATCCAGAACGGTTTGTTCAGAACGCTCAATATCATTCAAGGCGACATCAATGCTCCCAATGTAATAACAACAAGCTATGTAAACAATCTCGGACAGCAAGTGCAGACGGGTGCTTTTCTTGACGGAATTGAACACTTTGACACCTACAGCTATGATTACACAGGCAATATGACTGAGTATCGTTCCGCGCTCGACAGGGAAAGAAACCTCCCCAACCCCACCGCAAGATGGCAGTACGACCATGCAGGGCGCGTCGTAAAGGAAACCAATACACTTAACCAATCCGTTGTATACGCATATGACGCGCTGGGGCGCAATACGGGTATTACCGACCCCGCGGGTAACACGACCACGTTTCAATACGATAACCTGGGGCGGCTGACAAGGCAAAGCGTGCCGTTTGAGCGTATAGGAAATACTACGCACTTCGCGGAAACAGAGTATACTTATGACAATAACAGCAACTTAACCCGCGAGCGGGTAAAAAACAACGCGGCGGGAACTGCGGCAACATGGACACGGACGGACTATGTCTACAACAACCGTAACCGGCTTACGCAGGCCGACAGCTATAACGGCAGCACTGTTGCGATTAGAACAACCTATGCCTACGACGCCGCCGGAAACATGACGGGGCAGACTACAGGCGGCGCAAGCACAGCCTACACTTATGACAAATACAACAACGTATCGCGCATAACCGACGCCCTCGGGCGTGCCGAGACGTTCAACTACAACCTCGCAGGGAATCTCACGAGAAAAACAGACCGCAACGGAGTTACAACCTCGTATGAATACGATGGGCTGGGCAGACTGACACGGACGCAGGCAGGTTCAAATACCGCCGCTAACGTAATCACGCAGTCGTATACCCGAACAGGGCAGCTGAGGAACATTTCGGGCAACAATATATCAATAACCAACACTTATGACGAGCTCGGCCGCCTTATCGTACAAAACGAATCATCCTCAACCAAGGTTTATACTTACGACATCGGCGGAAACCGTTTGACATTCCAGGCGAGAATTAACAATGTAACATATCATGCTACAAGTTATATTTATGATAATTTAAACCGTTTAACCGACGTAAACGAAAACGGCACACGCGCCGCTGCTTACACCTATGACACCAACGGCAACCGCGCTTCTCTTACGCTCGGCAACGGTGTAATTACGAATTACTCTTACAACCCCGCAAATTTGGTTACGCAGGTCAGAAATCACCGGGGCGGCGCGACAATATCCCAATATGATTACACCTATTTCTTAGACGGCAACCAGCGCACCAAAACAGACCACACGGGCAGAACAACCACTTATACCTGCGACGGCTTAGGCAGGTTAACGCGGGAAGCAGAAAGCGGAGCTGCCAATCCTTTGACAATCTCCTACACCTACGACAACCGCGGCAACCGCGCGGGCATGAACAACAACGGCGTCACCACCGCCTACACCTATGACCTGAGCAACCGCCTGACAGGCACCTTGACGAACGGCATAACCACGAACTTCACTTATGACGGCAACGGCAACCAGCTCTCGGACGGCGCGGTGACCTATGCCTATGACAACTGGGGCCGCATGACGAGCGCTTCTACAAACGGCGTGACCACCACTCATACCTATAACCCCGACGGCTTGCGCCGCAGCAAGACCACAAACGGCGTAACCACCACGCACATCTGGGACGGCGCAAACATCGCATTTGACATGATGGGCAGCAGTGTGGTAAAATATATTAGGGGAATCGGGCTCATCGGCTCGTCGACGGACACGGGCGCGCCGAGCAGCTATTACCTTTTCAACGCGAACGGCGATGTTGTGCAACTGACAAACACCGCGGGGGTTGTAACTAAGAGTTATGATTATGATGCGTTTGGGAATGAGAGGAAACCGCAGGAACCGCTAAGCCTGGCATTATCAGACCTGACAAGGAACAACGGCGTTACATTTACATCAGCAGACACGTTAAAGCTTCAAGGCGGCGGGTTTTCCTATGCATGTTCAAACTATCTGCCGACGGAGCCAAACGTAACTTATATCCTGGAGTTCGACTATCAGACAAATGGCGGCATTTCGTACTTAAAAGCGGGTTTAATAAGCTCTGACGGCAGTCGCTGGGTAGCCCGCACGGATTTAATTCCGGACGGGACCAGGAGGCGCGCGCGAATAGAAATCACAATGAACGCAGTCGATGAATGGCAGAATGCCGTACTGCAGCTTGACGTTTACGCTATTGACGGCGGGATTAATGATGTTTTTGTGTCTGATTTCAAGTTTTATGAGAAAGCCAACCACAACACCGAATGGTCAATGCCCTTATCTAATCTAACTTATTGGACGAGTGGAGCGAATTTCACACCCGAAGGCACATTGGTGCTTCAAAGTAGTAATTTTTCATGGGCTTGTACACACTGGCTGCCAATAAAACCAAATGTGACATATGTACTTGAATTTGATTATAAAACAGCCGGAGGCAATTCACATCTGCAGGTAGGTTTGTTAAGCTCCGATTATTCGAGATGGCAGTCAAAGAATAACATAGACGTCAGCGGCACAACCCAAAGCGCATATATAGAAATTACTCTGAGCGAGGGCGAGGAGTGGCATAATGCAATCCTGCAGTTTGACGTGCGGTCAGCAAATGGCGGGGTAAATGATGTCTATGTGTCAAATATACGGTTTTATGAGAAAGCCAACCCCAACCCCTGGCGCTACGGCGGGGAGTATTTTGACAGCATGCCGGTGACGAGCGGCAATGAATGGTACACTTTCAGCCAGTTCGACACTTATTATCGTAATAGTAGCTTCTCTGGTAAATTCCAAGTCAACCAGCAAAGGGAAATCTCAATCGAGGACCTACCTGCGGGCGATTACGTGATGGATTTGGGGCTTGAGTTTGAGGGTTGGCTTTTTATCAAGCAAGTAGAAATCCGCTTTTATGAAGACGACAGATATGCGGGTGGTTGGATTTTCAATGCGGACGCTACGGAGCAGCTCGAGTTTACGCTGACAGGCGGTAATATGCTGCGCATAACCGTGTCTACATGGTTACTTGGTATGGATTCTGCGTTGGCAGCGGCTAATGTTCATTTGCATAACCTGCGGACTTACATACCGGGCACGGAGATTATTGAGTATGGCACGTACTACCTCAGAAACAGGCACTATCAGCCGAGAACGGGGAGGTTTATGAGCGAAGACCCGTTTTGGCGCATGCAGGGAATCATACGCCATGACCCGCAGGGGCTGAATCTTTATGCGTATTGTGTCAATAATCCGATTAGGTGGAGAGACCCAAGTGGACTTAAAATAGAAATAGTGGGTCCACCAAATAGAAATGACTTTAGAAATGACACCACATATAATAGAGCAGTTGCAGATTATGAGAAGGCACTGGCGGAATATAACCGTGCTATAGAGTATTTAAAGGGGTCCGAAGCATTTAGAGACCTTTATAATAAGTTAAATGATGCAGAAGAGGTATTCATTATCAACTTTACAACCGATAAAAACGCAATATATAACTATGGTACAAGAACAATAAATTGGAATCCAAAGCTTGGATTTACCATGAAAGATGGAACATCTGTTATGAGTCCGGCAATGGCTTTGGTTCACGAAATGGGACATGGGGCGCAACATTTAGATGGTGGATTAGATGCGTACATAAACGCACGATGGTTTTGGAATATAGACAGAGAACAAATGAACATGGAAAATGCTAATTTGAGAAAGTATGAAACCCCCATAGCGAGGCAACTCGGTGAACCTACACGTAGTAAGTATGGCGATGAAAGAGGTTCAATCATAATGAATAACTCTACTCATTACAGGACTACACATATTAACATTCAAGGAAGACCATATACTGTAGACCACGGTATGTTCTGGGCAAATACAACAATAAGCGCATGGGATGGAAGGAGGGGAAGAAGAGGTGGTTAAAACAAGTGCAAAAAAGGAAAAAAATACAACAAAGTTGATATACTTATCTTTATGTTGTATTGCAACAACAATAATTTTGATGCTGTTGCCTTATGGTGTAGTAAACCAATCGTTAAGTCGAAAAGTTTTATCCAGTCGGTCTGTACATTCTTACTTTGAAGTAAGTTATGGCAATTGGTTTCCCATTATTACTGCACTGCTATCAATTATTGTCTTAATAATGCTTGTTGTCAAAACAGTAATCCGTATAAATAAAAACGATGTGAAGTATTCATTTTTAATTTGCATATTTCTTTCTATTTGTATAGTTGCTTCGCCGCTTTCATGGCTGATTTATGGAGGTATTTATACAATTACGTGGATTGGAGCAATTGTTTTTATTCTTCATATTATTACACTTATTTTGCAAAGTAAATTTTATAGAGCAAGTAAAAAATTGTTGTGAATATTTTAAAGCGAGCAGCGGGGAGTACTTTGACAGCATGCCGGTGACGGTGACCGCGGGGGCTTTTGGGGAGAATTATCTCGAGTTTGACCACGCTTTTTATACAGAACGCCGGGGCAGCCGGATATATAATTAAACAAAGCAGAGGTGATTATTTTGTATGATTGTGAAATGTTGTCAAACAGGATAAAACTGTATGTAAAATTAAAATCAATTTCCTTGAAAACGTTGTTAATTAATTGCGATTTGAGGAAAGACGCAATATGTCAATTAAATAAAGGAACCGCGCTTTCATCGGAGGGGCTGTGTAAAATTGCCGACTATTTAAACTGCTCGGTCGATTATCTTCTCGGCAGAACTAATAATCCTAATTCGCATGAGAATTAATCTGTAAATGCTTTTCTAATTTCCGCAACCTTTCGCATGGTTGCTTAGTGTTATATACAGAAAGGCTTGAAAAGCAGGGTTATTTATATTAATGGTATAGCCCTGCAACATCAAAAGGTAAAATAATAATGAAAGAATTGTCTTTGTGCACGAAGGACAGTTTTGAGGGTGTTTTGCGGCTATATTCCGACATGGTGTACCGTCTGGCTTTTTCCCGCGTGAAGAACCCGCACGATGCGAGCGATATTACGCAGGATGTTTTCTTAAAGTACATAAGAGCGGAAAAAACCTACAACGATGAAGAACACCGCAAAGCATGGCTCATCAAAACTACGGTCAACACCTCGAAAACTTTGGTTTTATCTTCCTGGAACCGCCGACGCTCGTCCTCCGAGCTTTCTGACGACGGGCTCGGGGTTGCGAACGTTTTTGAAGATAAGAACCTTAAAAATATGGAAACAAAGAGCGTTGTTCTTTCGGCTGTTCTGAACCTGCCGAAAAAATACCGCACAGTTATTCACCTGTTTTATTATGAGGATATGTCGTTATCCGATATATCCGATGCTACGGGATTATCACTAAATACCGTCAAATCGCAGCTTCACAGAGCGCGGCTTATGCTGAAGGACGATTTGGCGAGGGAAGGAGTCGATTTCAATGACGTTTCGTGATGCATATAAAGAAGAGATGAATTTAGTGCGCCCCGGCGAAGCTGTCATTGACAGTATTCTTCGTGAAATGCGCAAAGAAGTGCAGACTCCAACCCCATCTTTAATCCGCAGAATCCCAACCTCGCGCCTCGCGGCGGCTGTTGCAGGAATCTGCATACTTGCGGCGGCGGTTGTGATTCCCGTTGTTCTGCGCGGCGCACCGTCGTTTAATAATGAAATAGCAGGAGCGGCACCGTTAGCCGATAACATGATGGTGATTACCGAGAGCGAAGGTTTCGGCGGATTTGCTGAAATGGAAGAAGAAATGTATTTCGATGACGCTGACGGCGGCGCGAGATTATCAGCTGAGGCAAACCGTTTTGATTTCGATATGGAAGCTGCAGATGAAAGCACGGACGATTACGCTCCGATGGGCGGCGATTTAACTAACGCGGCGTTTGATATCAGCCCGTCGTCTGACATGCTTCCCGCACCCGAAGTCGGTGATGTAATAAGCGCAGAGCCTGCTGAATCCCGTCCTTTCCCTGTGGCGTCTGTTTTATCCGGATTTAAATTTGATTTAAGTGAACTGATGACGATTATAAACAAAAGTGAAACTATATCGGACGTAGTGAACGCAGTTTACGAAATCTACCCCGGACCTTATATATTTGTCGAAACTCCCACCCCCTCAACTGCACTGCGTATCGACGACACAGGTGAACTTGTAGTGCTGGTTTCTGTTTTAAGGGAAGCAGTCTTTCTGTATGATACTGCTGCCGCAACGCTTGAGATTCTTTTCAATGCGGCGGTTACAGAGCCCGAGGACGACCCGGATGATTATTCCCTCGGAAACGCCCGAATTTCCCAAAGAGCGTGGGTTATGCATGCAGATGGAGGAACATCCGCAGTGCTTGAAAACTGGCACCACGGCGAAACTATATATCACCAACCCGGACCTGACATGCAAGGTTATTCTGTCAGCGGAATACCACTGCGTCCGCAGGACGCTTTTAGAGCCATAGCGCCTACGATGATTCGCGGAGACTTCCGCATCGAATTCACCGAGCCGCCTACAGCAGATGTAAATTATGCACTTTACGATTCCGATTTTAATCAACTTTCGTCAGGACTCATGTCCGACTTTACGGCACCGACACAAGCGGGGCTCTATATGCTCGTGCTCGATACCTCGTGGACTATGGAAAACGAAGAAGGCGTTTTCTGGAGCGCATATCAGTTTTTTATCCTTCTTGAGATTCCATAAAATTAACGGGAGCGAAAGCCCCCGTTAATTAATTATCTGCTTCATCTAAAATCTTTTTAGTTTCATCAAATACTTCTGTCCCTAATTGAACCTTTAAAGCTTTAACAAATGTTTTACCGTCGATTTCACCGCGTTCAAATTTAATTGCGTGATAAGCTATTCCTCTTGTGTAGCTTTCAAATTCTTTGGCTTTCATTATACTTCTCTTTGCCGGATTTGTCAAGATATTAATACATCGTTTTATCCTCTTTTTCCTCCCACGCCCTGAACGCTTTCAAACACTCTTCTCTGTCTGTTACTTCTATTTTAAGTTTATCCTGACTCTCAAATCCCCCCCGAATCGTCTCATAAATAAACGCGTCGTCAAAGCCGATTTCCGCCGCGTCGTTTTCACTGCAGCCGTAATAAAGCTTCGGGATTTTTGCCCAGAAAACCGCCCCGAGGCACATCGGGCACGGCTGGCAGGTCGAGTAAATTTCACAGTCGGAAAGGTCAAAGCGCCCGAGCTTCTCCGCGGCAATGCGAATAGCTGCGATTTCAGCGTGCATTGTGGGGTCGTTTGAAACGAGAACTTTATTATGTGAGCAGGCTATTATTTCACCGTTCTGCACAACCGCAGCCCCAAACGGCCCTCCCTGCCCCGATTCCATGCCCTTGAAGGCTTCTTCGAGGGCTTTTTTCATGAACCTGTTCATACCGCGATTACTCTCCCTTCTGTTTCAACCGATGCGATTTCCAGCGTGTAATCCTTATTATACACAGCACCGCATGCATTTAAGCGCATAAGCGCACTTTCAAAGGCGATTTCCGGCGTATTATTCTGACGGCTTAAATGCCCTAATATAAATCTCGTCGCGCCATAACCTGCAAGCTCAGCGAGAAAATCCGCACAATCGGAGTTCGATAAGTGTCCGGTATCGGATGTTATCCTCTTTTTTAAAAATATCGGATAATTCGGGTTTCTCCGCAGCAGCTTCGGCTCATAATTAGACTCTAAAAACACAAAATCGCTTCCGAGCATATTTAACCTCACCTCGCTCGAAACTGTCCCCAAATCGGTACAGTAAGCGATTTTACAATCGGCTTGTTCAAACGTGAAGCCTGCGCTGTCCGCGCTGTCGTGAGGCGTGGAGAACGCTTTTATTTCAAAGTCAGCCGGCACGTTTTGAAGTTCCGCAAGCTCATGCAAATCCGCACAGGGAGCAACCTGATTGTCCGTAATTAAACTCCGCAACGTGCCTTTTGATGCGTAAACAGGAATATCGGTATGCTTTGTAAGCTGGAATAAACCTTTGGCGTGGTCGGTGTGTTCATGGGTTACAAGCACGGCTTTAACCGCGCCGATACCGATTTCGCAGGAGTTAAGTAAAAGGCGCAGTTTCTTGAAACTGCACCCCGCGTCAATTAAAACCCCTGCGCTTCTCGAACCGATAAAAACCGAGTTCCCGCTGCTGGAGCTGCAAAGCGGAATAATAAGTGCCATATTTTCAACAAGTCCATCTCTCGCAACTGCTTTTTAAACGACATTTTCACCGCTTATGAACGTTTAATTATGAACTATTCCTTTACATGAATTGATAATGCTTTCTAACCGCTTTCGACACCTTCCATACGCACTTCATGCCCTCGGGCAGAATTACGTAATCGCCCGCGCCGAAGCCTGCGCTGCCGCCGTCGTACTCAACAACAACTTCACCCTCGGTCAGGTAGCAATGCTCCTCGCTGTCATAATACCAGTCGAAAGTTGAAACCTCGCAGCCCCATGTCGGCAGCTTTGTCATTTTTGCGATGTCATCGGGCGTCGCTTTCCTTACTTTTATCTCCATAATTCTGTGCCTCCTTTTTATTATAATATCATATTTCTTTATTTAAGTCAACGTTTCGCCTGTCTTATTCTCCTTAAAATCTTCTTCGCCTTTTCGCTGTTAACCCTTGAGTAATGGCGAATCCTTTTCGAGTAGACAATCTTCCAGCCGAGCTTTTCATAAATCCTTACGGCCTTATGGCTCCATGTCTGCGTGCTCAGATATAAGTCCGCATCGCCGTTCATTTCAATCAGCAGGCGCGTTGCTTTTGAGACAATCGCCTTACCGAGCCCGAAACCCTGCGCCCCGGGTTTCACTGCAACCCAGTGCAGCCACGGCTGAAGCTCCGCTTTAAGGTGGTAATCATTCCATGCCATACTCGTAGCAACTTTCTTGCCGTCTGCATTTTCGATAAAGATACAGCGCTTTTCAAGCTCCGGCAGAAAGGGAAGAAAGTTCTTTTGAAAATACTCAAGCGCTGTCTGCTCGCTATCAAATTCAAGCACCGATGTTTCTATTTCCGCCCAATAATTTTCGTCGCCGGCTTTAAAAAAGACAAACTTGAAACCGTCGGGCAAACTTACCTCGGGAACAGACACGCCCGCCTTTCTCTTCATTAAAATCCTCACATACGGAACGCTTTTATCTAACATAATTAAGCCCCCTTTTCTAAAATATATATTACCATATTTTTGCTGGTTTTGCAACCTTTATATTACATATATTGTTTTATGATTAACAAGACAATTTTGAAAGGAGCTTAAGGTTGAAAACGAATGTCATTGAATCGGGGAAAACGTTGTTTACATTATTCGTTTGTGAAGAAAGGACATGGTGAAAACATGAAAAAATTATTACTTATAGCTTTGCTTATTTTCTCGCTGTTAATTGGCGCGTGCGCTTCGGAAAACAACACCGCGGAAACCGGCGGAAATGATAATTCAACAGACCCCGCGCCTATAGAGTCGGATTCGGGCTTGCGAAACTTTACGGGAGCCGCAGATTCCTTTGAATCCGCAGGTGACGATTCAACGGATTCAGTATCATTTTCCTCCGGCGACTTTTATGAAGGAGTACCGCCGTCGGATGCCGGCGCGGCAGGTGATGCCGCAGCCCCTGCCGAACCTGAGCGCGTTTCCGGTACAGCCGTATCCGACTCTGCTCCTGACGAATCTCCGCGGGGCGGAGATGGCGAGCTGAGCGCTCTTTCGCCGCCTACGCCTGCTGTCGATATGCTTTGGAGCAGTGATACTGACGGCGAGTATTACGGTGAAATGCCGTTCGCTCCGGCGTTTTCCGTCACACAGCAGCAGCCCAGCCTTATTCCTCAGGCAGGACTTCTTACAGCGGGTGAGTGGAACGACAATAGGAATTGGAGCTTCTGGTCAAATTTAATGGGACAGAACGAACAGTTCCGCGAGTTCGCCGGCCACTGGCAGCTTTTCGCCGCCAACCGCACCGTAGTTAAGGTTGTTGATGAAAACAACAACCCTGTCCGCGGCGCGGAAGTAATACTCACAAACACGCAGTTTAAGGCAATCACCGACCACGAGGGAATGGCGTATGTCTTCCGCGGCTTCGGCAGCTTCCCCGACAATAATTCGCCGACGACTATCACCGTAAACGTTAACGGCGAGACGCAGGTTTCCGTTTCCGAAAGCGAAACAACATTCGTCTTCGAGGGCGCGGGAAGCCCCGCGCAGTTGAAGTTAGACCTCATGTTCGTAATTGACACCACGGGCTCTATGGGCGACGAGCTGCACTATTTGCAAACCGAACTTGATGACGTCATAAACAACGTAAGCCGCAATAACGCTAACCTGCCTATTCGTCTAAGCGTTAATTTTTACCGCGACAAAGGCGATGAATATGTGGTTCGCCCGTTCACTTTCTCCACCGACATAGCCGCGCAGGTCAGAAACCTCAACGCGCAGAGCGCAGCAGGCGGCGGCGACCGCCCCGAAGCTGTGGACGCGGCGCTGCAAAACGCCATTAACGAGCATGAATGGGAAGCGGATTCCGTAAAGCTGATGTTCATCGTGCTTGACGCACCCCCGCACCATAACCAGACGACAGTACCCGCAATGTCCCGCCTTGCTATGGAAGCCGCAGAAAAAGGAATAAGAATTATTCCGCTGCTCGCGAGCGACGGCTGCACGGAAACCGAGTTTCTCATGCGAACCCTCGCAATCACCACAGGCGGAACCTACACGTTCGTAACCGGGCATTCGGGGGTCAGCACAGGGCGTCACGTTGAGCCTACTATAGGCGAGTACGACGTTGAAAAGCTGAACGAATTGTTAATAAAAATCATCAATCGCTATTTGACCTAAACATCTGAAAATCAAACCCCCGATTTTAAATCGGGGGTTTGATTTTAATCTATTTTTACTGCTGCTTTGCCTTTATTTTCAGACATCGGAATTACTTCCGCGTTTATATTCTCTTTCGGTTTTTTATAAGGCGCAATGTTAGTCTTCACGAGTGCGGTTTCTAAAACCGTGCTAATATTCTCGGCGATTACAAACTTCAGGCTGTTTCTAACCACATCGTCAAGCTCCTCGATTTCCGGCTCGTTTTCTTTCGGGATAATTACAGTTTTAATTCCCGCCTTGTATGCCGCCATTGTTTTTTCTTTAAGACCGCCGATTGGAAGAACCCTGCCGTGCAGCGTAATCTCGCCTGTCATGGCGACGTCGCGCCTTACCGCAATCCCCGACAACGCCGACACGAGCGCAGTAGTCATCGTGATTCCCGCGGACGGCCCGTCCTTAGGAACCGCGCCCTCAGGTGCATGTATGTGCAGGTCGAAGTCCTTGTAAAACTCGGGATTAATCCCGTAGCGCGGCGCGAGTACCCGCACGAGGCTCACGGCGATTTTCGACGACTCGGTCATGACCTCGCCCAGACAGCCGGTGATTTCTATTTTACCCGTACCCTCCATAACCGCGACTTCAAGCGGCATGAGCACGCCGCCCACCGACGTCCACGCCAAGCCGTTCACAGTGCCGACTTCGTCATTCTTGAGCAGTATGTCGGGCGTGTATTTTTTAACGCCGAGAAATTCTTTGAGGTTCTTGTCGGTGACGGCTACACTTGCTTCGCCCGTTACAAGCTTCTTCGCCGCTTTTCTGCAAATTGCCGCAATGCGCTGCTCCAATTTGCGTACGCCCGCCTCGCGCGTGTAAAAATCAATAACCGAATAAACCGCATTGTCACGGATTTTAAGCATGTTAGTCTTCTCGCCGTGTTTTTTGAACTGCTTCGGAATTAAATGTTTCCGCGCAATATTAAACTTCTCCTCGCGCGTATAGCTTCCGAGCTCAATAACTTCCATACGGTCAAGCAGCGGCGTAGGTATTGTATCCGTGGTGTTTGCGGTCGTCACGAAAAGCACGCGGCTTAAATCAAGCGGAATCTCAAGGTAGTGGTCGATGAACTTACTGTTTTGCTCCACGTCGAGTACCTCAAGCAGAGCGGAGCTTGGGTCGCCCTTGTAGTCGCTGCCGAGCTTGTCGATTTCGTCAAGCAGAATAAGCGGATTCATGGACTTGGACTGCTTCACGGCACCTACTATTCTGCCGGGCATCGAGCCTATGTAGGTCTTTCTGTGCCCGCGGATTTCTGCCTCATCGCGTACACCGCCGAGAGAAATGCGTGCGTATTTTCTGCCGAGCGATTTTGCGATTGATTTTCCCACCGAGGTTTTACCCACGCCCGGAGGGCCAACCAGGCAGATAATCTGCCCTTTTAAGTCCGGGTTGAGCGTGCGAACCGCGAACAGCTCGAGAATCCGCTCCTTGACTTTTTTAAGCCCGTAATGGTCTTTGTCGAGCTGGGCGCCCGCCTTTTTAATATCGGTCTTATCTTTCGTGAGCGTATTCCACGGCATGTCAAGCACCGTGTCAAGATAACTGCGGACGACGCCCGCCTCCTGCGAATGTACTGATAGCTTATAAAGCCGCTCGGCTTCCTTAATAAGCTTTTCTTCTATATCGGCTTCAAAGCCGAACTTTTCTATTTCGTCTATGTATTCGTCGGCTTCTTCCTGTAAGTCCTCGCCCTGCCCGAGCTGCTTCGACAAGATTCTCATCTGCTCGCGCAGGTAATACTCGCGCTGGTTTTTGTCGAGCGCGTCCTTGACGCGGTCATGTATATCTATTTCGAGCTCCATCACATCAGCTTCGTTCTCAAGTATTGTAATCAGCGATTCTATGCGCCTTTTAAGGCTGCTGATTTCGAGGAGCTTCTGCTTGTCTTCCACCTTGAGATAAACATTAAACACAATTTTATCGAACAAGTGCGGCAGGCTCTTTTCGGTGATAATGCTTTCGTACAGTTCCGGCGGCATTTTCGGCGCGAGGCTGCTGTATTCGCGGAAGGTATCGTTCAAAACCCGAAGCAGCGCAGTGCTCTGGTCGGCGGACATTGCCGCCGCTTTTGATTCAATCGGCGTAACTTCACATTCAATAAAAGGCTCAGTCTCGCGGAATTTATGTATACGCGCTTTTGTCAGCCCCTCGACCAAAACCCGCGTGGTATTGTCCGGCGTGCGCAGAATTTGCCGAATTTCTGCGATTACGCCGATTTTATAAATCTCGTCGAACAACGGGTCGGGCACGGCTGAATCGCGCTGTGCGATAAGAAAAATTTTCCTGTTCCCGGCGGCCGCCGTTTTGAGCGCGTGAACAGACTTATCCCTGCCCACATCAAAATGCAGAACCATTCCCGGAAAAACTACCAGCCCGCGCATAGGAAGAGCGGGCATAATCTCGATATTAGCGTTGTTTTTTGTACTCATTATATGTAATTTCCTTTCACGTGAACGTATTTTTTGTCTGTTTATAATAGATTATATCACAGAAAAGCGCAAATTTCAAGCGGAAATAAAACGAAAATGGTTTAACATATAATGCAAAAGTGTGCAGAAAATGTTTATATAGCTGATTAATTTAAAACGCTCCGATTTTTTCAAAATCAGGCTTTGCCTGCTTCGGCATCAATGGCGCGTTATCAGCTATACAATTAAGTTAAGCCGCGCTGCGTCTTAAAAATGCTAAGGTTTTTCCAAGTTAATTGATTATAATGGACATTTGATGTATTCAATACGTGCAAGTACGAATTTCTCCAACAGCTTGAATTGTTCCGCTGTCGGATTGGCAATACGGAAATACATACTCTCCGCGCAAACGTTTTTATACAGCTCGCCCGATATTTTATAATCGTGACCATGGCAGGTGTTCCTGTGATTTCTGCAGTTAATCTTATCGCAGTACATAATTTGCTTCATAAACTCATTTTTTATATTTAAAGGAATTATTTGTAAATATGTATTTAACTTGCCGTTATCGTTATGAACAGCTTCCGTGGTGCATACTTTAATGCTGACCTTGTTTGGTTTTAATCTGATATATAAAACACGTTCCCTTTTAAAATGACATTTATACGAATCCGTATGATACCATGAGGGATTCATTTTTAATCCGCGAAGAAAAGATATAAAATCCAGCATACCGGCTCTTATCTTTTCATCGGATAAAAAACACTCACAACATTCCTCTATACTATATTTAATAACCATTTTCTCACCGCAAGATGTTATTTTTTTCTTTTATCAGTTTCTTTATTTTTTCCAGCGTCTCCGCATCCGGGTCGCGTAATCGAATCGGGAAATACCCGCATACATTATCGTGTCTTTCACCGCAAATTGTTATGCTTTTTATACAAGGATTCATTATTCTGCTCTGCCATATTTTAAATAAGTCCCTTCTTCATCAATGCGGTATAAAAAACTCTGATATAAAAAGATATAAACCGGCGGTTTCCCGCCGGCGCGTATTTTGTATTCTACCTTAAATTATCCATCAAAAGCTTTGGAATCCCCTGCAGCGGCGCCTGCTTTGTCACCGCGCCTATATTGAACGCCACCATCGGCATGCCGTAAACCACGCAGGTATCTTTGTCCTGCCCGATTGTGTACGCGCCCGCTTTTTTCATGTTCAGCAGGCCTTTCGCGCCGTCGGAGCCCATACCTGTGAGAATGATGCCGATTGCATTGCTTTTTGCGACTTCAGCCACGCTTTCAAACATCACGTCAACCGACGGACAGTGCCCCGAAACTTTATCCCCGCGCTTGCTCGATATATAAAAGCCCCGCGTGTCCTTATGCAGCCTCAAGTGATATTCCCCCGCAGCGACAAGGATTGTGCCCGTTTCAACGCGGTCGCCGTCCGCAGCCTCGCGCGCCGCCATGTTGCAGACGCGGTTTAGCCTTTCTGCGTACATCTTCGTAAAACCGGCGGGCATGTGCTGAACGATGATGATTCCGGGCGTGGTTTTAGGCAGGTTTTCGAGCACGCTCGCGAGCGCTTCGGTTCCGCCTGTAGACGCGCCGATTGCGATAATTTTATTGGACTTGACACCGCTCGCGATAGCAGTCAAAGACATGGGCGCCGCTGTTTTCAGCGATGCTGCGGAAATTCTTCTTACCCTTGCATTTGAGGCTATAATTACCTTTTTAGCAAGCTCCGCGATAAAGGCATCCGTTTCAGACTTGGTCGGCTTTTTAATAAACTCGACCGCCCCCGCTGAAATCGCCTCGAACGCATTCATAGGTGATGAAGTTACTACCACGGTCGGAATCGGATGCTCGGGCATCAGCTTCTTCAGAAACTCAATGCCGTTCATCTTGGGCATCTCGACGTCAAGCGTTACTACATCGGGCCTCAGCTTGATTATCTTCTCCTTTGCCTCAAACGCATCTCCGGCGGTATCGACGACCTCGATTTCATTGAAAGCGTTCAGAGATTTTGAAAGCATTGTTCTGAAAATAATTGAATCGTCAACTATAAGCAGTCTTATTTTCTTCGACATTTCTTCTCCTCGGTGCACTCTGTATCATTATTTTTCTTCTCCGGGTAAAGGTTTGCGGTAGATTGCGGGCTTTATAAACTGATACTGCGTCGTGTCGCGCGTTATGCTCTCGGCGTGCCCTATGAACAGGTATCCGCCGGGTGCAAGCGCTTCGTAAAGCCGCTTCACAACCTCGATTTTTGTATTATGCTCGAAGTAAATCATTACGTTTCTGCAAAAGATTATATCATACGGATAAGTTTTAAAAGGCACGGGGTCCATGAGGTTGAACGTTTTGAAAGTGACCCGCTTCGTAACCTCGGGCGAAACCTTAAAGCAGTCGTTGCCTGCCGCCGTGAAGTATTTGCGCTTCCACACGTCGGGCAGATTTTTCATGGAGTCCTGATGATATACGGCTTCCTTGGCCTTACTCATAACC
>Ga0123353_10000815_pt1 | contig 38013 bp, 37 predicted proteins | sample TergutLab28metaG_3_FD_92763 | JGI IMG/M metagenome (GOLD analysis project Ga0123353, IMG submission 92763) | Labiotermes labralis P3 segment gut microbial communities from Petit-Saut dam, French Guiana - Lab288 P3 | ecosystem: Host-associated > Arthropoda: Insects > Digestive system > Gut ... | reverse complement strand
GTTCTTCGTTTGCGATTACTGTATTCTATATCACTAAATGTTATCTGCTTTTTCATCAAAATCACACGTGTTTAGTATATCACATTTGTCGTGTTTCTGGGGATTTAATCAGCGGTTACTTAACGGTTGACCTGTCGATCCTGTCGTACTTTCAAGTATCCATTGTTTTTCATCATCATTTATTTTACGATTCGTAATTACAGGAGCAAATGAGTAAATCTCGTCTACTGTGTTATATTCATCAAGCTCTTTAAAATATTTTTTGAAAAAATTAGAATTATCTTCTAAATATTTTATATGTTTCAATAAATCGTTATCAGTCATTTTTTGCCTCTTTTTATATATTATTTTTTTCGTTTTCTGTTTTAATCTTAAGGTTTTTGTATGTAATTATCAATAATAAAATGATTCAATCAAATATTACTTCCCATTTATCACTATTCAATGCATCAAAGCACATTTTAATTTGACTATAGATATTTTTGTTTTCATCTAAAACTGGCAACTCTTCAAGAGAGAAATATTGGCTTTCTGTTGTTTTGTTATTTTTTTGAAAACTACCGCTTATTACCGAACATAGAATGAATACTTTGCAAATTCCATATGCAAACTTAGGCGAATTATGTTTATTCCTGTCCTGTATAGCGATAATCCTTAATGGAATAACATCTAAACCAGTTTCTTCTTTTACTTCTATAATGGTATTTGAGGAGATTGTTTCATTATAATCAATCCACCCCTCTGGCAATGACCATTTGCCTTGTTCTTTAACGAGAAGTATTTTATTTTCATTGAACATTGCAGCTCGTGTTTCTATTTTAGGTGTTTGGTATCCAGTTTCATTGCAAAATAAACTCGTAACTTTCTCAAGCGATAGACCCGTTTTGATACTCATTATATGAGCGGATATTTCCCTTACTCTTTCAAAACGCTCTTTGTCATATATGTCATTTGTATATGTTAAGCCATTTTGAGCGATTGATTGTAATTCCATAGCTAACTTCGTTAATTCATCTAAATCAATTGTCGGTTCTGTAATATTCCCCATTTTATATACTCCTTTTGCTTTTTCTATAATATATTTATATTTTTGACGTTAGACAAAAAAATTAAAAAAACGACGTATATTAGACATGTCCACTAACCCTTCATAAAGTTACAAATGCCGCTCAATAAGCTGACCCTCAAGCCGCGTCTTTTGCGCTTGTTGCGGTAGCGAGAGGATAGTATCTTGAATCTCTTGATGTATCTGATTGCGTGTTCTATACACACGCGATAACTTGAAAGTTGTTTATTTTCTGCTTTTTGAGATTTGCTCAGCTTGCCGCCACTCGGCTTTTTGTGTGGAATCCAACTGTTTTTGTGGATGTCGTAGATGCCTTGAAAACCGCTATCGCCAAGGAAACACACATCGGGGTCTACCCAACTGAAGATGCGTTTGAAAATCGAAAAATCGTGTTCGCTGCCTTTACCATGAGCTATAGCGAGAATGCGGTTATTAAACATATCAACAATCAACATCGTTTTTGCCGTGTGCCGCTTTTTCTTGCCGGAATACCACTTGCGCTGACTTTTTTTGGGCGTTCTATTTCTTGCTCTGTAACGTCCACGACAGCAACACAAACTATATTGTCCTTCCGTTGCATCTCTCGTTTTGAGGGTAAGGAAAATGTTCCATCTTTTATAAGAGTATCCTCGACCCAAATGATTGAGTTGCCGATGGCAGATTTGCCAACGTTGTAATCAAAAGCAATATTGCGATATGTCCTATACTCCCACCAATAGCCAAGCGTGATGACGAGCTTGTCCAGCACGGTTAGGATGGGCGGTTTGCCACCCTGCTTGTGTAGCTCCGTATAGGCATCAAGGAGAATGCTGTGCATCTTATCGAAGGTTGGTTTATCCACTCCTAACAGTTCCTTGTATTGGATTGATGGTAAGTTGCCGATGCGTTCTTCGTTGTTAATTTTCGCCATGAATTATCACCCTTGCCTTATATCGGCAGTGTATTCAAATTTAATTAGGTTAGTGGACATGTCTATTAAAGCCGGCTGTACAATCATGTTAAACGCTGTAACCGAAGCAAAAATGAAAAAAGCGAATGGTAAAGCTAAGATGGTCCCTGAACCGGCTCCAGATATTCCGCCGGAAGGTTTCTTCGATGAAAACGGTGATATCGATTACACTGGCACGCCGTTTGAGGATGATCTCACAATCAATTAATATTATGCCCCACCCGCGCAGCTCACACAGTCCGGGCGTTTATATAAAAGTGTCATGACATGTGCAGCGCTGTGCGCGGGCGATGCCGCCGGATCGGCAGAGGGTGTGAGGCTTTAGCTTTTTCAAGTTTTATGGTGCGGCTATCCAAGTTGTCGATATCTTCCCAAGCATACCTTAATTGAGCCTTAACATCTTTAACGTCGGCTTTGATTTCGGCTACGTCTTGTTCCAACCCTGCTTGGCCCTGTTCCAACTTGAACTGACCTTGTTCCAACTTGATTTGCCCTCGTTCAAGCATGGATTGACTTTGTTTAATATCTTTGACATCTGATTGCATCCTTGTTTGATTCTGTTCTAATTTATCTACCTTGATAACGAGCGTTTCAAGTATGGAAAGGATTTTATCTTCGTTGTTCATTGAGATATACCTCTTAAAATGTATTTGCGTAAAATTATATCATGCTTGATTGGAAATTGGCAAGCACAAAAAAGGAGCCGTTTGTGAGCCGAAAAATACTGAAGAAAGCCCGGAGGGATAAGGGTATGACGCAGCAGGGGATGGCGGAGTATTTAAAAATCTGTTTGCGGTATTATCAAAAAATTGAGTGTGTATGTTCTACCGGCGATTATTGATTTTGGGACGCCTTGGAAGACTTTCATGGGATACATCAACGTAAACTCCGAGTGATTTCAAATAATCATCTCGACCCAGAAGATAATCCGTAGGTACGTTTAAAAAATCAACCAGCAGTATTATTGTATTTAATTCCGGCTCGCGTTCTCCGCTTTCATATTTTTGATATGAACGTAAAGCGATTTTTGCTGCATCTGCAACATTTTGTTGTGTATATCCGCGATAAATCCTAATATTACGTAACCTGTCCTTAAACGTAGGACCTCCGAAAAAACTCCTTATCATCACGCCCTAATTGGGCGTGATGATAAGGAGGGCTTACCATGCCAGACTTACCAAGCAACATAACCGACTGCATTGACTACGCCGGAATGGCTCTGGAAAAAGGCGCGCTAGTGCTGGGCAAGCTGACTACCGATTATTGTTTCGACGAAAGGCCTTTGATGACAGCATATTCAAAGTTGACACTGATTTAACACTACCGAAAAACCTTATAAAATCAATGGTTTTAGACAGGCCATACGGGTATATATCCCAAAAAATATAAAGGCGTTGGAAATGAACAAAACCAATGCCTTTTTTACTACCCAGAAACACAGAAAGGGCGATTACACAGGAGAAAAGTGATTGTCCACCGAAATCTTCATGTTTCGATATACCGCGTGTGCCGGGTCGAGTGGTCAAGCATTTCCGTTAATTGTTCCCATGATTGCCCCTTGTTTCGCGGTTTTTTCAAACTTCTTGACAAATGGAAAGTATATCTGTATAATGGTAACAGATGTTGCATAACGACTGTTGTTCTAGTTGCCTGCCATTGAGGGGAGAAATATAATGCCACCAAGAACAATCGTAAACCGTAATGATATTTTAAACGCCACGATAACCCTTGTCCGGAAGGAAGGGAGTGCGAATATAAACGCAAGAAGCATAGCAAAGGCTTTAAACTGTTCAACAAAGCCGCTTTTTCGAGTATATGAAAACATGGAGCAATTAAAAGAAGATGTATATCTGAAAGCGGAAGAATGTCAAAAGGCATATTTGAACGATATACAAGCCGATGATATGAATTATTTTCTTTCTTTGGGTAAAAATTATATCAAGTTTGCCAATGAGGAAAAGGAGTTGTATAAATTACTATTTTTTTCAGAAAACTTAAAAATAAAAAGTTTAGATGAATTAACAAACCAACCGGATACAAAGAAAATCATTGATTATATAGCGAGTGCAGAAGAATTAAACAAACGACAGGCTAAGGATATATTTCTTGAAATATGGTTGTTTATACACGGTATTTCGACTCTGCTGGCTACAACTCCAAGTACTCTTGATGATAACGAAATTGAGCATTTGCTAATAAATGCGTATAATGCAAAATTAGAATATCTAAAAAAATCTTTGTTGGAGGGTAAGTATGAATAAAGTAAAATGGGGAATGTTCCTGTTCTGTTTAATAACTTATGTGGTTTTTGTTAATGCGGGAACGATTATATCAAGAGCCATCGAAGTACCCTATTTAGGTAGTATTCCTTTAATACTCATTTTTTTTGCATCTCTGCTTTTTTATATAAAAAAACAAGCATTATCAAAAGAAATCGGGCTTACGACAGTAAGCGGTACGGATATAAAGGGGAGTTTATTTTATCTTCCCCTGCTAGCCTTGATTTTGTTAAACGGCATGTTTTTCATTAACAGAACACTAAGCGTACAAGATATTATATTAGCCATTGTCTTTATGTTTTTAGTAACTTCTTTGGAAGAAATTATATGCAGGGGTATGTTGTTAAAAGTTATTGACGGTGGGCGAATTACAAAAAGAGCGGTCTTGATATCCGGTGCGGCATTCGGATTCGGGCATATTTTTAGCCTTTTAATGGGATATGACATTATACGAACAATTCTTCAAATTACGCTTGCTGTTCCGATAGGTATAGTTTTATGCCTGCTCTTTGCCCGCACAAAATCCATAGTGCCGGGGATTGTATTTCATTTTTTATACAATTCCGCCAGCGCACTTGGAACATTATCAACGCAAGGCACAGACCATACATCATATAACAATATCGCAAGAGGTATTATGATTCTCATTTCCTTAGCATATTTAGTTTATCTTTGGAAAAATAACTTCTCTTTCGATTTGCCGCAAGAAAATGTTCGCTCATAAAACTATCTAGTCCATTGACCTAGTTAAATTTTAGTGTTCAGCGCTCAATTGCTTTCCATTAATAAGTAATTGATGCACTGAACACCCTAAAATTTAACGCGGTCATTGGACTAGGGGATTAAAATTATAAATGCGGAAAATTTATTTGAGGGTGATTAGCGCAAAACGAATATATTATTGCTGAGTATACAGCATATTGTATTGATGGTAAGCTGACGATGCGTTCTTCCTTGTTAATTTATGGCATGAATTATCACCCATGCGTTATATCGGCAGTGTATTGAGATTTAATTAGGTTAATGGACATGTCTATTGAATAACGAACAAAAAGGACTAACTCAGCAAACCCTTAATTATAAGGATTTACCGGGTTAGTCCATGTGTTACAAGTTCATACTATTATCACCGTAGTTTACGCGCATTTTGATAATCTAAGCTTCTGTTCGTCAATCACACCAAAACAAACCATCCATCAAATCGATATATCTATTACAACCCCGGTCGTAAAGGCGAAAAGAATAATAAACAATATATAAATCGTTTCACGCCAAGCACAATCTTAACTGCGGCAAGATTTGTAATTTTAGTCGCGGCCCCGGTAATCATAAACGCAGCAGCCGAGCCCATGCTCATGCCATTCACAAGTATGCCGCCACCAGTACCCCGATGATCAAGCGCGGCTCAACTTATCTGCGATGGGCGGTGTTACAAGCCGCCCTTCTCGTTACCCAGTACGACCCGACTTTCAAGGCTTACGCCGCAAAGAAGAAGTCGGAGGGGAAGCACCACTTCGTTGTTATGAGTCACGTCGGAAGGAAACTGGTTAGGGTCATTTTCCACCTACTCAAATACAACGTTGTTTTTCAATCTGCCGCTTAAATAGTAAAACCTAACTATCCTTACCTTTCAAGCTTTCTTCGACGAAGGCTTGCTTGTCGTACTGTTTTCCGTCTTAAATCTTGCATTTCTTGGCCAGAATTCTACTACAGCCATGAGGATAAGGCTCTGCGGGAGGCCGGGTTTAATACCCCGGCGATTTTTATGCTTGCAATAAGGTTTAATGCGTTAAACTCGCTCTTTCTGCTACGCTTAATTACCTCTTGACATTAGATAGTTGGTCTCTCCTGAAATACCATGTTAATACAAAGGACGCAAAAACATCAGTTTTGTTCCAACTGTGAGCTGATGCAGAAACTACTGTAATTTCAAAAGTTATGTTGGATTGTCTGATTTTTCGTGCGATTCCTTAACGAGTATGCGATATTTATATTCGAAAGCTCAGACATATCCTTCTTTGGTCTCGTTCATATTCCTAGTAGTCTGCGCACAGCCACGACAGATATAGTTATACGGTGACCATGAACGCATCAGATATAAAAAGTCCGTGGAAGCTGCGGCAAAGAAGTAAAACCCGGGGATATTTTTAGGGGCTTGAGGTAAGATAAGTCACAAGATGAGTGTAGATTGTGAGGTTGAATATAATGAAAAAGCTTATGACTATACTAACCATTACCGCGTCTGTGACGGCGATAGTTTCAGCCTGTTTTGGCTTACTTTATTCGTTTGGCGGCACACAGAGAGTAGTGGAAAACATATATGGTCAGCAGGTAACTTTATTTGGCGACGGTATTTATGCGAATGATTCAATACTCAAGGCGGGTGCGACAAAGGGTACCGATGTTGTTATTATTATAACGGCGTTTCTTTTGCTTTGTACCGTATCATTTTTGAGGCATAAGAGATACGCGCTTTTTTTACAGAGCGGATTGTTATCCATTCTGCTTTATGCTTCTTCCTGCCTTGTTTTGGGCGTTAGTTTTAACAGGCTTTTCTTACTTTATGTATTGCAATTCGGCAGCGTATTTTTTGCTTTTGTATTAGCAATATCGGAATTGGTAAGGCGAAAATCTTTTAATAAAACACTGTACTCAAAAAAATTAACAGGTACAGCCGTATTTATGATAATTGCCGGCTGTTCCACGCTTGTATGGATACCGTTTGTACTCCCGCCGATTATTACCGGCCAACCAATGGAAATCATCGACATATACACCACCGAACCTACATTTGCGATTGATTTGGCGATTATCCTACCGCTTGCTCTGTATTGCGGAATCGGATTATTTAAGAAAAAGGAAACGGCGTATCAATTAACCCCCGTGTTACTTATATTATTGACAGGCGTGGGAATGTGCGTAATCTTCCAAACGATAATGCAGTCTATTTTAGGTGTTGTTTTAGAACCGGGTCAGTTTATCGGACTGGTAATATCGTTCGTTATACTTGGAACTATTGCACTTGTGTTGAATGTCAGGCTTTTAAGGCACATTGATTTAAAGGTGAAATGATATGCAAAAAAAAGATGCAGTTGATTTGATCAAGAAGAAAAAAGGTATGGTTGTTTTCGTTACTATCATTTCTATAATCGTGATTTACCTAATCGTGCAGTTAATTCTTTGCAATATTGCAATAAAGAACGCGTCTGAACGGCTTGAAACGTATAATTCAAAAGAAATTGAGTTAAGCTACGGCACAATGACTTATGCCGATAAAGGCAACGGTGATGTAATTCTATCAGTTCATGGAATATTCGGAGGTTACGACCAAGGTTTTGACACGATTGCCGATATGGTTTCGGATTATAGGATTATTGCCCCGTCACGGTTCGGATATTTAGGGAGCGATATTCCGGGAAACCCAACGCCAAAAGAACAGGCAAAGGCATTTGTTGAATTATTGGACGAACTGGATGTTGACAAGGTATATCTTTTGGCCACATCGGCAGGCGGTTCTGTTGCTATCCGGTTTGCTCTTGATTATCCCGAACGGACAAAAGGATTAATTCTCTATTCCTCTGCCGCTCCTTTAATAGAAAAACCCGACACATATCCCGAATACGCAGGCCCGCCGGCATTTTTGTGCAACAATTTTGGAATGTGGCTGTTAAGGCCGTTTTTTAAGCCTCTGATGGGAATGGAATCCAGCACTATTTATGCTATGCTTCCCGTAAATGAGCGGAAAGAAGGTATAATTACCGACGCTTCTATCACAAATCCCGATATGGCAAAAAATTATGACGAATATGTTATAGAAAATCTGCAAGTTCCCGTTTTAATTTTCCAATCGAAAGACGACAAAATGGCGGATTATGACTTAATGGAACAAGCCGTCAGCCGCTTCCCGGATTATACTTTCATTGTGTTCGAAACAGGCGGTCATCTTATGGTCGGAAACGGTGAAAAAATTAACACAGAGTTAAGGAAATTTTTAACAGAAAACAATTAACGTATTTAGCTTAAAAGGCAATCAGGAAAGCCTGTACGATGACGTTAAACTTTATTTTGAGACAGAAGAAGTAACTGAAACAAAGGCCACGCTGGATGACGGTCACGGACGAATTGAACGTTGGGTATACAGAATTCCGCAGTCATCCGGCATATTGCGCTTAATATTTTAAAGGGCTTTCCCACACCTGTAAAAATGAGCCTTGCGCGTAAACGGAGTAAATCCCAATATGATGCTGATTTTATGGCTGATGTCTTGCTTTCAGCAGGGTTATGAGGTTTTTCATGCGTTTGCCGTGAGATTTTTTATGAAAGGGCTTGACACAGCCTTTTACGTATGGTATAGTAGCCTGTGTTGCTGTCCGTTGTATAGGCAGTTTTCACAGGCTGGTGTAGCTCAACGGCAGAGCAATAGATTTGTAATCTATAGGTTATCGGTTCAAATCCGATCATCAGCTTAAGGAAATTTTACTAACGTGAAATTCATAGTATATTTCTTCTTGGATTACAAATGAAATCAAAAATCAGGTAGGGTTCCCGAGTGGCCAAAGGGGGCAGACTGTAAATCTGTTGCGATAGCTTCGAAGGTTCAAATCCTTCTCCTACCATTAACGTTTTAGCTGATTCAAGCAAGTTTCCTTACCCCGTCAAAAGACGGGGTATTTACGTTTTATTGACTTCTTGTCCAATTAATGTTAAGCTTTAGTTGATATATAAACTATGAGATAGGAGGTAAATGAATTGTTGAAAAGAACGCTGATAATTACATGTATATGCTTGATACTTCTGCTTTCCGCCTGTTCCGCGTTTTCCGACGAGGAATGGGTTGCGGGCACGGACGCCGTTTATGCCGGGCTTGCGGAGTCCGGGGCCATTATTTATAGAATCGGCGGATATACATACGCGCCTGTGGAGGTTATAGCGCGGGCGTTGGGAATTGAGTGGGCTTGGGACGGCGATATGGCTGAACTTAGCCTTGACGGGGACGAAAATGAAGCCACGCGGTTTTTCCTTGGCCCGGACGAAGGGATTGATGTGCTAAGGGGCGACGGCGGGGTTTTATTAATGCATGACAACGAGCTGTATTTTTGGAACGACTCGCCGGGTTCCGTGACGGGCTCGGTTATAACCGACAACCGGGGCAATACATACACGCGGTATCTGGCTCTTATCTCCCGCACGGATCCGACGCGGCTTGAGATTCCTTTGGATGAAAAATACAATCTGTTTACATTCAGCATAGCCATTCCCGAGGCATATACCAACGACAGGGACGCGTTTTCATTACGCATTTACGGCGACGGCAGGCTGCTGTACCAAACGGAGGCTACGTTTGGGCACAGGCCGGCGTTCGTTGAAATCGACGTAACGGATGTGTCGCGGCTGTGGATCAGTTATACCAGCATAAACCACGGGACGATATACGGATTGATTTTAGGCAATCCGACTTTTATTATAGAAGAAGGGGTTGACGGGAGATGAAGAGGTCAGGGATCATAATCTTATCATTGATATCGGTTTTTATGCTCGTTTCATGCGGGTCTGATCCCGGATATGCCTTTCCCGCCTCTGCGGAAATGGCATCTATGGCAAACAGGCCTCACGACCCATTTGACGAAATACCGGAACTGATGCGCCGCTGGCTTGCCGATAACAGCGTGGAGCCTGTTATTGAGGAGCCCCTTGTAATAAATGTTATCGGCAGGGATTACGGGGTTTCCGCTGTCACGCCCTTTGAGAACGGTTATTCATGGGTCAACATAGGCGGAAGGTGGGGTTTGGTAAACGAAAACGGTGATATTGCTATACCCGCCGAATACGAGGATTACGTTCGGAGCGGAAGTGATATACACTTGAAAAAAGACGGTCTGTGGGGTGTTGTTGATATCCATATGAACGTCATTATACCCTTTGAATACGAGGATATAAACGGCGCCGGAAACATACTGACAGTGCGCAAAGACGGCAGGGCGGGCTTTATCGACAGGGGTAACAATGTTATCATTCCCCCGAAATACGACAGCGCCGGGGTGGTTATAAACGGTGTGGCAATGGTTGGGAGCGGCGGCAGGTTCGGCGCCGTCAATATGGATGATGAAATTGTGGTTTCGGTTAAATATACTCAGTTTGTATATCAGGACGACAGAACCATTGTAATGAAAGACCAGGATAAATATGTGGTTTTTGATATAAACGGATATTGGACAACGCCGTATGCCTATGACCGCGCTGTTCCGGCTGACGGCCTGATTATCGTTGAACAGGACGGCAAAGCCGGCGTTATTGATGCTTGGGGCAACACTATATACCCCATTATATTCGACGAAATTTACGATGTGCGCGACGGCGTTATGTGTGTGGTAATTGACGGGATGGCGACCGTGATGGACAGATTTGGCAGCCCGGTGCTGCCGGAGATGTACGACGATGTTTTTTATAACGGCGGCGGATTGATATATGCTTCCAGAGACGGCAGAACCGGGGTTTTTGACCTTTGGGGCAGGGCGGTCATTCCCATGCGGTACGATTTGATTATGGAATTCGGGCCGAACGAGAGGGTTACGTGGTTTATGCGTTCTTGGGAAGAAAACAGATGGGGCGTAATAGACCGCGCGGGCAACATCCTGATGGAACCGAGGTATTATGACGTGCGCGGTTTCAGTGAAGGGCTCGCACTGGTGAATTTCGGGGATAATTGGGGTTATGTCAACGAACTGGGACAGGGCGCTATTGCCGACGATTTTGACCTGATCCCCGGAATGGGGCAGTTTGGGCGCGGAGTGGCGCTTGTCAGCCAGGACGGGCATTTCGGTTACATAGACAAAAACGGCAACATCATTATACCCGCGGAATATAGCGCGGCGCACGAATTCGGGCAAAATTCCCGCGCCTGGGCCGAAACGGACGGCAGATGGGTTATCCTTGAGCTGGCGGTGCCGGAAGTCATTTTAACATATTCCGGCGTTAGTTTTATTCTGGAGCCTGTTTATGAGTTCGACAGCGTAAGCCCCTTTATAAACGGCTTCTCCCTGGTTGGCTGGAACAACGCGTTCGGTGTCGCCAGGGCTGACGGGGAATTGATTATCCCGCCTGTGTATTACGAGGTTATATATGACGCCTTGGAAGATCCCGACCACTTTCTTGTACGTAACCACAGCGGCAATTACGGTTACATCTCAACCTCCGGGGCAATAGTCATCCCCCCCGAATATGACAGCCTTCTGCGTGTGCCAAACGGGTTTATCGTATCACAGGCAGACAGGTTCGGGTATATTGATATGGCAGGGAATAATAGAGTACCCCTTGAATATGACGGTATAGCGGCAGTGTCTGATAACCTTCTGGCGGCGCGGGATGGGAACAGGTGGGCTTGCGTAACCACGGAGGGCGAATTTATAACGGATTTCCGTTACGACAGCATCAGCGAATCGGCTAATGGGCTGATAAAGGTAAGCCGTAACCGGCGTTACGGGTTTATTAACGAAAACGGCGATGAGGTTATACCGCTGCTGTATGATGAGGCCCACCTTGCCGGGGATTCGTTCATAATAATCAGGGAAGGCGCGGGAAGGGGCATAATCGACATATACGGCAATGTCACGACGCCGCCTGATTATACACGCGTGGAGTTTTTCGGGGAAACCGGCGTTATACTGGCAAACGAAAACGGGTATTCAATTGTAGCCGAATACTATACCGTGCGGAATGCCGTCGAAATCGACTGCGACGATATTTATGCGGTAAACGATAAAATAGCCATTGCCAGGAAAGGCCACAGATACGGCATAGTTAACGCGTTCGGGGATATATTGATACCCTTGGGGCTGGACAGCGTAAGCCAAATTTCCGAAGAACTGTTAATTATACGCCTCGCCGGCAAACAAGGGCTGATGAGCGCGGAGGGTATTGTCCTGCTGCTGCCTGTTTATGACTTTGTGTTCCAGATATCGGAAGACATTCTGGCTGTAGCCGATGGAAATATGTACGGCCTTATCGACAAAACGGGCGATATATTGTTCATGCAGGAGCTTACGGACACTTGGGTTTTCAGCGATACCCTCTCCATTTGGCTGCGCTACGCCGGTGTGCTTGAGGTGGCCGGGCATCAGGGCGAGATCATCTTCGACGCGGTCAACTTCATCTACGACAAGGCCGTCGGAACGCGGGAAACCATGTACTTAGCCATGAAGGACGGTAAATTCGGCTATGTGGACGTAGACGGCAATGTGCTTCTGCCCATTATCCATGATATGGATTGGACATTTAATGACGATATGTCCATGTGGCTTAGGTATGTGCCGCACGCTGGGGAGTGGGAAGTAACGGGCAGACAGGGAGAGTCCATACTGCGGCCCGAAGCGCTTCTTTATGATTTTGCCTACGGCGGGGCAAATATTCACCAGGTTTTAAAAGACGGCAAAACGGGCTATATTAACGTTAGCGGCGAAATCGTCATAGCCATTGAATTTGATGAAATAACCTATTCCGAAGACGGAACTGCGATAGCCGTGCTGAACGCGCGGTACGGGTACATTGACCGTGACGGGAGCCTTCTGACCCCTGTCATATACGAAAGCGTTACGGAGTTCGGCGATAATGTATCATGGGTACGGATTGACGGAAAATGGGGGATTTTATACCTTTACCCGGATGATTCGCGGATTAATGGCGAATAATTAAAACGTATTGTACTTGACGCGCCCGCTGAAGGGGATTTTGCCGCGGCGGGTTCCCGGCCCATCGGGCAAGCCTATGGGCAGAACCACACGCAGATGATATCCCGCGGGCGCGTTTAAGACCGCAAGCGCGGCTTTTTGTTCGGCTTCACCGAAATAAGGGCTGTCAAGCCATAACGAAACGTATCCCAGCGCCGTTGCCGCCAGCAGCATTTGCGCGGCGGCGGCGGCGTAATCCTCAACCTCGAAATTATACTTGCCCGTTTGGGTTGAGCTATCCGTAAGAACCGCTATAGCCGCCGGGGCCGTACGCAGCCCGTTTGTCGGCGCAACGCCGCATAGCGGTTGCAAAGCGCCTCTGTCCGGCAGAATAACAAGCCGTACGCATTGGCTGTTCATTCCGGTAGGGGCCGCCAAACCCGATTTTGCTACGCGTTCAAGGACTTCAAGCGGCACAGCATCGGGCAGGAAGCTCTCTTTGTGTGAGTAGCGCGTCTCCACAGCATCAAAGAAATCCATAATAACCTCCGTTATTGCTATTCTTGTATAATGATATAAATAATAACATAATTTTTATGCGCTTTCAATACAAATTGATATATAAATAGCTTGATTAAATATAAAATGGTATGATATAATGCAGTTGGCATATTTTGCATTGTAATTGATATTATATATTTATGCTGTATTTATGCCAATTAAAGAAGGGAATGGTGAGATTATGCTTAACACAATTCAGTTAAAAACGCTGAAGCAAGTGAATGTGAGCAAAGACGCCGAAAAGACCAAGGAGCGCGTAAAGAGGGATTTCTCCGCCGCGTCAAACAGGGTAAAGGCGGATATTGTGGAGATGTCCGGCCAAAAGCGCAGCGCGTATTACCGCGCGTTTAAAACGGGCGCGTTAAACGCCAGATTGTTGCTGTCCCTATCCTTCGCGCTGAATGTCAGCCCGTTTTATTATACTGGCGAGGAAGACAGTAAAGAACCCTGCGGCGTAAAGGAAGTTAAGAATTTTTTATTGGCGCATGAATATTTCACCTTAGCCGAGGAGTTGGAACTGAGCAAGCCGGAGCCCGCCAAACGCGGCAGAAAAAAACCCGCGAAAAAAGACGCGACCATAGATGTCATGCCGACTGATGCTGAAGACGCGGCGGAACCCGCGTGCTGCGGATGTATGGACGATGCGCCGGAGCTTGAGCTGGATGATGAAGATGATATGATCGTATACGAGTTCGCGTTCCCGTTCCCGGATGACGAGAAATTTAAAAAAGCTATGGACGCGCTGACCGAGGACGACGCGGTACTGCTGTTGAAATCCCTGTTCAGACGCGCGGAAGCCGGCGGCGACGCGGAAGAATACGCCGAGCTGGTTAAAAGATGCCTGCTGTTATAAATGTAGAATAAACGTATGTAGGGGCGAGCCTTGTGTTCGCCCAATTTTTATTACCCGAACATGTTCCGCGCAAGCATAGTCAGCAATACCGTCGCCGCGATGATTATCAGCGCGTTTACAACCACATCGAATGTGGATTTTTGCTTTTTCGCGGAATTGACGGTCTTTACGGGGGAACCCTTTGATTGCTTTGCCGGTGCGGGGGAGTGCGGCTCGTGTATATAATTATTAATAATCATCTCCGCCTCCGCGATAAGATCCGAAGCCGCAACTGTTTCCATGGGGTTCTTCCTTACAATGAAAATCGCCTGCTCGTACCATTTATTCTTGTCGCCCGTTATCAAAATCACGCGTTTGTTATCGCTTATGAATTTTTTATCCATATAATCCTCCGCAATCGGTTATGTATTTACAGTAAATAATTACCAATTAATTGGGATTATATACCAGTGTGTAAAAGCTGCTTATTTACATTTTAATATATTCATTGTATAGTATAGTTGAAAAGGAGTGAACGGTATGCCGTTTTATGATTTAAGATGCGCCGCGTGCGATAAGGAATTTAACATATCCGCTTCGGTGGCGGAGAAGACGGAGAAGCGCGTCCCTTGCCCCGATTGCGGTTCCGTGGATTTGGAAAGCGTATACAAAAGCGCGCCGGCTTATATAAAAAACTTGAAGTCACCGTCATGCCCGAACCGCAGCGCTTCTTGCGGCGGATGCCGCCATACGGGATAATTGGAGGATACAATGGATCATATAGTTACCTTGGCGAAGGAGCTGTCGCTCAACCCCGCTCATGTTAAGAATATTGTGGAATTGATCGACGAAGGCTCAACCATCCCCTTTATAGCGCGGTACAGAAAGGAAATGACGGGTTCCTGCGACGATCAGGTGCTGCGTCAATTGTCAGACAGGCTGGAATATCTGCGGAGCCTTGAAAAGCGTAAGGATGAAGTAATAAACGCTATAACCGCCCTCGAAAAACTCACGGACGAACTGCGCGCCGATATTGTGGCGGCGCGGACTTTAGCTGAGGTTGAGGATTTGTACCGCCCGTATAAATCGAAACGCCGCACAAGGGCCACCATTGCCAGAGAGCGCGGCTTAGAGCCGCTTGCCGCCATTTTGCTTGCGCAGGAGTTAAAAATCGGTGACATACTGGATATCGCCGCCGGATATATTGACGCCGAAAAGGGCGTGCCGGACGCTGATGCGGCGCTGGCCGGGGCAATGGATATAATTGCCGAGGATATCTCCGACGACGCGGAAATACGCAAAATACTGCGGGAGTACGCGCGGGCGGACGCGATGCTTGAAAGCTTCGCGGCTAAGGATGAGGATTCCGTCTACCGCATGTATTACGAGTACAGGGAACCTATCCAAAAAATGCCGGGATACCGGGTTTTAGCCGTTAACCGCGGGGAGAAAGAGGAGTTCTTAAAGGTTTCCGTTGAGATAAACGAGGACAGAGCCGTCGGGATAATCAACGGCGCGGTAGTTAAAGGAACGAGTATCTGCCGTGAATATGTGGAGAAAGCGGTTATTGATTCCTGGAAACGGTTGATTTATCCATCTCTTGAGCGGGAACTAAGGAGTGGGTTGACGGAAACCGCCCAGGAACAGGCTATTGCCATGTTCGGCGTAAACCTGCGCCCGCTGTTGATGCAGCCGCCGGTTAAGGGCCACGCCGTGCTGGGGGTTGACCCCGCGTACCGCACGGGCTGCAAGCTGGCTGTGGTTGACAAAACGGGAAAGGTGCTGGATACCGGGGTTATCTACCCCACGCCGCCGAACAACAGGATAGCAGAGGCAAAGGCCGCCGTGAAGCGGCTTGTCGCAAACCACGGCGTAAACCTAATCGCCATCGGGAACGGCACGGCTTCAAAGGAATCCGAGATTTTTGTGGCTGAGACGATTAAGGAAATTCCGGAAAACGTATCATATATGGTTGTAAACGAGGCCGGGGCGTCGGTATATTCCGCGTCAAAGCTGGGTGCGCAGGAGTTCCCTGATTTTGACGTGTCCATAAGGAGCGCCGTGTCCATTGCGAGGCGGCTTCAAGACCCTCTGGCGGAACTGGTTAAAATTGATCCCAAAGCAATCGGGGTGGGGCAGTACCAGCATGATATGCCCGTTTCGCGCCTTGACCAGACTCTGACTGGGGTTGTTGAGGACTGCGTGAATACGGTGGGCGTGGATATCAATACGGCATCGCCGTCGCTGCTGTCTTATGTTTCGGGTATTACGGCGGTTACGGCGAAAAACATCTGTGCCTACCGCGAGGAAAACGGCGCGTTCGCTTCGCGTTCTGAATTCAAAAAAGTACCGAAACTTGGCCCGAAGGCCTTTGAGCAGTGCGCGGGGTTCCTGCGTATACCGGGCGGTAAAAAGGTGCTGGACAACACGGCTGTACACCCGGAATCCTATACTTCCGCGGTTAAGCTGCTGGAATTATTTGATTACACGGAGAAGGACATTGCGGCGGGGAAGCTTCAAAATTTAGAGGAACAGATAAAGAAGCACGGTTGGGAAAAGGCGGCGGAATTCTGCGGCGTGGGCGTTCCGACGCTGAAGGACATCGCTGCGGAGCTGCTTAAACCGGGCCGCGATATACGCGACAATCTGCCGCCCCCAATCTTGAGAACGGACGTTTTTAGTATAGAGGATCTCACGCCCGGCATGGAATTCACGGGAACGGTGCGTAACGTGACGGATTTCGGCGCGTTTGTGGACATCGGCGTGCATCAGGACGGCCTTGTGCATGTCTCGCAGATATCTGACAGGTTTGTCAAGCATCCGTCCCAGATTGTTAAAGTCGGGGATATTGTGAAGGTATGGGTAATCGGCGCGGATACCGTGAAGAAAAAGATATCTTTAAGCATGAAGAAGTCAGGGGATAGATGACTTCCGATACAACCGGTACGATTTTATTAATAAAAAACAAGATTGACAAATATTATATGCTGTGGTAAGCTTTATAAAATTAATTATAGTAAATTTTATCAACATATTGGCAATTGTTTTCGCTGATACATAATAAGGCCGCGGTATGGATGATTTAGATAATCCAACATAAGGCGCTTGCGCTTTTTTGGGGAAGGTGACTTGATGCAGGATTTGCTGTTGAAAATCAGGGATTTGCGCACGTCGTTCCGGATTGACGGGGATTACTACGCGGCCGTGGACAGCGTTGATTTGGACATTAAGAAAAATGAGGTTTTCGCATTGGTTGGGGAGTCCGGCTGCGGAAAAAGCGCCTTAGCCATGTCGCTGACCAAGCTGCACAACCCCAATTACACCAGAATATCGGGGCTGGTCGAATTTGAGGGCAAAAACCTGCTTACAATGACCGAAAACCAGCTCAATGACATCAGGGGACTGCGCATCGGCATGATTTTCCAAGACCCCCTAACCGCGTTAAACCCGCTTATCAGGGTCGGAGCGCAGATCGAAGAAACCCTGACATATCATACGAACTTAAATAAAGAAGAGAAAAAAACGCGGGCTATAGAGCTTCTGACAGAGGTTGGGATGCACAGCCCGGCGCTGACTTACTCCCAATTGCCCCATGAGCTTTCCGGCGGTATGCGCCAGCGCGCCATGATAGCCATTGCCTTGGCCTGCAAGCCGGATCTGGTTATAGCCGACGAGCCGACAACGGCGCTGGACGTCACCATTCAGGCTCAAATACTGGACTTGCTGAGAAAACTAAAGAGCGAAATGGATACATCCATTATTTTAATAACCCATGACTTGGGCGTGGTCGCGGAAATGGCTACCCGCGTAGCGGTAATGTACGCCGGGCAGATCGTTGAAATGGCTCCGGTGCGGGATTTGTTTAAGGACCCGCGCCATCCGTATACGCGGTCTTTACTGGCGTCTATCCCCAGCGTGGGCGAGGAAATGAACAGACTGCACGTCATACAGGGCATAGTCCCCGAGTTGCGGAATCTGCCGCGTACGGGATGCCGCTTCTCACACCGCGTCCCCTGGATGTCGGGCCAATTACACCAGGAAACACCGACATTCCATGAGGTGGGCGAAAATCATTTCGTGCTGTGTTCATGCCACAAGGATTTTAAATTTGCGTAAAATAACTTGCCCTTAAATATTAACTGTTAACTATTAATTGACAAACGCTTCACGCGTTTGCCCAAGGGGTGTTGCCATTTGGCGCTATTAGAGGTTAAGGATTTAAAGGTACACTTTCCCATAAGAGGGGGGATTCTGGGGCGCACGGTTGGCTGGGTGAAAGCCGTGGACGGGGTGAGCTTTACCATTGAGCCGGGGCAGACCCTGGGCCTGGTCGGCGAATCCGGTTCCGGCAAAAGTACTACGGGCAAGGCAATCTTGGGCCTGACACACCTTACGGGCGGCAGCATCTTCTTTGACGGCGAGGATATTACCCGCTATATCGGCAAAAACCGCTCCGATTACCGTAAAAGCGTGCAGATGATCTTTCAAGACGCGTACTCCTCGCTGAACCCGAGAAAACGCGTACTGGACATTGTAGCCGAACCCCTGAGGAACTTTGAAAAGCTTACAAAGGCGGAAGAGCGGAAACGTGTGGACGAATTACTGGCAATCGTCGGTATGAACCCGCAGGCCGCGGTGAAGTACCCGCACGAATTCTCCGGCGGGCAGCGGCAAAGACTTGGCGTGGCCCGCGCAATCGCGTTGAAACCAAAGCTTATCGTATGCGACGAGCCGGTTTCGGCCCTGGATCTGTCCGTGCAGGCTCAGGTGTTGAATTATCTAAAAGACATACAGGAAGAATTGAAGCTGGCATACTTATTTATAAGCCACGACCTTGGCGTGGTGAAACATATGTGCGAAACATTGGCGATCATGCACAACTCCCGGTTTGTAGAGGTTGGCTCCAGGCATGAAATCTACAATAACGCGCAGCATATATACACCAGGAGGCTGATTGCCGCCATACCGGACATCGATCCGGACCTGCGTGAGGAAAACATGCACAGGCGCGACCGGCTTACGGTTGAGTACCAGAACGAATACAGCAAGTTCTATGGTGAGGGCGGAAAGGTCTATGACCTCAAACCATTTTTGCAGGGAAACAGCGGCGGGCATTACGTCGCCATGCCATAAAGGGGTGAGTGTATGCATAAGACCATAATCCGGCGTTTCCTGATACTTATACCGCAGCTTTTTGTCATCAGCGTGTTCATGTTTATTCTGGCGTATTTTATGCCCGGCGACGCTTTAACGGGCCGCACGGAGGATCCGACCGTTTCTCTGGAGAGGATCACGCAGCTGCGGCAGGAGCTTGGCCTTAACGACCCATTACCCCAGCAGTATATAAGATGGATCGGCGGAATCGTCTTACGGGGCGACTTCGGTCACAGCATCATACACCAGCGGCCTGTCCTGGGCTTGATCGGCGAAAGATTGGCAAACACCTTCTGGCTGGCTTTATTCACTTTAATATTAATCTATCTCATTGCCATACCATGCGGGCTGATAGCGGGGAGGTACAACGACAGGGTTGTGGACAGGGCGATAAGCTTCTACACTTATCTGGCCCTTGCAATGCCGACCATTGTTTTCGCGCTTATAATGCTCCTGATATTCGGTTTCAGGTTACAATGGTTCCCTGTCCGCGGCAGTGTGGATATGACCGTCATACCCGGCACATGGGGATTCCTCATGAGCAGAATGTACCACATGACTTTACCGGCCATAACGGCGGCGCTGCTCGGCACCGTAGGCATAATACAATATCTGCGTTCCGAAATCGTGCGGTATAAATCTTCGGATTTCGTAACAACCGCTAGGTCTAAAGGCGTGCCGGTGCGTAAAATCTATTCCCGCCATATATTCAGAAACGCGCTGATACCTCTGGCTTCCAACATAGGCTTCATCATAGTTACCCTTTTCGCGGGCGCTATCTTTATCGAAACAATCTTTTCGTTCCCCGGGATGGGCAAGCTGTTCATAGACTCCATTACAGCCAGGGATTTCACCACCATCAACGCGCTGGTAATGTTGTTTGCGTTCCTTATTGCAATGGGCGCGCTGTTGTCCGATATCATACTGACGATTGTTGATCCCAGGATCAGAATTAAATAGAGAGGGAGGCCCGGTTATGGCAGAATCCGGATCAACTGTTGACAATACTGTTACGAACGCGCCGGTAACTGAGGGGCAAACCAAAGCCCCGTCGCCATGGCGTATCATTTGGAGAGAGATTTACCGCGATAAAATAGCGTTAATAGCCCTCATCGTATTCGTTTCCATCATGTTCACCACCTTTATTTGGGCCGCCACATTAGACGAAGGCTACGCAAAGCGCGTGGATCTGATGGTACGCAACCAGGCACCGAGCGAAGCCTACGTTTGGGGTACGGACGAAGGCGGCCGCGATATGAGGGGCATGATGGTGCTGGGCGCAAGAAATTCGATTCTTGTCGGTTTTTCCGTCTCGCTTCTGGGCAGTTTCCTGGGAATTCTCGTTGGATTGATAGCCGGGTTCCACGGCGGGAATACTGACAACGTAATCATGAGGATAGTCGATACATGGGCTATGCTGCCGCAGTTAATGATTATAATTGTGTTCGTTTCACTGATGCGCGATTATGAGGTGTGGCATTTCATCGGCATCCTTGTCCTTTTCACATGGGTGGGCACGGCACGCCTGATGAGGGCCATGGCCTTGCAGCAGCGTAATCTGGACTATGTCTCAGCGTCCAAGACCCTTGGCACCCGCAATATAGTTATCATGTTCCGCGAAGTTCTGCCTAATATGGTTCCCATAATCTGCGTCAACCTCACCTTATCGCTCGCGGCGAACATGGGCGTTGAGACCGGTCTGACCTTCCTTGGGTTCGGGCTGCCGTTCGGCACGCCCAGCCTCGGAACCCTGATAAGCCACGCGCGCCTGCCTGCCGCTATGCAGTTCCGTATGTATCAATGGCTGCCCTCCGCGCTGCTTGTGTTCGGATTGATGCTGTGCATCTACTGCGTGGGCCAGGCATTGAGCCGCGCTACGGATGTACGGTCGAGAAGGGGATAAAAGCAAAACCGTAGGGTACATCACATGGAATACAGTTCCTTAACCCTTTCGTTAGTATTTTTACTAAAAATAAAAAAGGAGGCTACACAATGAAGAAAGTTTTTGCGTTGTTGCTGGCTGCCGCTATGATGTTCGGTATTGCGGCTTGCCAAACGGAACCCGATGGAACACAAGGAGTTGCGGATATACCAGTTGCGGCGGCGGACGCTGTTCCCCCCGCTACAGGCATGTTTGCCGCCCTTGAAGCGATTTATGAAAGATTCCCGATGGCAACGCCCGTAGCTGAAGGTATCGGCGGCGTGATGAACTTTGCTCTGGTTACAAACAGCCATTTCGCCGGTATATTTAACCCCGCGTTCTCCATCACCGCCGATGACGGCACGATCAATGACTTTATGTTTGAATTTTTACTGGCCGTAAACGCCGGTAATATGTACGGGTTCAACGGCCCGGCCTGGTATGAAATCGACCGTGAAGCCGCCACATTTACCCTCCATTTCCATGACGATGTCCAGATGTACTGGCACGACGGTGTGCCGGTTACCATGTATGACCTGGAATATACGGTAATGATGGTCTGCCATCCGGATACCTACTCCGACCGTTTCGGAGCCGCGCTTAACACCAGCACGATCAAGGGCGTTGACGAGTTCCGCGCCGGCACGGCGGACCATATTTCCGGCATCCGCGTGTTCAATGACGGGCGTTCGCTTGAGTATTCCTTTGAAAGCGTCAACCCGAGCATGCTGTTCGGCGGCGTATGGACGCGTCCCCTTCCCAAGCATCGTTTTGAGACCGTCCCTTTTGCCGAACAGAGGGAGCATCCGTACTCCCGCTCTGACATTGTCGGAAACGGACCCTTTATGTTTCAGAGTGTGGTACCCGGTGAAGCCGTAACCATGGTTGCGAACCCCAATTATTGGATGGGTGCGCCCAACCTTGACGGTCTGAACATTGCCGTCATCCACCCCGACCTTATCGGCGAAGCCATGATCATCGGCACGTTTGACCTTTGCCAGTTCCCCACTGTCCACGTACCTGACTATGAGCAGAGACTTAACAACGCCACATTATTGGCCGCCCTTGACCGCCGCTTTGACTTCATGGGCTTTAGATTCGGCACCATGGATCACGACGCGCAAACCTTCACACACAACCCGGATACCATTATCAACTGCATTTCGCTGCGTCAGGCGCTGGCCTATGCCCGTGACGACGCTACGCCCGCCGCGACTATCCATGACGGAATGCGTTTCCCGATTTCCACCACCATCATTCCATGGCAGGGCGACTTCCTGCGCACAGATATGGTAGGTTTCTCCATATTTGACCTGGATTTGGCCAACGAGATTCTGGACGAAGCCGGATATGAGTGGCGTGATGGCGAGAAGTACCGCAGGCATAAAGATAGCGGCGAGCACTTCCAGCTTGTCTGGGCCATCCATGAAAACCCCACCAACCCGCTTATCGTCCCGCATAACATCCAGAACTGGGAAAAAGTCGGGCTTGAAGTGGTGCTGTACACGGGCGGTTTGATGGAGTTCAACGACCGTATTGAGACCCTTACACATGACCTTGACGAAGGCCAGATCCACTTCTACGACGCGGCGTGGCTGTTTGGCACAAACCCCAACCCGAGAGGTCTGTGGGGCGTATCCTCCCATAACGACACCCGTTATGAAAGCCCGCGCCTGCACGCCATAATGGACGCGATCAGCTCTGACCAGGCCTGGGATCAGGAATGGCTGATCGAACAGTATTATGAATGGCAGCTTGCCGTTTTCGAAGAAGCCCCGTGGATTCCGGTCACAACCGGTATTCAGCTCTGGCTTGCCAATGACCGCGTGTTGAATTTCTCCCTTGAGAGAGGGGACGGTAGACGCGAGATTAGTTTGGATGCCTGGCATTTTTGGGATCTTAGCCAGGATACACCATTCAGAGCCCGTTAATTTCAAGTAAAATTTATAGTGTGATGTAATAACCGCCCTTTGCAAAATATTGCAAAGGGCGTACTTTTGCCAGAAAACCGGAGGACTGCATGAATAAAAGGATACTAGAATTACAAGAAATGATGGAAACGGACAAAGTGGACGCTGTTCTTTACGCGACCAGCGGGAATATGCAGTATTTTCTCGGAGATGATAAATATTTTTGGCAGCGCACCACTGATACCGGCGGCGGAAAAACGGCGGCGGACTGGCATATGGACGGGCATTTCCTGAATAAACCGGATTGCTGTCTGTATGTGCCGGCGGATGGTGAGCCTGCCTTGTTTTTAACGCATAATAAATATGAGGATATGCGGCATATAGATATTGGGAAGGTGCCATGCTATTTTCCAATGATGGGGAGCGCGTTAAAAAATGTGTTAAAAGGGAAGAAGCGCGTTGCCTGCGGTGAGAGTTGTAACAGAGAGCTTAGAAGAATGGTTCTTGAGGCGGACAGTACGATAGAGACCGTGGATGCTGAGGGTTACGGAGAGAAGTTGAGAGTGATAAAAGATGCGGATGAGCTTGCCAAATTGCGCAGAGCCGCCGAATTTACCGACTGCGCGATGGGTATGGTTGTGAAAGCGTTGCAACCCGGCGTTACACCTGGGGAAGTACGCGGGTTGATTGCCAATATCGCCCTTTCCCACGGCACACAGGGTTTATCCTTTGACCCCGCGGCGATTTATGTGCCTTTGGGAGCTCCGGTTGAAGAGACTTTTAATTACCCGAATGATGCGCCGCTTAAAGAGGGAACGGCGATTGGTTTCGATTTCGGTTATGTATTGGACGGGTATTGCTCTGACTACGGACGCTCGTTTTATTGCGGTAGAAATGAGCGGGCAAAGGACGCGTACAAAGCTTTGAACGAGGCGCAATTGTATTTTATTGATCAGATAAAACCGGGGAAAGCATTGAACATGTGCTTTGACGCGATGTATAAGAAACTTGAGAACAGCGGATTCGCAAAATATTTGCGCAGGGCGGGGGATTTTCAAATTATGGGGCATCAGATAGGCATTGACGTGCATGAGCGTCCATGGCTGCGGTCTGACGAGGAATCCATATTTTTACCCGGTATGGTGATGTGCGTGGAACCGAAGATATGGTGGCCTGGTGTTTGTTATCTGAGAGTCGAGGACATGGTGCATGTTACCGAAAATGGCTGTGAGCTTTTAACGCAGTTTGACAGGGAATATTTCTGGCTGTGATGGACGGTGCGCTAACTAAACCCGGGGCTGGGGCGGGCGCGCGGGTACCCGCGCTGTGCGCCTGCGGCGCACACGCCGCGAATGCGGCGGCCCGCCCCAGCCCCGGGTTTAGTTAGCGCACCGTCATAAATCTGTTATTGACACGGGTTTTTAAATGTGGTATTATGCAACTATAATAATGCGTCACATATAATATAAACTAAGATCAAACTGAGCAGGCGATAAATCCTTGGGTTTATGGGGCCGGGCCGAAATATGGCAGCAGATAACGCATCTGCGGGACAGTACAATGTTCCGTGTGATGCTTTTTTTATTAATTGGGGGGAGTTTTATGGATAACGTTAAAGCCGCTATGAGGGCGTCGCGCGTCGCTATTTATTGCAATATTATACTGACCGTGTTTAAGCTATTCGCGGGGATTGTGGGGAACTCCACCGCCATGTTGGCGGACGCCATGCACTCGTTTTCCGACATGTACACCACGTTCATAGTGATGATCGGCATTAAAATGGCAAACCGCAAAGCCGACAAAGATCATCCTTACGGGCATGAGCGCTTTGAATGCGTTGCGGCTATACTCTTGTCCGCGGTGTTACTTTTTACCGGTGTGGGTATAGGCTGGGCGGGAATCAATAGGATGATTTCAGGAAATGCTGAGGAAATAGCTGTTCCTGGGATTATTGCCCTAGTGGCGGCCCTGGTAACCATCGTCGTTAAGGCAGTTCTGTATAAGTACAAGCGCGGGGTGGCGAAGAGGATAAATTCCAGCGCCCTGATGGCTGATGCGTGGCATCATCTCTCGGATTCCTTGTCGTCCATAGGCAGTTTTCTGGGGATCCTTGGCGCGCGGCTGGGTTTCCCGATGCTTGACCCATTGGCGGCTATTCTGATATGCCTGTTTATCATCAAGGCAGCGGCTGACGTTTTCCGCGATGCTATCGGTAAAATGACGGATAAATCCTGTGATGAAAAGACAATGGGTGAGATGGAAGAAACCATCCTTGCTCAGGAGGGTGTTTTAAATATAGATTCCCTTAAAACAAGGCTTTTTGGTGACAGGATATATGTTGAGGCCGAGATTGGAGTGGAAAGTAAGGAAACATTACAATCGGCGCATTCCGTGGCGCAATGTGTGCACGATGCAATCGAGGAAAGATTCCCGATGGTGAAACATTGCACAGTGCATGTTAATCCGGCGGAAAATAAAGAACACCGGACTAACACATAAATACCGGTTTAGAAAAAGTCCATAACCCTCCAATTGCTTTAAATTTATAATCAAAATAATAAAGCCAACGATTTAAATCATAGTACAAGATACAGTTTGTATCGGTGCGAATAAGATATATCAGGCTTGTAACAGAGCTGAAAAAAGCAAAATGGAGGATTATTATGGACGATTTCGATAAGATTATTGGTACGGAATCCCATGAAGATGCAAACCGCCACTCCTGCCCGATATGCGCCGAACGGAGCAGGCTTGCGCGGGCATATGTGCCGATGCAGAAGATAGGCCATATGTTTTGCCCCGAAACGGCGCTAAGAAACGGAACCGTATTTCCCGAGTTGTTTATGCCATATGAGCCGCGATGAAGGAGGAGCCAGAATGAACAGAGACGAATTGCTACGCCGATTGACGGCGCTGGATTTTGTGGCTGTGGATTTGGGACTGTACCTGAACACACACCCGCATTGCGAGGAAGCGATAACAAAGTATAACGAAATTGTAATGGAGGCAGATAAATGCCGCCAAATGTACGAGACCAGCTTTGGACCCTTATGCTCATTCCGGTCTGTAAGCAGAAAGGCATGGTCGTGGGCAAACAACCCCTGGCCCTGGCAGGAGACGTTTAACTTTGAGTTATAAATTAAACTGGAGGAGCAGATATGTGGATATATGAAAAAAAATTGGAATATCCTGTAAAAATTAAACATCGCAACCCCAAGCTAGCAAAGATAATCATTGAGCAATACGGCGGTGCAGGTTCCGTTTGGTGTTATGGATTTTATTCATACCCATGCCATCAGCTCGACCTTACTCCGTTTGGTATTATTCTCTTCATTTGTACTCAATTATTATTGATTTTTCGGGCTTTTTAAAAACAATCTTGTTTATCAAAAAGTGCGCGGTGTTGTACTTGACCAGCATATCAATTTCGTTGTCTGTTAAAAGGGCGTGGACATTTTCAATTCGTTTTATGACCGTTTCGCCTTGCTCGTTCTCGTTAGCTAAATTAGTTTTGATGGCGGTGATTTGTTGATTAAGACTTTCGCGTTCGCTATCAAGCCTTTGTTTGTTTTCTTTGTATTCGTCCAACGTATCAATGCCGTCAGCATAGGCTTCCTTTATCCTCTTCTCCCTCAAAACCAACTTTCCTAGGCGTTCATTCAACATAGCAAGTTCATTTGTGGCTGTCACATCTTGCGTTTTGGGAACAATCTCAATTTCGAGATTACTTTGAAAGGTTTCCTTTAGCCGCTCCAAAACTAAACTTTCAAGTGTATCAACCCTTACGCAGTGGCTAATTTTACAAGCTCCTTTGGCGTAGGCGTTGCATTGAAGATAATGCTTTGCGCTGTTGACTAAAGTAGCTCCGCAGTTCCCACACTTTACTAATCCTTTAAGCCACGTTTTAAGTTGGGCTTTGGGCTTTTGCCATTTGCCGTATAGTTCTTTTCGCATAGCGAGCATTTCTTGAACCTTATCCCATAACTCATCATCAATAATCGGTTCATGGTCTCCGTCTACTATGATGGAATCGGGATTGTGATAATTACGGCGTGTTTTACCTGTTGGTGTCCAGCGCGTTTTGCCGATGTAAACGGGATTGTTCAAGATGTATTCAACGGTACGGTTTTCAAATGGATTACCATGTTTTGTTCGTAGGCCTAAATCGTTCACATAGGTGGCGATTGCGCGAAGTCCCATTTGTTCACTTGCGAATTTCTTAAAAATCATCTTAATAAGTTCAGCTTGTGACGGCTCTATGACTAGCTTTTTGTCCACTAGATTATATCCGAGTGGCGGCGTGGTTTGATATTCGCCGCGCAGGGCTTTTTCGGTCATTCCCTTTTTAACTTCTTCCGCTAGATTTAGAGAGTAATATTCTGCCATTGCTTCGAGCATAGCCTCTAAGATAACGGAAAATTTATCGTCTTCAATCGACTCTGTGATTGATACGACCTTGATTCCTGCCTCCTTCTTTAGTAAAGATTTGTATACGACACTATCTTCCCGTGAACGTGCGAAGCGGTCAAACTTATGTACTAGGATTACGTCAAAGGGTTTGGGGTTAGACTTAGCCGTTGCAATCATTGACATAAATGCAGGGCGTTTGTCCGCTTTTCTTCCGCTTATGCCCTCGTCAATGTATATGTGCTTCTTTGCAAGCAATATATCATTTTTGCGGGCATACTCCTTGAGTGACCTTAGTTGCGCGTCTGGGGAAAACTCGGTTTGGTCGTCTGTAGAAACTCGTATGTAACAAGCTCCCATTTGTGTCATGCGTAACATCTCCTTTTCGGTACAGAAAAGAAAATGCTTTCACAACCGCTGGAATCACTATAACATAATGCGCGGTATTTGAAAACAATTTTTGTACAAGATATGAATGAACGTTGACAATTATTCTCAATGTGTCGAGGACCAACTACTCTAATGAGTTTGTTTTCTTTGTTTTCCTTTACGCTCGTCATGATTTAGTCCCCCGTATGGTTTCTCAAACTGCAGGGGTGTGCTTCACGATGTTTAACTTTAGCTCTGCCATGCACATGCACATTTTTGATTCAGCTCCTACGAAGTTTAACATGGTTTGTAGCTTCGCACAAACCACTTCAAGGGGTTAAAACATGTTTCTTTAAGAATTCCTCAAACTGCTCCGCAGTTTCGAATTTTAGATACCTTTCTACCAACTCACCGAATTTGTAATAAAGTCGCTCACGCTCCTTCTTTTCTTTTGTTCTTTGCTTATTCTCCATTAGCTTTTTACGCGCCTTTAATTGCGCTATTTTTAAGTCGATTTTCTCAATGCTATCACTTTGCTTTACTGACACCCTTACACTTTCTTTATCTGACATCTCTATCACCCCGCTAACATGTATATGGGGGTGCTTTTGAAAAATTACAAACAATTTTTCAAAAGCAACTTGTATGCGGGGCGTATATCGTCAACCGTCAAGAATAAATTAACGTCGCTTACTCTCCGTTATTTATTTTTGGCGGTTTCCTCAATACGTGGTTATTGCTCCGCGAAAATTTATCGCGCAATAGTCTGCATCGCTTGATAAATTTCCTTGTCGTAATAACCAACAAGGGTTCACTTATGTGTTGCTACGCAACACGCGAACCCGAATCGCTCGAATAGTCCAAGCATAGTGTGAAATAGAGTGATAGCGGGGCAGAGAAAAAAATCTATGGAGTGGTGAGGGGCTATGGCGATTTACCATTATCATTTTCAAATAATCGGGCGAAAATCTGGAAGGTCAGTAGTGGCAAGTGTTGCGTACCGAGCGGGAGAGAAAATCAAAAACGAATATGACGGCAGAATCACAAACGCTATTGCTTATCGTTCGGGTGAAATAATTGACAACCAGCAGGATGATAAAACATTTGATTATACGCACAAGAGGGGGATTGTGTATACAGAAATATTGTTGCCCGAAAATGCTCCGAGGGAATATTTTGACCTCTCTACATTCTGTAATGCCATTGAGATGAAAGAGAAACGGAGGGACGCTCAATTAGTGAGGGAATGTGAAATTTCGTTGCCCGTTGAATTTAATACAGATGAGCAGATAGAGCTTGTGAGGGATTATATTCAAAATAAATTTGTGGATAAGGGCGTTTGCGCTCATATTTCTATCCATGATAAAAAAGATGGAAACCCTCATGCGCATGTGATATTGACAATGCGTGATGTTGATGAGAATGGCTTTGGCAAAAGGCGAGCTGAGGAACAGGGCGTTAATGGCTATATGAAACGCCACCAGCGCATTAAGGAATGGCGCAAGGAGTGGGCTGATGTTTGTAATAAGCATTTGGAAATGAAGGGGTTTTCGGTGCGGATAGACCATCGGACGCTTGAAGCGCAAGGGATTGACCGAGAGCCTAAAAAATATATGGGGTTGAATTACAAGCACAAGAAATCCCTTGAAATGACTGAACGATTGCGCGGCGAAGGCGAGCTGTTACTGACCAACCCCGAAATTAAGAAAATCAAAAGGCAAATTGAACGGCTTGAGGCTGTAAAAACGAAGTTAGCAATTAATCATAAAAATATTGATGAGCTAAGGAGAAACCGTACATCTAAAAATCAGGCCGAAACCGATGAGCAGATATTTTACCTCAACAAATCTTCTGAAAGCATTGTGACCCAAATTGAACGCGAGATAGAGCAGTTAGACCGTATTTCGATTAAACCGCCACGAGAAAGACCGAGTAGGGAAAAACCAAACCGAGAACTCGAAAGGGAGCAACGCATAAGAAGGAGTAAAAAATTAAGGTTTGAAATGTAATACAATCAGTCAAATTTTTCTTGATGTTTTTTAGTATTTGTAGTAAAGTGTAGATGAAAGGGGTTTTGCTATGAAAGTAATGTTTTCGCATTTTTCATGTTTGGCTATCTTTGATGAGAATGACAAATTTGCAGGGAAGCGAGTCGAAATAGACGGTATCGAATGTTACCCAGTCGATAGGATGCTTTATTATGACAAAAATGCCCCCATATATTGGCTAGTGCCTTTTAAGGAAGGCTCTATAAGACACGAGATTGAAGAAAATACGAGAAGTGAAGTGTTGGATTACATAAAATCAAAGAGTAAAGAGCTAAAATTCAGTTTGATTGAATATACACATGAATAACAACGGCGAGGCTTAATAATTTATGACATTTAATATAGATGATTACGCTCATTGTTTTAAAACAGACACAAATAAGGCGTACTTTTGGCATGGGCAAACTACTAATGAAAATGGCACGTATCAAAGTGTATCAACGGCAAGACGGCTTGCGGAGGAAAACGGTGGAAAAACCATCACAATGTGTATGATTGAACACAGAGAGGAACTTGAGAATGCTGGTGTGGCGACATTCGATGACAAATTTGATTGGAAAGGTAACTTTTTGGAGACTCGCGTCTACAGTAACCATTGGGACGATTGCATAAGACTATTTTCCGAACAAGCCTCAGGTGATATTCATGTTGTCGAAGGAACAGACCCACGAATAGTTGAAAGAATATTCTTCAAAGATAGAATAGTTTCGGAAATGGATTACAAGCAAAATTACTGGGCGAAAATTGAGCGCCCCATACTTACAACAAAGAAGAACGAGAAAGTCAAAAAAATAATTTCACATGATGCAATTACAGGCATGGAGCAAAAAATCATATTTAACCGTGAGTTAGATAGACAAAGACATGAATGGCAACAAAGGCAGGAACTCGAAAGAGCGCAACGAAAAACTAGAACAAAAAAATTAAAGTGGAGTTTTAGAAGTGTGTTCACTGATAGCTTATGGACGGTCTTTGGTCCTGCAATCAAAGTTGCGGGCGTAGCAGCATATCTCGGTATTCAAGCTTTAGTAAGTGCAAGGGATTTTGATTCACCAACTGACCGCGGAAAAATACCAACGGCACAGCCGTTGGAAATGCAAAACGCCACAGGTTTTGTGTTTGGCGAGAATTTTTGCAAATGTGAAAATGGCAGGGAACATATTATGATTGTCGGTGGGATTGGTAGTGGGAAAAGCACCGCGATTGCGATACCGTCATTGCAAATATGGAACGAGCGAGTATTTGTCATCGACATAAAAGGTGAATTGTACGAAGCAACGAAAGACAATCCAAAGCGAAACATAAAACTTTTTAACCCAATGGATATAGATACTTTAGGCTATGACCCTTTCTATCTGCTAAAAAATTTTGAGAATCGGGCTGAGGAAGCAAGAGCAATAGCCTTTGCGCTTATTCCTATGCCACCCGACACTAAGCAACCTTATTGGATAAATAGCGCAAGAAGCTTATTTACTGGCGCAATATTGCATTATTACAATCTTGGCTACTCCTTTTTGAAAACAGTAGAAAAAATTTTAGACACGCCTGTTGACGAGTTGGTTAATGAAATATATTATGGCGTTCCCCAAAGGCCTAGTGACCCTTCGGAATGGGGAATTACAGACGTTAAGGCTCGTAGGTTTGTCGGGCGGTTTGTTGACGTTGATTTAGAGCATTTATCAAGCGTGGTATCTCAATTAAGCACGAATATTGAGGTATTCGCCACAAATGACCGTATTATGAACTGCCTATCAAAAAAGGAGAACATAACCCCTGGCGATTTAGAAGATGGAAAGGACGTTTATATCCATATACCTGAAAACTTAATAAAACAATGGAAAGATTTGTTAACTTTGATGGTCAGCCAATTTCTCACACATTTTGAGAAGCGTACAGAAAAAGAACCAAACCCTATTTTGTTTTTGTTAGACGAGTTTCCACGGTTAGGTAAGATGGAGGGGATTATTGACGGTTTAGCCACTTTGCGGAGCAAAAACATAACCATAGCTATATTCTTGCAAAGTCTGGCACAATTAGACTTGATTTATGGCAAAGAAGCAAGGGAGGTAATCGCCGAAACCTGCCCGTACAAGGTAGTGTTAAACGCCACAAGCCCCGACACGCAAGAATATTTTTCAAAAATGGTAGGTACATACGATAGAATCAAAACCTCAAACAACATAAGTTATTTGGGAATAGGGATTAAGACAGGGATGGGCGAGAGTGAATACATGGAGAAAACCCGAAGAATTGAACCACATGAGTTCGCTACATTTGAAAAAACCGCCATCCTCTTAACAGCTAGATATGGAGTTTTTGAGGTTGTTAAAAAGTATTATTGGAAAGAGGACGCTATAACCGTAGGCACAGAGCGACAGCATGATGAAAATTTGGGTAATTCCATGACGGAACTAGCATATAGTTATTTAGGAAAAACAAGGGTACGAGGGGGATAATGCAATGAAAAAATGGAAATTGAGAAATTTCGAAGAGAAAATGGATGATTTTAAGAAAACGAGTGAAGGACAAAGAATAGTTATACAGCATGAGGCCGAAAGAATGGCTGAGGTAGTAGCTCATGCCGTCAAGAAAGCTCCGCATAAACAACTGGCAGAATTACTACTTGTTGAATTAAAAAAAGCGGCAGAGGAAGCAGATAGCGCAGGAAAGTCAAATGTGGAGATTACCAAATTACTGTACCAAATAAAAGAGTTCGATGCTCACACAAATATAACATGGGATTGGATTCTAAACTTCATAGAATTTATTTATCGTAGTCTTTTCCATAGGGGGCTTATAGCAAGAGGAGGTCACTATATCCCTAGTTTTTATAAGATTCAGATTTATAGATTTAGTCCTAAGGTATATAAATGCGACGAACCCGTGAGGAGGGGAGCGTTTCAAACTCTTTGTGTGTTAATAGAGGACGCACTTAGACCCGAATTTGAAAAAGCGTTTAAAGATACACCTGCAGAAAACGCAATAATAACATTTCTGCGAAAGGACTATGTGCTAGAAATAAATTTAAAACTTGATTGGTAGCACATAGATTGAGGCGTCCAAGTTACGAATATCAACAAACCCCTTTCTGTAGACTTAGACTATAGAAAGGGGATTTTTCATGCAGACATATGGTTATGCAAGAGTTTCAAGCACCGACCAGAACGAGGCTAGGCAAGTGTTGATTTTAAACGAAAAAGGCGTAGTGCCTGAAAATTTGTTTATCGACAAACAATCAGGTAAAGATTTTGAGCGTACGGCATATAAAAAGCTGGTTAGACGGCTAAAGGCAGGGGATTTGTTGTATATCCAAAGCATTGACCGTTTGGGGCGAAACTATGACGAAATTCAAAACCAATGGCGCATACTAACTAAGGAAAAAGACATTGACATTGCGGTTATTGATATGCCCTTGCTCGACACTCGAACTCACAAGGACTTGATGGGGACTTTTATCTCCGACCTAGTGTTGCAAATTCTCTCGTTCATGGCTCATAGTGAACGCGATCTGCTACGCAAACGGCAAGCCGAAGGTATAGCCGCCGCTAAAGCCCGGGGCGTGAGATTTGGCAGGCCTGAAAAGAAATTGCCCGATAATTTCGAGGAATTGGTGCAAAAATGGGAGCGTGGGGAAATTTCATTCGATGAAGTGTTCGAGCTGTGTGACATGAGCCGTTCATCGCTCTATGCGAAATTGCGGGAGTATAGGTACTTTCGCAAGGATTGAATTGTCCAAAAAGGTAAACCATTTTGGACAAACCCATTGTATGAGAGTGTAGCACGAATTTAATGAAAACACAAGCATTTTGATAAAAAATTGGAACAAAAAACTACATAAACAGTCAATTAATAATACTTGATGTATGAAAAGTTGCCTTTCCGAAATAGTTTACCATTTCAGAAAGGGGAATGAACAATGAAAAAGTTTACGATTATTGTCACCGTTATGATACTTGCCTTAATTATGGTTGGGTGTCCCAACGGAACGCCTGACGAGAGAGAAGTTTATGAAGATGCGCTACGGGATATATATGGGGTTATGGGCGTACCAGATTTCGCGGAAGATATTATCTCTGCGGCGTTTGGTCAGCAGGAAGATAATCGCGCTACAACTACGTCAGAGCCAACAACCACGCCCATATCGGACATTAACTTGAATTTACCGTTAGTCGTGCAAGAAAACACTTTTTGCCCGCGAACGAGTTCTCATAATGGTTTACGTATTTCGTTAGACGGTACTTTGCATAGGCTTAATCATAATGGAGAGGTAACCGAATCTATTGATATTGATGTACGTTCCTTCGCGCGAATCCCGTCAGGTGTTTTCCGTGAAGCAATTATTTATATTAAGAGTGACCATACTCTTTGGGGGATAGGGAGTAATGATGGTGGGCTTCTTGGAGACGGAACAGGCGTAGATAAAACAGAATCTATAAAAATAATGAATGATGTGGCGACAATTCATGTGATTCATAATGTGCCGTATGTAATTAAAATCGACAGGACGTTGTGGACATGGGGTAATGGTGCTTTTTCTCCTGTTCAGATATCAAGCGATGTTATAAACGTCTTTCCTAATTTATCTGGACTTGGAACTTCTGTTAATATTCAAACAAGCACGGGTTATATTTATGACTTGGCATATAAACAATGGGTTGCGGGAGCTGTAAACTTATTATCCGAGCAGACCCTAACGCGATTGTTACCTATTCCCGTATATAGCGGATTATCAAATGAAAGCATAATTAACAGACTTCCAACAAGTTGGGTATGGATTCCTTTTATTAATGCAGAACGGGAATTGATTCGACAAAATGTTAGATATAGTTATTCATTTATGCCCCCCACTCCCGTTAGAACGTCGTTCGGTGAATCTGAAATAATCGCATCTGATGTTAAAGATGTGTTCATCACTTATAGCACCGGGACCGAACATATATTTTTCATTAAGACAGATGACAGTCTTTGGGGAATGGGCGTAAACTCAAATGGTGAACTCGGCGATGGGACAAAAGTCCCGCGAAACGAGCCTGTTCACATTGCGGACAACATTGCACAATTAGGATTGTTTTACTTTTTGAAACAAAACGGCACTTTATGGGCGTGGTCTGAAAACAACCCAACGCCAAGACAATTGTTTGATAACGTAGCCAAGGTAATTAACAGTGTTATACATTTCAATGATGGCAGCGTGTTAGTAAATCCAACTGCTGATATATCATGGTGGTGTCGTCATGGGTCTCGGGAAAATTGGCTTGAACAAGTTGATAACATTAAAGTCCCCAGCACAATCATGTTTGATTAACGCCCCATCTTTTTCTCTGTCCCGCTCTTCGATATCAAAATTGCTGGACAGAAAAAATGTATTTAATAGGACAACCACGCCCCTGCATACCTTAAATAGGGGTGTCGATTTGAAAAAAGGCGATTTAAAGGTTATTGAAGTAAACAAGCCATCAAAAGAAGGCAGAGAGCAAAAGATAAAAGAGCTTTGCTATTTTTTAAAAAAGACATGGCCTTCCGTTAAGTCAGCCAATAAAAACTGATTGCCGGAAGGCCACTTTTTGTTGATATCCAGGGCTTTTTAGCGGTTGCAAAAACATTGCAATACCAAATGGTTTCGGGCGGGCCGGATGGTGAGCTTGGCGCGGCTTTGCGTTATTTGAGCCAGCGGTATACAATGGTCACACCGCAAGCCAAAGCGACGTTGAACGATATAGGTACAGGCGTATCGGAAATGTTCCGTTGACAATTATCGTCATTTTTCTTGATATTTTGGGATTTTTCGATAGTGTAGCTCCATTTGTGCGACAATAGATTCAAGTACACATCAACATTGTCGCGGTCATGGATTACCATTTTGTTTAGAATGTTTCGGTAGAATTCATCATCATGGCTTGCGCCTGTAATCATTTCTGTTAACGCGTTTTGGATATCTTCCATTAATTTTTGGTGTTCCGTAACCAGTAGATTCTGTTTATCAACGCTTTCTATAATATCTTGGTACTCCTTTATTTCGAGACTGCATTTATCGCGCTCCTCTAAAAATTCCTCTTTAGTGATATCTCCGGTCATATAGATATCAAGCAACCGCCGTTGTTTTTCCTCCACTTGCCGGATTTTTGCCAGCAAATTATCTTGGTCAACCCCCACGATTCCGGTTGATATAACATCACCGATAACATTCATCAAATTAGCAAGGATAACATTTTTTTCATAATCCAAATCATTCACCACAAGTTGCATAATATAATTAGCGTCCTCATTGCGGATGCTTTCACCACGGCAACCAATATGATTCCCTGCTTTATCAATGCGCGGCGTACCATTCCTAGTGCCTTCAAAACATCGCCACGATTTATGTTGGCTTCCGTCCTTGCGTTTTTTATATCGCGCTACATATGAAGAATCGCAATGATTGCATTTTATCTTTCCGGAGAATGCGTAGCGGTTTGAATGCTTGGATTTCCCTTCCTGCGATAAGGCGCGACTATCTAAAATATCAGCTGCTTTTTCAAACATTTCGCGGCTTATTATCGGTTCATGGTGGTTTTTTAGAATTACAAATTCTTCTTCACCCCGATTATATTTTTTCTCATGAGAGAGGTAATCCGGAGTGAAGGTCTTTTTTTGAACTAGGTCTCCGCAATATTTTTCGTTTCGTACAATGCGTAATATCGCCGTATTCGACCATTCCTTTTTATGATTATAACTTTTAATTCCGGCTTCGCGCAGCTCACGCGCAATCACATGTGTTCCTTTACCCTCATTTACAAATTTATCAAATATAAGGCGCACAATTTTCGCTCCTTCTTCGTTGATAAACATTTGACCCTCACGCACATCATACCCTAGCATATCCCGCCCAAATACTACACCTTCCTCCATGTGCCGTTTTTGACCCCACTTCACACGCTCAGATGTTTTGCGACTTTCTTCTTGTGCTATGCTTGACATGATAGTAAGCCTTAATTCAGCGTCAGGCTCTAGGGTGTTTATGTTATCGTTTAAGAAGATAACGCCTACACCCAATTTCTTCAACTCGCGGGTGTAATAAATACTATCAAGCGTATTCCTTGCAAAACGGGATATTTCTTTAGTGATTATTAAATCCAGTTCTCCACTTTTGGCGCACTCAATCATATGATTAAAGGCCTTGCGCTTTTTTGTGTTTGTGCCTGAAATGCCTTCATCGGCATAAATTTCTGTTAGTTGCCATAGAGGATTACGGGTTATGTATTCTCTAAAATATCTCTGTTGGCTTTCGTATGAATTTGCTTGGTCTTCGTTGTCTGTCGAAACACGGCAATATGCACCCACGCGTTGCGTTTTTTTCACAAAAATTCTATCTTGATTCATTTTTTCATAACGATTCATTATTAACATCTCCTTGAAGCAATATTATGATACTTTGTTTATCACGAGAGATTTTTATTTTTTCAGCCATTTTATCACTCTCAATTAACTTGATTGTTCAATACAAGCTATTCAAGAGCGAAGTTGTCCAATAACCAAAATTGCTATGTAGGCTTTTGCTTTAGATAGGTGAACTTGTACATGCTAACACTCCTTTCGTATACCCGGTTTAACCCCTTGGGGGTGCAACCCCGCGCTACCCCTTTTTTGCCTAATTACCCCAAAACAAACAAAAATAAATCCGTCAAGGGCGCGTAGCGGGGGTGGAGATTTTTTCGAGTGGTTTTCTCGAAAAAATACTACCCCGTACCCTTGACGCCACCTTCGCTAATAGAAATTGCGCCGGTATTTCTATCGTATGTATATCTCGTAGTTACCTCAATGCCTGTAAAAGGCATAACTTGTGTAAATCTGCTGCCATTAATAACAATAGCCTGC
>Ga0123353_10000814_pt1 | contig 38015 bp, 27 predicted proteins | sample TergutLab28metaG_3_FD_92763 | JGI IMG/M metagenome (GOLD analysis project Ga0123353, IMG submission 92763) | Labiotermes labralis P3 segment gut microbial communities from Petit-Saut dam, French Guiana - Lab288 P3 | ecosystem: Host-associated > Arthropoda: Insects > Digestive system > Gut ... | reverse complement strand
CAAGCCGTTCGAATAGCCGTGCGCGCGCACTAAATAGCCGCGCCCCTGAGGAAACAAGGCGTTCTGACCAGACAGACAGCTCTTCTTGATCTATCACTTCTGCCCGCAAAGCAGCATTCCTTTGCTTCAATACCCGTTCAAACTCATTCTTTGCGTCTAAGTAGGCGGGAGAAAGCTGCGCCCCAAGGCTATCGAGCGCCCCTCTCCTCTTGTCCGCCGAGTCCTTAATGAGGCGCAGGTCATCGGGGGTGAACGTGACACTTGGGAACACCCCTATTACCTCAGCAAGCCTCTTTTTCGGCTTACCGTTTATTTGGTAGACCCGCTTACCGGCGCGTGTGATGGTGAGCGCGATCTCCAAAGATCTTCCGTCTCCCTCGGCAATCAAGCATAAGCAGGCATCCTGCTTCTCCCAGTTCACCACTTCTGACCATTGGGGTTTGCGGAAAGACTCGGTCGCGGTAAGGATCTGCAGCGCCTCGATCAGGTTTGTCTTGCCGACCGCATTCGGCCCCACGAAGACCGTTAGATGGGGATCGGGCTCAATTATGGCTGTTTTGTAGCTGCGGAACCCGTCGATTGTGACACGGGTTACAGATAGGCCCACATCGCTCATCCCAGCCTGACGGGCATCAGCAAGTACAGGAAAGGGTCTCCTTCAACGCTTTTTAGGAGGCCGGGTTTAAGCGACGACTGCAGCTCAATCCTAGTTGTCTCGGTGGGCACAGAGGAAAGCCCGTCGATGAGGAAGGTATGATTGAATGCGATCTCTATGTCTCCGCCGTCGATTTTTGCCATAACATCCTCGGCTGCATCCCCAACCTCTTGAGCAGCGGAAGAGAGGGACAAGGTCTGTTCTTTCGCCTGGAAAGATAGGCGCAAGGGAGAGTTCTGGAGCGCGAGAAGGGATACCCTCTTGACCGCCAGCAAGAACTCCTCGGTGGAAACATCAATAAAACAGCTGGTCTCTTTAGGAATAAGCTGTTTGTAATTCGGAAAACTGCCCTCGACCCTCCGGGTAATGAATGTGGTGTCGTCAAACTCAAAGACTACCTGGTTTTGCGAGAGGCCGATTTGGATATCGCTTTCTGAATCAGCAAGCCTTGCCACCTCGTCAAGAGCCCTGCCGGGGATAACGGCCTCTAGATCCTCTTTGAGGGGTGCCTCCAGCACGCGTTCTATCAGAGCCAAGCGGTAGCTGTCTGTAGCAACCATCCTTACGGTGGCCCCCTCGATCACAAAAAGGACACCGGTCAACACTGCCCTGGTCTCGTCTTTGCTGACCGCTTTCGACACCCGCTTCACCATGGCATCAAGCACGCTTGCGGGTAAAGCAGCGCTTTTTTCAACGTTGAGCTCTGGGAACTTCGGGAAGTCATCGGCGCTGAGGGTGCGTATGGTGAATGTGGATTGCTGGCATGTTATCTGCAGCGAACCCTCATTTAACTCCAGCGTGACCGCAGCGTCAGGAAGAAGCCGGATAATATCAGAGAAGAGTTTGCCTGGGACGACCACTGTCCCATCCAACTCAATAAGAGCCGGCCGTATATGCCGAACTGATACCTCGAGATCGGTTGCTTGAAGGGTGAGCTTCCCTGCTTTTGCATCAAGGTGAACGCCAGACAGGATAGGGAGGGTCGAGCGGGAGGACATTCCTTTTGAAACAGTGTTAAGTGAACTAAGCAACTCACTTTTTGCGATACTCAGCTTCATTAGTACCTCTCTTTTATTTAAACACTTCTATTACACACTAATAAGGGCTGTGTATATGTGCATAACCAAAAAACAAGCTGGTGAGAGACGGTGTATCTTGCCAATTCCCCCTGTGGGCAAATGGTTTCACCTGTCCACATGATCCACAAGGCAATTTCCTATCAACAAAAAACAACCCTAATAAACAGCTTTTCCCCACCTGTTCCACAATGGCATCAACAACACTATTGAACCACATAAACCATCGGCTCCAAACCTTAAGCCCCATAACCGTATACGGTTATGGGCACATATAACGGTCAGCCCTTTTGCTTGATGATGTTAGTCAATTGTTGGACTTGGTTAAAAACCTCTCGGTCAGAACCCATAAGTTTCTTTATCTTGTCTTGCGCGTGCATGACGGTCGTGTGGTCACGCCCGCCAAACTCAGATCCGATTTTAGGCAGTGACAGATCTGTTAGCTCGCGCGAAAGATACATAGCTATCTGCCGAGGAAAAACGATGCTATGCGAGCGCTTGCTGCCGATTATCTCCGAGGGGGATATATTGTAGTAGCGGCACACCTCTCGTTGGATCATAGCGATCGAGATGGGTCGGTGCGAGCAGTCTGGGAACAGGTCGCACGTGACCTGTTCGGCGCAAAGACGATCAACAGAGCTCTTCTTCAATAACTCGCAATATGCGGTGATGCGGATGATCGCCCCTTCCATCTCGCGGATGTTAGGGGTTGCCCTTTCCGCTATGTACGTCAAGGCATCGTCATCAAAAACAACCTGCTGCGATTCAACAAACTGCTGCAGGATAGCCAGGCGGGTCACATAGTTTGGAGGCTGGATGTCTGCCTGAAGACCCCACGCAAAGCGGCTTCGGTAGCGTTCCTCCATATTGATATCTTTAGGAGGGCGGTCTGAGGCAAGAACGATAGCCTTCCGATGATTGTGCAACTCGTTAAAAGTGTTGAAGAATTGCTCCTGAACACCATCTTTCCTTTCCATGAATTGAACATCGTCGATAAGGAGCACATCCACCGAGCGGTATTTCTTGCGGAAACTGTCCGTGGTCTTAGCCCTGAGCGAGCCGACAAAATCATTTGTGAACTGCTCGGAGGAAACGTACGTTACTTTCCTGTGGGGGAAGTGGCGTGCGACATATGCGCCGATAGCCTGCAGAAGGTGGGTTTTCCCGAGGCCTGGCCCTCCCCAGAGGAATAGCGGGTTATATTTTAGGCCGGGCTGCTCAGCGACAGCGAGGGCGGCGTTTCTTGCGAATGCGTTTGATTCGCCAACCACAAAAGAGTCAAACGTATATTTGGGCTCAAACTCATCTTGGAGCAAGGCCGTTTGAAGCAGCTCCTCTTCCCGGGGGGCTGGAGCGGTGCCGCTTGCTGCGGCCTCATAGTCTTGGGCCGCTGCCTGGTTTACCACAAGCCGGATCGCCATATCCGAACCCGTGGCTTGCTTCAGGGCGGCATTGAGCTGCGGGGAGAGTCTTTCCTCCAGCCAGTCCAGCGTCCATTTATTTGGAACGCCGACTACGAAACCGTCGTCGTTGGCCAACAACGGGACAGTATGGTCAAGCCAGGTTTTATGGGGAGCGCTCAAGTCGTCTTTTACGGCCTCTCGGACGTTTTCCCAGACCTGCGATAGGTTTACTGAAGAGACTGTCATAGGTACCCCAAATAAAAATTTTTCTACTGGCGGACGGTGTTGGAGCAAGCCAACAGCAACACTACCGCTCAAGGCCGGTGTATCCATCATCGTGCGGCTGAAACCTGTGGAAATGTGTGCGAAAGATAAACGTTTATACTGCCGGATTAAATTTAAGGCTGTAGAGACGAAAAGCAAGACAGCGACTTTTTGCAGGAATCAAAGCAAAAGCAAGTTTTAAAAGACAAACGGTCGAAAATCAAAGACAAACGGTTGCAATTAGTGTTTTGCACAGCGTTTTTTAATACTGAGGAGAGTAGTCACTAAAAACGTTCCCGGCAAGCGGGCAAAGAGTTTTATCCACAACCATTGGCGGGTCAGTCCTGCGTTTTCCACAGTATCCACAGAATTGCCAACAGTTTTTTGGGCGCATTCAACTTTTTTTAACAAGTGAGTTTAGGGGGAATGGACGGGCGCAACAGGCAGGCAGTCGCATGCTTGTCGCGCACATCGACAGCTGCCATGCTGCGGCATCCTGCTGTTTGGTGCATGGAGGCTGTTTGAGCGTGGCGATGAATGGCGGTTTTTCTTGGCCGAACAACTACTCAGGAACTGTTGCTCGGCGCAAGAATGTTGATTGCGCAGCGGGGTTTGGTTGCGGGCGGCCGTTGCGCCCATCGGCAATGGGCGACCGGCATGGGCGATCCACGGGCTACCATCAGAGCCTAACGCTGTAGCGCCTCAAATAACGAGTGCCCGCGAAAGCCGCTGGCGTTAAACGGCCATCAGCAACCATCGGAGCCGTCAGCGTCCTGTTTGCGCCGCCGACACCAGCCGACACCGCCGCAATGCCGCTACTGTAGTGCTGCTTGACTAAGAGAATGCCCGCCCATATAATCACTTGGCTTTGCCCTGATCAGGGCTAGGGCCTTAGGAGGTATTTGTGAAAAGGACGTATCAACCAAATAACCGGAAGCGGGCAAAGACCCATGGCTTCCGTGCGCGCATGGCAACTCGGGGTGGGCGCAGGGTGCTCGCTGCGAGGCGACGTAAAGGCCGCAGCGTGCTCAGCGCCTGATTTGCGATGAGTACTATCCGGTCATCCCGCGAGATTGACCGAGTGTTTAAGTCAGCGAGCTGGATCCACACCGCACATTTCATTGCACTTGTTGCCTTAACCCCCCCAGGACGCGACCCAAAAGGTCGCGTCGCGTACATTGCAGGCAAAAAGCTGGGCAATGCGGTGATCAGGAATAGGGCCAAACGAGTTTTGAGGGCAGCGCTTCAGGCATGTGGTGGGCCGTGGCCCGGGAAAGACGTAGTCCTTATCGCCAAACAAAGAACTGCTGGTTCATCATCGGGCGTGGTGGCAAAGACGCTTCTCCATACTATGGGTACTATGAGAGCCAAAGGAGGAGTATCATAAATGAAGGCCGTTGGCCGGATAGTCTTTGAACTTCCCAAACGCTGCGCCATAATTCTCATTCAATGTTATCGCGTTCTTGTCTCACCCCTGTTTCCGTCTGCATGCCGCTTTGTACCGACTTGTTCGGCGTATGCATCAGGGTCAATTGAAAAGCACGGGTTTTTGCGTGGCGGCTGGCTTGCTGTTAAGCGAATTGCAAAATGCCACCCGTTCCACCCAGGGGGTTGGGATCCAGTCCCTTAATTTATTTTTAATGCCGAGGAGATCTTACTGTGTCAATGATATGGGATCAGTTTAAAGAGTTGATTTTTCAGTTTTTGGTGCAGATCCAGGGGCATGTGGGCGATTGGGGCATGTCGATCATCGTGCTGACCGTTCTTGTCCGGTTGGCGCTTACCCCTCTGACAATCAAACAAACGCGATCCACATACGAGATGCAGCGCATCCAACCAAAAATCAAAGAGCTTCAAAAAAAATACGCCAATGACAAAGAGAAGCTTCAAGAAGAAACACTTAAGTTTTACCAAGAAAATAAGGTGAATCCCTTAAGTGGTTGCCTGCCTATGCTCTTGCAGATGCCGCTCCTGTTCGCCCTATATCAGGTTATTGGCGGAACCAAAGCAAAGCCGGGTTTGCTGATGGCTTATCTCACAAAGACGGGCACCATTGGGAAATTTTATTTCCTAATACCAGATATCTCTCACACCCCTAGCTCGGTTTTTTCAGACAGGGGGCTCGTTGCCGCTCTTCCGTATATTGTTCTTGTTGTATTGTTTGGGTTAAGCGTCTGGTTGCCGCAAGCATTGATGCCTGGCGAAAAGCAACAAAAGATAATGGGTGCCTATATGGCTGCTCTCATGCTGTTCTTTGGCTGGACTGCTCCCGCAGGCGTTCTTTTATACTGGGACATCTCAAGCCTTTGGGGTGTTATCCAGCAGCAGCTGACCCTTAAGTTTGCGAAGAATGAGCAGCCCCAAAAGGCTGTTGCGGCAGAAGAGCCAGCACCAACTCCAAAAAACCAGCAAGCGGCTCCACAAAAAGCGAAGAAAAAGAAGAAAAAAAAGAAATAGCTTGAGCATGGAAAACGGCAGGGACAGTCTGGGAATGTTATCGCGATGAGAGCGAGCTGCTATGGATAGACAAACCGAATGTATTGCAGTAGCCAATACCATTGAAGAAGCTGTTGATGTCGCGCTGGAAGAACTTGGGGTTCAGCAAGACGCGATTAGGTATGAGGTTTTGCCAGATTTGCACCCAAGCGAAACCGACTCAGTTGCTGCGGGACCCGTCAGGGTTCGGGCTTGGCTGCTTGATGCTCCGGTTGCCGAAGAGGACGCATTTCTCAATGGCGGCGATAACGACGACGACGAGGAAGAGGACGCTAACTTAAAACAAGTAGTTGACGGATTTAATGCCGAGGCAGAGCTTAGCGATGAGCAATTCGGGCTTATCGCGGATGCGGCGGCCGCGTCGCTCAAAACAATCGTTTCAGCGTTTGGCATTGATGATCCCGTCATTGAGGAGTACGAAGGCGACGAGGGGGAAATCATTCTTGACGTGGTAGGAGCAGATCTTGGGTTACTGATTGGACGGCATGGGAAAACATTGGATGCTCTTCAGACCCTTGTCGCCGCGATTACTGTGAAGCAAGCGGGGCTGAAACATCCGCTTGTTGTTGATATTGAAGGGTATCGGCATCGCAGGAAGCAAAAAGTTGAGGAAATTGCCCATAGAGCGGCCGACCGAGCCGTGAGACAACGGTCGTCAGTAAAACTACGTCCCATGACTGCTTATGAGCGCAGGATAGTGCACGTTGCTCTCAGGAATGACTCTCGCGTTTCTACCTGTAGCGAAGGGACTGAGCCGTATCGTCAGGTGGTTGTCAAATCTAAATAGTCGGAACGAGTATTTTCTGGAGCCACAGCCTTCATTTTGCGTTCTTTTGACAAAAGTCCGCGCATCGAGGATTTTTGTCAGGGCAGCATATATGTTGTTATCTTGCAAAACATGTGTGCAAAATGCCCTTCGCCTTTTAGGGCAGAGCCGTGCTCGGGCGTTTGGTGAAGTATGTTTCACGTGAAACATACTGATATGCAGAATCTCCTTATCACCCAAGCAGAATTGATGGGGGTGGGGGTTTCTCGCAGTGAAGCAGAAAAACAGATTCAGTTTTTGTGCTGGCTGGCCTCACGTAACGAATCTATTAGCCTTACTGCAATTAGCGAACCTGGTCAAGCGGTTACGCTGCACACTGTTGACGCGTTAAGCGCTGTGCCAGAACTAGAAGCTGTTGCCCCCGGAGCCATTCTCGATTTAGGAACAGGGGGAGGAGTGCCTGGAATACCTCTGGCAATCCACACGTCCCGTAGCACAGTTCTGTTAGATTCAATTAAGAAAAAGGTAGGGGTGCTGAACAACTATCTGGATGAAGCTCGTATCAGTGCGGTTGCCATAGCGGAACGCGCAGAAGACCATGCCGCAACACATCGCGCAAATTATGCTGCAGTAGTGGCGAGAGCAGTGGCAGGGTTGCCGAGTCTTGTCGAACTTGCCGCGCCCCTGCTCAGGCCATCGGGGCATTTGATCTGCTACAAAGGAGATCCATTGGATGCAGAGATTGTTGCAGGGAGAAGAGCGGCCGAGATGTGTGGAATGCAAGAAGTCTCCATACGCAAGTTGGAGTTGCCAGATTCTGCAGGGCGGCGAAGCGTAATCACCTATAGTCGGATCGGCGAGGGACACATAAAGTTGCCACGCGCTGTTGGGAAAGCCCAAAAACGCCCTCTGGCTTAGATGTGGGTATGCGCATACAATTAAACAATCACAGAATCTTGTGTTCCGGCTGGAGGTGCGCCATTTGGAAGTAAGCGAAACCACTTATTCGGCAACAGTGCTTGGAGTCGTCAACCAGAAGGGCGGTGTGGGGAAAAGCACCACAGCGGTAAACCTTGCTGCCGCTCTTGGTGAATTCGGGCAAAAGGTGTTGCTGGTTGATCTCGACCCACAAGGGAATGCGACCTCTGGGTTCGGCCTAAACAAAAGCCAACGCGAGGTGTGTGTTTATAATGCTCTGCTGGGCACCGTGGGCACTAAAGAGATCATTGAGGAAACCGACAGCGAACGGGTATTTATACTGCCGGCAACCATTCAGCTTGCTGGAGCAGAAATTGAGCTTGTCTCGGCGTTGAGCCGAGAAACTCGGCTTAAGGCAATGGTAGATGAGGTGCACGACGAATTCGATTTCGTGTTGATTGATTGCCCGCCAAGCCTTGGGCTGCTTACTATTAACGCACTGACGGCGGCGGAGGGTCTCATCATCCCGATCCAGTGCGAATACTATGCGCTAGAGGGGCTATCCAAATTGTTGGACAGTGTGCGTCTGGTAAAAACCCATTTGAATCCTTCCCTGGATGTGTTTGGTGTAGTTATGACTATGCACGATACTCGAACTCGTTTAGCGCAGCAGGTTGTACAAGAAGTCCAGGACTTTTTTGGCGACAAAATGTTCAGAACATTGATCCCGAGAACGGTGCGGCTGTCTGAGGCGCCCAGCTTTGGGCAACCAGTTACTCAATACGATTCGTCCGGCAAAGGTGCACGAGCGTACCGCGAATTGGCTAAGGAAGTGATTGAGCGTGTCTAAGGGCGGCCTTGGCAAGGGGCTGACAGCCTTAATATCTACCGCGTCCCAGGGGTCTCATGGCGATCAGGAAGTTCATGAGCTGCCCGTAGAACTCATCCGACCCAATCCGAATCAGCCGAGAATTGAAATTGACGAGGAACGGGTGTGCGAACTCGCCAAATCTATCCAACAGGTTGGGGTTCTGCAGCCGATTATCGTGCGGCCATTAGGAGACAAGTACCAGATTATTGCAGGGGAAAGACGATGGCGGGCTTCTCGGCAGGCAGGCCTTTCCGCTGTTCCCGTTCGGGTTATTGCCAGCAGTGATGTTGATGCACTCGAGCTTGCGTTGGTCGAGAACCTGCAAAGAGAGGATCTTAACCCGATTGAGGAAGCAAAAGGTTATCGCCAGCTGCTCAGCCTCCACCAGATGACCCAAGCCGAGCTTGCTGACAAGGTCTGCAAGTCGCGCTCGGCGATCACCAATGCGCTGCGCCTTTTGGATTTACCCGAGGCAGCCCAAGACTTCGTTTTCTCAGGGCAGCTATCTTCTGGGCATGCACGCGCTGTGCTCTCATTGCCCGGCGATGAGGATCGTGTGAAGTTGAGTGAAAAAATTGTGCGAGAAGGTCTCTCAGTGCGAGAAGCAGAGAGCCTAGCAAGGCTGCTTGCGGCAGGGCAAGCGCTGCGGGAGACGAGGCAGCCCACGCCAAAAGCATTCAAAGTGGTTGCACGGGCGCTTCGCCGTAAGTTAGGGACAAACGTAAGAGTGAAGCAGGTAAAGGATAAAGGTAAGATAGAGATTGAGTTTAGGGGCGAAGACGAGCTGGCAAGAGTCTACCGCATTCTGATGGAGGCTGAGGGCACCGGTCAGGGGGGTCTTGAATGAGGCGGTCCATAGGAACCCTGCTGGTTGGCCTGACCGTGGGGGCCGTGATCGGTTTTGTGCTTGGTCTGCTATTCGCGCCACAGAGTGGGGCGGCAACGCGTCGTAGAGTTGCCGACAAGGCGCAAAGGACCGCCGACGCGGCGAAATTGCTAGCTGAGCGGGCAGAGCAGACCGCAGGAATCATCGGCGGGCGGGTAGATCATTGCCTGGGACGCGAGGAGGAGGCCGCCTGGCGCAAGGTCAATGAGGCTCGCAGGGGAATGCGTGGATATACACAGACTCAGGTTTAGTAATGTCAGAGGCAGATGAGATCATCGCTCTGAGAGGAGCGGTGAATGTCCATTCGGCTTTTTGCAGGTAGAGCACATAGCGGCTTAAAACAGACTGCATATTCTTATGCAATAAATGCAGTTCATGAGAACCGCGAGACACATCTGGTCTTGCCTGGTTGCACGGATGTCGAGCAGGCTCGGCTGGCTCTTGCCAGCGATATTTCGTTGGGCTTGAACGTTGCGACATTCGATAACCTTGTCCAGCTGCTGTGGGAGCGCTTTGGCGACAGCCGTACGATTTGCCGTGCGGGGTATAGGGAGCTTGCGCTTGAGTCGCTTGGCAGGGCTGGCGGCTTTCCAAAGTCCCTGCCCAGGTTTGCCGCCGCTGTCATCGCAGACCTATGTTGCCAAACTGGGGTTGGATGGCGGGACAGTGCTAGGTGGGGCAGCGTCGGACAGGGCAGTGCGAAAAACGCAACAGCTTTTTCTGGAAACGCACAGGCTTTGGCAGGTCTGGTTCGCTCGTACGCAGACGGCCTTGGCAAAAACGCACTGATAGAGGTTGCTGAGGCGGCACACCTGCTTGCGATCGACATGCTGTTGCCCGCTGATGCATGTGTGGCGGTGCACGGTTTTCTAGAGCTTTCTCCAGACCGGCTGGTTCTTTTAAGGGCCCTTGCCTGCCGAGCTGACGTGCTGATTACATTGACCTGGGAGGCGGGGCATCTTGCAACCCAGGCTGCTTCCCCAATAATAAATGAATTAGATTTGCATGAAACATTTATTAATATGCAAAATATGGTATTTCGCAACTCCAACGATCACCCGCAGGGTGAGCCCAGCGATCAGTCACAGGGGTTTACGTGGGAGTTGATAGCACTGGAAGAGCACCTGTTTGCCGATCCCATAACTTTACCGCCTGCAGCTTTACCAAAATCCTCGGCCATCCGGTTTTCTTTGGCAGATGGCGTGGACTTGGAGGCATGTGCGGTTGCAGCAGAAGTGGCAGCGGCGCTTGCTGACAAGGCTGCAGGTGCGGACTCACCCAAAGAGATCGCCATAATCTATCGCAACCTGCCTGCTCACCGTGTGGCTCTTGAGGGTGCCCTTAAAGGCATAGGCGTTGAGGCCCGGTTCCACTGCCGTGTGGGGATTCGGGAGACCGCTCTTGGGGATGCCGTGCTCTCGGCGCTTTCATTTTGCCTGGAGCTAGACCGAGCAAACCTTCTTGCGCTGGTGTGCTCCCCGTTTTCTGGAATCTTTCCGACAGGTGCCCAGCATGTCGAGAGGGAGCTCAGGAAATACGAACGTCCTGGGACTGAGCGCATGTTGGGAATACTTGAAAAAGAGGCTCCTGTTCTTGGCGAGCGGCTTGTGGCTGTCATCTCAGGAGTCAGCAAAGGACATCGCGCATTGGCGCGCGAGGACATCCTTGCGATTAGCGCCCTTGTCGGCTACCTGTTTTCGCAGGGGTTCTTGCGGGGCACGGCGCAGGTGCATGCTCTGGAGGATGCCGCAGTTTACCGGAAGATCGAAGAGCTACTCGCAAGCGCCAGCGAGGCTATGGCCACCGCTCTTTGCCTGCAAGACATCGTCGATGGTATCAGCGGCTTGCAAGTGGTGCTGCCTGGCCTCGGTAATACCAATGCTGTGCAGGTCATGGATGCACAGGGGATGCAGGACCGGTACTTTGACACGGTGATTATCGGAGGGCTGAACGCAGGGGAGTTCCCCGCCACCCCTTCCGAGGCGCTGTTTCCTGGCTCGTTGGCCGACCAAGTCCTTCGGGCTTTTGGTGGCACTGGGCACCAGCAAAAGGATATCGAGTTTGAGCGGGCGCTGTTTTATCGCGCCGCTACCCGGGCAAGGAAGCGTCTCGTGTTGAGCGCATGCGCACGAGACGATGAGGGTGAGCCCACAGAAGCCTCGGCGTTTTACACAATGGTCGCTGGGCTTTTTGACGATGACGGGGGCATGGCTACCGCTTACATGTCGTGCGAGGACGAGATCACGGTTGATCGCCGCGTTACGTTCCTTGATGCTCCGACACTCGATGCCCCCGATGTCAGGGCTCGTTTGCGGGCGCAGGCGATGGATCCACAGGCGACAAGCGGGCGCGTGGAGGCTGCCAGAGGGCGCTTGCGGGTGCGACGCGGGGGGAAAGACATTCCCGATCTTCGCGCTGAGGCATCCGAGGTGTCAGGAGGAGATAGCGGTAATGGCGGTGGCAGTGGCAGCGGCACCGATGCGGGCGCAGGTGCCGGTGTAGGTGTAGGCGTAGGCACCGATGCGGGTACCGATGCAGGCCACGTCGTCTCGCCAAGCCAGCTGGAGGCATACCTCGCATGTCCGTATCGATGGTTTTACGAAGATGTCTTGCGGCCGCAACAGCTGGACGAGAGGTTTGACGCTCGGCGGGAGGGAAATCGCGCTCATCATCTGCTTTCCGGTACCTACAAGCGCCTGATCGCCGAGGGGAGCCTCCCCCTGGCCCCGGGCTCCCAGGCATTGGCGCTTCAGGTTCTCGGCGAGGTTGAGGCTGAGTTGGCAGCAAGAGAGCCCGCTGAGAGGTTTAACCCTACTGAAACATACCTTGGCTCGACTGCTGCAAAAGATTGGGCGACAAGGATCTTGGTTGAGGACGGCAGCCAGCCGAGCCAGTACCGTCCTGCTTACATTGAGTGGGAGTTCGGGCGGCGGGAGGACCCCCTCGACTTAGGGGGAGGGCTGCTTCTTGTCGGCAGGGTGGATCGCATTGACATCGATGATCGTGGTCAGGCGGTAGCAATCGATTACAAGCGCTCTGGCGAGGGGTCGGAGTTTGGCATCAATAACATGCTTGGCACCGGTCGAATCCAGCTGCTGCTCTATCTCGCCGCAGTGAAACAGGGGCTTGGCCTTGAGTCTGTTGCGGGCTTTTACCGAGGGCTGAAGACACCCTTTTTCCGCGGAGTATCTGCCAGGGGCGCAGGCGTTTTTGGGTGCGCCTTGACCCAAGGTGACGAAGTGACTGCCGAGGGGCTCGACTGGCATATCAGCGGTGCGATCGAGCTTGGTCGGAAGGCAGCCGAAGGCATGCGGGCCGGCCGGATCAGCCCTGCGCCGATAAACGAGAAGGCTTGCAAGTACTGCTCAGCGTGTGATGCGTGCCCGTATGGCAGATACGGGGGTGCCGTGTAGCCGTGGATATGCGTGAGATGACAGCCGAGCAACGGCGCGCTGTCACCACCCTTGAGGGGGATCTGGTCGTCAGTGCGGGGGCGGGGGCGGGAAAAACCGGTGTTTTAGCCCAACGCTTTGCGTACGCGCTCGACCAAGGGGTGTCTGATCGTCCAACGCAGGCGGATCGGCTGCTCACGATCACCTTTACGGCCAAAGCGGCGGCAGAGATCGAGGCGCGGATACGTAAGGTGGTTAGCGCGCAAGCGCAGGCATATACCGAGGGCACGGCGGCACCGGGCACGGTGCCGCCAGGCACGACACCACCGGACACGGTACCGCCAGGCGCAGCGGCACCGGACACGCCTGCGCCGAACGCGGCAGTGAGCGAGGCCAACGGCTTGTGGGTGTCCACTATCCACTCGTTTTGCGCAAGGCTTATCCGTCGGCATGTCCTGGAAAGCGGGGTAGAGCCGCTTTTTGTTGCGGCGGACCAGGTCACCACGGCCGATCTTGAGTCCTTGGCCTTCGATATGGCTATAAACGAGATGAAGGCAGGTGACCCCGATCTCTCCTGCAGGGTATTCGGATCCCTCTCGGCCGGACAGCTGAGATCCCGGGTGATCCCCGCACACAAGCGGATACGTGCGCTCGGCCTCGACCCTTCCCTGGCCGAGGTTCCCGTGAGCGACAGTGACGTGGACGCATACCTGCGCAAAGCCTATGAGCACGCGGAGTGCGCCCTGCACGCGCTTGCCGATGCCAAAGCGACCAAGTCGGTCGCTGCATGCAAAGAGGGTCTCACACGGTGGATGCGGCAGTTTGCTGACTGTCGGTCTTTTGACGGCTCGGAGCGTGCCGACGCTATCGAGGCCCTCTGCAGCGAGCGGCCGAGCAAGCCAGGAGGCAGTGGGACCGAGGCGGCGAAAGAGGCAATTGATGCGATGAGGGTCGCGCAGGATGCCTTGAAGTGGGTCAGCGCATCAGTCCGGTTTTCGCGTGAGATCGCCTGGTTTGGGCGGTTTATCCGAGTGTTCTCGCGGTGTTACAAGCGTCTCAAAAAACAGCGGGGCGTCCTTGATTTTGACGACTTGCAGGAGACCGTGGTGCGCCTGCTCGAGACAGATCCTGTTGTCGCGGCAACCTATCGCAATCACTTTGACTTGCTGATGGTAGACGAGTTCCAAGATACCAACGCGTTGCAAATGCGGGTTCTAGGGCCGCTGCGCAAAAACAACCTCTGCGTTGTCGGCGACGAGCGGCAAGCCATCTATGGCTTCCGTTACGCCGATGTCGAGATATTCAGGGAGATGGCAGCGCAAAGCCTGCTGGTCTCTCTTGACATCAATTTTCGTTCCCGCCCTGAGATCCTCGGCTTCGTTAACGCGCTTTTTGCACAGCCTCACCTTTTTGGCAGTCGGTTTGCGTCCTTGCATGCCGGGCGCGAGCCCAGTCCGAGCGGCGAGGACGAGGGGGTACCGGGCGAGGGGCTGCTTGGCACGGAGCCATTGGACGAGGGGTCATCGGGCATAGGGGCACTCGGCGAAAAGCCGCTCGGCGGGGGCGACGCAAGGCCCGCTGTCCACTGCGCCTTTGTCGAGATGGGAAAGGGAGTCAGAAGCCCCGCTGCTACCGAGGCAGAAGCTGCTTGGGTTGCCCGCTCGATACGGGACTGCATCGATGGCGGGTGTCCGCCTGGGGACATCGTTGTCTTGCTCAGGCGCGCCACAAACGCCGAGAAGTTCGCCAACGCGCTTTTGGCAGAAGGCATTCCCACTATCATGCATGCTGGAGCCAACCTGCTGGGGACCCGGGAGGCCGCCGAGATATCCGCGCTGCTTCGCGCCATTGCGGTTCCCGAAGACGACGAGGCGCTTTTGCATGTGCTGGTCAGCCGCATCGTGGGTCTTTCGGATGCGGCGCTTTACCGCATCGCACGGGCATCAGGGAGGCTCGCGCCATCCTCAAAGAAACAGTCGCTGTGGGCAGGGCTTACCCGGATTGCCGAGTGCGCCCAGATGGTCGGGGCATCCGAGGGACCCGACGGTTTAAGCAACTTTGATTCGGGTAGCAGTAGCCTAGATGGGCACCAGACAGAGGCGATCAGGGCGACCGTCGAGCGGCTCACTCGGCTCTTCCCCCTCAGAGGACGCGTAAAACCAAGCAGGTTCGTGCAACTTGCAGCTGAGGTCTTCGACTACGACCTGACGCTTTACGCACAAGGGCTGGCCGGGGGCATGGCGTGGGCGAATGTGATGCGGATCGCACGAGTTGCGCAAGAGTTCGAGTCCGCCGGGGGCAGCGACATCGCTGAGTTCGCGGACTACTTAAGGCGTAGGCAGGGAGTGGGTCATGACCGCCCGGCATCGGCTGGGGCAGGGGACGCGGTCTGCATCATGACGGTGCATGCGTCAAAAGGGCTTGAGTTCCCCGTGGTTTACGTTGCCGATCTGGCGGTCGAAAAAGCCAGCAAAAAACCCACCCCCGTGCTCGTCCAGGCCGATAGCACCACGCCCTTGGTCGGCATTAGGCTGCCCAAAGTGCCCTATGGGAAGGCGACGACCGCCGCCTACCTGCGGTTTAACGAGGGTCAGCGCGAGCGGGACTCCGGCGAGGAGATGCGCTGCCTTTATGTTGCCTGCACTCGGGCGAAAGAGGCGCTGGTCATCTCCGGCATCTGCTCCAGAAAGGACGATCCTGCCGAAGGGAATGCGCAGATCGACTGGATCCGCGAGGCGATCGGCCTGCCAGAAGGCCCCTTGGGAGCCACCACTGCCGAGGTCGGGGGCGCGGAGGTGCTCGTGACCTGCGTTAAGGTGCAGCAGGAGCCTGCACGAGCGGATGGTCTCGTGACGGGGCCCGAGAGGGACGAGAATGGCGAGGGCGGGCCGATCGCGGTGATGCCGGAGCCTGAGCCATCCGCCCATGAGGCGCATCCTGCCGAGGAGGCCGAGGCCCCGCAGTTCATCTCATACTCAGCTCTTCGCCTGCTCACGCAATGTCCGCTTGCCTTCCATGCGCATCATCGGTTGCGTTTGGGTCGTCCGCTGTCGTCTCGGCAGGTCGGGGCCGTTGACTTCGGCTCTGCTGCGCACGCGGTGCTCAGAGAGACGCTTGAGGGAAGCGATGTGACAACGGCGGTGCGGAAGGTGTCGGCACGCGAGCGGCTTGACGCGGAGACGACAAAGCGGCTCGCAGATGCCGCAGGTCGGTTCCTCGGCGGTTCCCTGGCGCGCAGGGTGCGTGCGGCAGAGCGTTTTGCTTGCGAACAGCCATTGCTCGTGCCGCTTGGGGAAAACGTGCTTATCGGCTCGCTCGACCTGATCGCCTGGCAAGGAGGACACGCGCTCATTGTGGACTACAAAACAGGCGGAGCGAAGGAGGGTGCTGCAGGCGCGGGCGGCGCGGGTTCGGACAAGGCGGGGGGCGGCACGGGCGCAGCGGGTGTCGATGCGGCGGGCGCGGGCGGAGAACACGATGGCGACCGGCTGCTGCAGGCGCAGTGTTACGCGCTTGCGGCGCTTGGCGCTGGCGCGGACTCCGTCGAGGTGGTATTCGCGTTCATTGAGCGCGACGGTGAGGACAAGGTGTTTAAGTTTGCAGCCGACGAGCACGACCATCTGCGCACGGAGATACAAGGCATCGCCAACCTGGCATCGACTGCTGGGATCAGGCCGCTCGCCTCTTACGAGCCGGGGCTTTGCGACACGTGTCCGGCGCTCGGCGTGATCTGCTCGGTGCAGGCACCGCCTGACGTAGCGCGCTGACGCAGCTGGCCGCACGCAGCAGCAATATCTGCGCCGCGCTCTGCGCGCACGCTCACCTCGATCCCGGCGGCAGCAAGTTTACGGGCGAAGGTGGCGACCCGGGAGGCCGAGGCGCGGACGGCGTTGCTCTCGGCGACAGGGTTTATCGGGATCAAGTTGACATGAACGAGCATGTCTCGGGAGAAGGCGACGAGCGCATCAAGCTCGGCATCGGAATCGTTGACCCCGTCGGCGAGGGCGTACTCAAGCGACGGTCTTCTGCCAGTCTGGGCGGCGTACCCGATGAGAGCGTCCCGCAACCGCGGCAGCGCGTGTGACCGCACGCCTGGCATAAGCGCATCACGGGTCGACTGGACAGCCGAGTGCAGCGAGACCGCAAGGGTGAACTGCTCTGGCTCCTCGGCAAACCGGGATATCGCTGGGAGTATCCCGCAGGTCGAGACGGTCAGGTGCCGTGCGCCGATCTGCGGCCCGTGCGCATGGTTCATCAGGCGTAAGGCATCAAGCGTTGCCTGGTAGTTTGCGAAAGGCTCCCCTTGGCCCATGGCGACCGCCCCGGTGACTCGGCGGTCGAAGTCGTTTGCCACGATGTTCAACTGGTCGACCATCTCGCCTGGGTGCAGGTTGCGCTGAAAGCCGGAGAAGCCGGTTGCGCAGAACCGGCATCCCATCGCGCACCCGGCCTGCGTAGAGAAGCAGACCGTCAACCTGTCGCCTACAGGCAGGCCTACCGTCTCGACAAGCACCCCGTCGATCAGGCGGACGAGGTATTTCCGCGTGCCGTCTTTTGAGACCTGCCTTTCAACGACCTTGGGGAAGAACAGGGGCAGGTGTCGGGCAAGCTCGCTCCTGAGTCGGGCAGGCAGGTCGGTCATCTCGGCGTACCCTTTCGCCGAGCGCCGGTAGAGCCAGCCAAGGATCTGCGTCGAACGGAACCGAGGCTCGCCCAGCTCTGTTAGGACATCGGCTAAAGCCTGGGCACCGAGCGCCTTGATCCCTGTGTCACCGGTGCCCGCTTCTGATCCGCTAAAACCGCCGTGCAGCGTCATCCACTCCGATCTATTGACCGCATTTAAGCGAGGGCGCGTCCCAAAACCTGGACAAAAGAGCAAAAAATACACGCGCGCAGGACAAAACGCACATTAGCATGTTGTAACCTTTTAGTGCGTCAGGCGCGCAATGGTTCGGGAAAGAAGTCATAATAACCCTAGCCTTTTAGTGCGCGTAGTGCACGCAGGCGTGCAGCCCTGCACACGATGCAGGGGTTGCCCATAGGCTCTGGTGTTACCTTGTTGTTGTTGAGGCAAGGGATACTACCGCATACACTGGTACCTGGTCGTGAAAACGGCCTTTTACAGAAGAGGAGAACGGGCTGTCACTATGCTGGAAAACAACGAGAGCGAAACACAGGGTCAGAGCCTGACGGATCTGAGCGACGAGGACCTGACCGGCATACTGCAGTCTCTAGGGGTCGTGTCCGAGGCTGCGCCGGTGTCTGCAGAAGAGCTGCTGCTCACAGGCGGTCAGCCGACGCTTTTTGATGGCGAGGGTGCCGCTGCGGAGGCTGTGGCAGGCGGGTCTGATGCCGACGCACCGATGCTTGCAGATGCAGCTGAGGGCGAAACCGGCAACATCGATGCTGAGGCGGTTGAGGCAGGGGGTGCCGCTGTTGAGGGCGAGGATGCGGTCCCTGTGGCCGAGGACGAGGACGCGGTCTCTGGCGATGAGATCCAAGAGTTTTTGCCTGAGCCGCTTCCTGAAGGCCCTGTCGAGCCTCAGACGTTTTTCAAGTGGCCGTTTTTCGCATACGGCGGACTCTGGGTGGTGTTCTCGGCGTTTCTTGGCTGGCAGCTGCTCTTTGTGAACCGGACGATATCGGCGCTTGATGTCCCCTCCTATGCGTGGGCGACCTGGGCAGGCGTTGGCATCACCGCCCTTTCACCGGTGCTCATCTTAGCGGTCTGGCTTGTCGCCCGGAGCAAGAACACCAATCGGGTCGGGCTGCTTTCGCAGTCCATGATGTTCGGTGCCCTCTCGGCCTTTTTCGGGGTCGTCCTCTGGTTGGCCGTGGTGACTGTGGCCGACTTTGTCCGGCTGGGAAAGCTCTTTTAAGGCACCGAGGCACCGAGCGCAGCACTGAGACCCCAAGGAGCAGCATGACGATCCTGCCCGACAGACTTCGCGTCGCCCTACTTGGTGGAGGCAGCTCCGCCGAGCGGGAGGTGTCGCTTGCAAGTTCCGCGCAGGTCCAAAAGGCCCTCCAGGCATCCGGCTTCACGGTCGTGTTCATAGACACTGCCGATGAGGGCTTCATCGATGCCTTGCAGGGTGCCCAGGCAGATGTCGTGTTTATCTGCCTGCACGGCAGGGGCGGTGAGGACGGCACCGTCCAGGGGCTTTGCGAGCTGCTCGGCCTTCCCTACGTGGGCTGCGGGGTACTTGCGAGCGCGCTTGCTATGGACAAAGTGATGAGCAAGCTCGTATTCACCCAGGCGGGCATCCTGACCCCGGACTCCATCGTTGTCAATCAGGTAGACGAGGACGAGGTGGACTGCGAGGCGCTTCTCGCCGAGCTGGGCGGCAAGGTTGTCGTCAAGCCCGTCAACGAGGGATCTGCGATCGGCGTGACCATCGTGCGTTCTCCCGAGGAGCTTCCCGCGGCGCTTGCCAAGGCGTTTTGCTATGGCGTGCAGGCGGTAGCCGAGCGGTTCATTGCTGGGATCGAGGTCACGGTGGGTGTCTTGGGCAACGATTCACCCCAGGCGCTGCCTACGATCGAGATCGTGCCAGAGCGCGAGTTCTATGATTACGACTCCAAGTACGTTCCCGGCATGAGCCGACACATCATTCCTGCCGGCGTGGACGATGCGGTGCGCAAGGAGTGCCAGCGGGTAGCGGTTGCCGCGCACACGCTGCTCGGGTGCCGGGGTATGTCGCGTGCTGACACTATTGTTGCCGAGGACGGCTCTGTCTGGCTGCTGGAGGTCAACACGATCCCCGGTATGACATCAACGTCGCTGCTCCCTGACGCTGCCAAAGCTGCTGGCATCGGCCTTGAAGAGCTATGTCACTTCTTGGTGGGGCTGGCGCTGGGGTAGCCTGCGGGCGAGCACGAGCTTTGTGGCATCGATCAGGATGATGGGTATCAGCGAGGCCCCAAGCACGGCAAGCCAATCATGCGGGCCGAGGGGCTGGGTCTTGAAGATCCCCTGCAGGAACGGCACGTATATGACCAGCGCATGCAGCGCGAGCGAGCCGCAGAATGCTGCAACCAGCCAACGGTTCTTAAGCGACTCGGCGCTGAAAATGCTTTTTGTGTTCGAACGGAATGTGAACGCGTGTAGCATCTCGGCGAGTACGACGGTGGTGAAAAGCATCGTCTGCGCGTGCTCACGGCCGTCAACGGCGAACCATCCCCACTCGACGCCAAAGTACATGATGAGCGCACCCAAGGTGATGAGCGCGCCGTACCAGACGATCTGCGCTTGCCGTTCTTTGGCAAGGATGGACTCGTGCGCAAGCCGCGGTGGGCGCTCCATGACCCGCGGGCTTCCAGGATCGACTCCGAGCGCCAGGGCCGGTAGACCGTCGGTGACGAGGTTTATCCAGAGCAGCTGGAGCGGCAGAAGCGCAGGGTGCGGGGAGAGGAGGGCGACAATGAATACGATCAGGACCTCGGCCATGTTACAGGACAACAAAAAGAGGATGAACTTGCGCAGGTTGTCAAAGACGATGCGTCCTTCGCGCACCGCCTCGACGATGGTCGCAAAGTTGTCGTCGGCAAGGATCATGTCCGCAGCTTCCCGAGAGACATCCGTGCCGACCTTTCCCATCGCAACGCCGATGTCGGCTTTTTTGAGGGCAGGCGCATCGTTGACACCGTCGCCCGTCATGGCCACGACCTCGCCGTGGCGTTTGAGCGCATCGACGATGCGCAGTTTGTGCTCGGGGTTCACGCGGGCGTAGATGCGGGTACCCTGAACGGTGCCGTACAGGTCGTCGTCGCTCATGCCCTCGAGCTCGATGCCGGTGACGATGCCGTCGCCTTCCGCAAGGCCGACCTCCCGGCCGATCGCCTGTGCCGTAAGCCCATGGTCACCGGTGACCATTGCCACGCGGATACCCGCCTTGTGGCACTCTTCGATGGCGGCAGGGACCTCGGTCCTCGGCGGGTCAAGCAGGCCGAGGATGCCCACATAGGTCATATCGCGCTCAAGCCCCTCGTCCTCGGCGGCCTCCTCTGCGGCAAGGGCGCGGAAAGCGCATGCGAGCGTCCTGAAGCCCTCGGCGGCCAGCTCGGCGTTCTTTGCCTGGAGCGACCCGCGCAGTTCCTCGGTCATGGGGACGGTCTCGCCGCACAGCTGTGCATGCGTGCAGAGCGCGAGCACAACGTCGGTGCCGCCCTTCATGTACGCGACACGCCCGCCGCCGAGGTCATGGACGGTCGTCATGCGTTTGCGCTCGGAGTCGAACGGGACCTCGTCGATGCGGCGCGGGCGCGTGGCATCGTCCGAAAGCAGCTTGTTGGCGATTGCGATAAGCGCGGTCTCGGTGGGATCGCCGATAAGCTCCCCGTCTGCGCCGAAGCGTGCGTCATTGCAGGATGCGGCGATCTCCAGCAGCAGCTCCTGTTCGTCTGCTGCAGGTTCACAGGCCGTTGGTTTTAACGTGAGGTCAGGCAGCACCTCCGCGAGGTCCTGACCGACAAGCAGGCGTCTGACGGCCATCTCATTGCGGGTGAGTGTGCCGGTCTTGTCAGAGCAGATGAACGTCGTCGAGCCGAGTGTCTCCACCGCGTGCAGCTTGCGCACGATGGCGCTGTGCGCGGCCATGCGCCGTACGCCGAGCGAGAGCGCGACGGTGACGGTGGCTGGCAGTCCCTCGGGGAGCGCAGCCACGGCAAGTGATATCGCGATCAGGAATGCGACGGTGAGCGTCTGACGGAAGTCGGGGCTGCCAATGAGTTCGATAAAAGACCCGTCGTTTACCAAGAATGCCTTGAGGACCTCCGTAACAAGTACGATCACTGCGATGACGAGCACGATGATCGCGATGGTCTTGCCTACCGTGCGCAGCTCGTTTTGCAGCGGTGTCTTCTCGTCCTCCTGCGCGGCCAGCAGCTCTGCGATCTTGCCCATCTCAGTGCGCTGTCCTGTCGCAGTGACGAGGCAGGTCCCGCGGCCAACCGCAACCGAGGTCCCGGCAAAGACCATGCTCGTGCGGTCGCCGAGCGCCGAGTCCTCGCTCGCAAGTGCCGAGGCGCTTTTGCGCACGGGCGCGCTCTCGCCGGTGAGCGCGGCCTCTTCGACGCGCATCGCGCCCACCTCGAGCAGGCGACCGTCCGCGGGGATCTTGTCGCCTGCCTCCAAGAGCACGATATCGCCGGGCACAAGGCCGTCCGCGGGGATCGCATGCTCGCTGCCTCCCCGGATCACGCGTGCGCTTGGTGCCGACATCTGCTTGAGGGCCTCAAGGGCCTGCTCGGCGCGGTATTCCTGCACAAAGCCGAGGATGCCGTTGAGTATGAGGATCGCGGTGATGGCGATCGCCTCGGCAGCATGGCCCTCGACCGCCGAGATGACCACGGCTGCCAAGAGCACCCAGATCATAAAGTCGTTGAACTGCTCGACAAACATCTTCCAGGCAGAGGTCTTCTCGGCGGGGCGGAGTTCGTTGGCACCGTAGACGGCCATCCGCGACTGGGCCTCTTCTGGCGCGAGGCCGGACGCTTGTTTGACCCCGAAGGCATCAAGCGCCGCCTCGGCGGGACGGGCGTACCAAGGCTCGGCGGTGATAGTGTCCTTGAGTGCGAGGGGGGTGGCATCCTTCACGGGCGATGTGGGCGTTGCCATATGTTCCTCCAAACAAAAAGACCCCTGGTGGTTTGTCTTCCACCAGAGGTCTTGCGATCGCTTGTAAGCGACGGCAGGGCCGGAGCCACATATCAGCTCGGGATTGTCGGCCTGTGCCTCCCGACCGGGGTCTTCATGGTCGGTGCGCTACTCCCCTCTGACTTGTCCTAACCATTCCAGGATACTCGCAGGAGGATGCTCTGCCAAGCTTTTGCGGGCATTTCTTAGTGAGGCGCTACGTTAGAAGTTGATGTGTTGTGTCGCTATCAAGCGATATTGTCCACAGGAGCTGATGTGTGTTGATGCGAGGCGTTAATGCCGGTCGGTCGGGTGGCGGATCTCGAAGGCGAACAACTTAGATGATTAATACGTGAAAAGCATAAGTTATTATGAAATTTCACGTATAATATAAGTAAGGTCAAGGAAACAATCGAGCTTCGGGACTCCGTTAGGAGTAGTGGCATGGTCAACGAGGTGACAAAATCCCGCTTGGAGGGTCTTGGCTCCGTCTATCGGCGACTTGCTGAAGCAGCCCCCGAAGGTGTCTTGACCATCGCCGAGGCGGAAGTTCCCGAGCAGGTCCATCAGTCCAACGCTATCGAGTGGTCATCGCTTTCGTTGAAGGAGACAGAGTCGATCTTGACCGGCATGACCATATCGCGCGAGGTGCCTGTGCGGGAGGTCTTTGAGGCCAAGAACCTCGGGCGCATGGTGTCGGAACTCGTTGCCCCTGACGGTCCTCCGGCTCTGAGCATTGAGACCGTTTTGCGTTGGCATGGCATCTTGCTCTCGAACATCCGTGATGATGCGGCCGGTCGCTTCCGTTGTGGCAAGGAGTGGGTATACATCGGCATGCACATAGGAGCCAACCCGGATGTAGTTGGTGACTGGATGAGCGTGCTGCTCGCCTGGTACGCCAGACAGGCATCTGATAGGGCGGGCATGCCACCCGGAAGCCCACCGTGGTTCCTTGACCGTATTGCGCGTTTTCACCTCGAGTTTGAGACGATCCATCCTTTCGTGGATGGTAACGGGCGTATGGGGCGCGTGCTTATCAACCAACAGCTTATGGCGCTTGGATGGCCGCCGGTCATCTTACGCAACAAGGGAAAGCGGCGCGATTACTATCCTCTTTTTGACGGGTATGTGGTGACAGAGGACCACCACGGCATGAGCAGGCTACTCGCCCTTGCTTTGCAGGAGTCATTGCACAAGCGCATCACGATGCTTGCTGGGCATCGTGCAGTAAGACTATCCCAGTGGGCGAAGAAGGCAGGCGTTTCTGGGCCGTCTGCTGCAAACAAGGCAAAACGGCAGACGATCCCCGCCTTTCGCCTGCGGGATGTTTGGATGATCGATCCCGGGTTTGCCGGGGACCCTCATCAGTGGCTCGAGGATCAAGCAGGTAGCGGGAAGTGTAGGGAGTGGCCGACAGATCGCAGAGCGTGACCGGCAAAATGCAATGAGGGACCGATAAATTCGGGTTGCTGACCTATAAACCCCCGTATGCTTTCGCTGCTTTCACCAAGGGGATTAACGACTCGACGTAAACAATTCGGCACCTATTCCGAGCGGTTGCTCGGCGCTCTAAATGGTAAGAACATCCGCAACCATAAGCAGAGATCATCAGCAAATATTGATGTTTATTGGCAATTAACTGATAATAGAAACCAATCGCTGCTGATTTTCGATGGGAGGACGATATGACATCGGTTACAGTCCGTATGGACGAGGAGCTGAAGGCACAGGCAACCGAGATAGCGGAATCGTATGGCCTTGATCTTCCCACTGCCTTTAAGATGTTCACTAAGCAGATCGTGCGCACGCGGTCCATTCCCATTGACCTAACTGCTTCGGAGCCCCCGCTATCAGGCAATGATCTCCTGCTCCTACAGAAGATCGCACGGGCAGAAAAGGAGTATGAGGGGGGGCAAGGCAAGAGTTACGGTAGTGCCCGTGAGCTGTTCGCTGATATCTTCGGTGAAGACTATGTTGCAGCCCTATAAGACCGCCGAGTTCGCCAAAGACATTGAGACATTCCATAACGATCCGAAGAAAGTGGCCAAGATCCTCAGCCTCATCGAGGATGCTTGTGAACACCCTTACAGCGGGTTGGGCAAACCGGAACCGCTGAGATATGGCTTACAAGGCTACTGGTCGCGACGTATCGATAAGGTTAATCGGCTGATTTATCGCGTTATCGAACCAGATCTCATCCTCATCAGCTGCGTGGGGCATTATGGCAGATAGGGCCATGGCCAATTGCGGCATCAGCGTCGGCTTTTCCGCAGAATTGACGGCTTAACGCAAACAATGCGAGCACTTTGCAATAGCGAGGCCGTCACCTCTTTGCCTTAGTCGGTTGCGCCTCTAACGCGGGTGGGGGTGCTGTTGCTGCTGAACGACATAAAGCCCAGCAAGCCTCCCCCCGTGCCATTGCCGAGTTCGCCGCTCATGTTGCTTCCCCACGCCCAGAGCGAGCCGTTGCCCCTGACAGCAAGGGAGTGATCGCGCCCTGCGCTGATAGCCTCCCAGTCTGCCGCATCCCCGATACGCACAGGGACGCTTTTATTGCCTTTGCGCATGATGTTTCCCACGTTGTCGACGGCATCCTTCCTGCCTGACATCAAGGCGACAAGTGTCGAGGGGTCTCGTCGCACACTTTCCCACCAGCTCTCACCCGTGCCATCGCCGAGCTGCCCGCGCCAGTTATCCCCCCACGCCCAGAGCGAGCCGTCACTCTTGGTTGCGAGTGAGCAGAGGTTACTCGCGTCGGTGGTTTTCCAGGTGGCCTCAGTGGTCTCTTTTTCGCCCTTCCGTTCCACGGCAATGCGAAAGGAGCAGCCCCCGCTGCCGAGCAAGGATGCGCAGACCAGCAGCGCACATGTTCCCAGGCGGACAAGCCTTGGCACCTCGGCACCCTCCCGGACTGTCTTCCAGATCGGCCACTCCGATTACCTTTCGAGCCGAATACAATCCTCATAAGCGCCCCTCGGCTATCATCGCGCCCCTCGGCTATCATCGTTTGCGGTGCTGCCCGCACTGCCTGGGCCGGTTGCAACTATGCGGCATGCCGAGGGCGTGACTGCAAGCCCGCCGCGTGCGGTCTCACGCAGGTTCAGCGGGAGCGCGCTGCCAACGGATGCCTGGGCATCGATCACCTCGTCGAGCGGGATCGGGAAGGAGATCCCTGCAAGCGCCATCTCGATAGCGGCAAGTGCGACCGCCGTCCCGGTCGCGTTCCGCGCCACGCACGGCACCTCGACAAGCCCGCCCACCGGATCGCACACCAAGCCGAGCAACCCCTGCAAGGCAAGGGCTGCCGCATGCCCGCAGCGGGTTGCATCACCGCCGAGCATCTCGGTGCCGGCAGCCGCAGCCATCGCTGTCGCACTTCCGATCTCGGCTTGGCAGCCGCCGCTTGCGCCGGAGAGCGTGCCCCGAGCTGCAATGATGCTGCCTACCCCGCCCGCGGTGAATAGCGCGTCGACGAGGTCGTCCTCGCTCTTTGCGTAGTGCTCGGCAAATGTGAGCAGCACCGCGGGCACCACCCCGGATGCCCCGCCGGTGGGGGCGGCGACCACGCGCCCCATCGAGGCGTTCACCTCGGCGGCAGCCAGTGCCGCTGCGAGCGCTTCGGCAAAGATGCCGCTACTCCGTGCTGCAAGCCGAGCGGCATCTCCCCCGACTTGGCCGGAGAGGGAGTGGGCATCGCCGTCAAGGCCACGCTTGACCGCAGCGCGCATAACGCGAAGGGCCTCGCGCATGCGCATGCGCAACTCTGCCGTGGGCATCCCTGTCTCCTCGGACTCCCGCTGGATGACCGCTTGCGCAAGGGAGCCGGTGCTCTTTGCGGCATCGGTAAGATCTGCGAAAGATGACCAGGCCATAGAGGCTCCTTTCGGGAGCAGCTGTCCGCTTCCTTTTTGGTGCTTGGTGCGGCGCGGGCATGGGTTGTATGTGTGCCGAGCAGGGGATGCGTCGCTTGCATGAGTGTAGCGTACAGATCCCCGGACTGCCGATAGCGGTTTTAAGAGCCGCCTCATTTATTGAGGCCAAGCTCAGCTCGGCTTCGACCGTAGGCGCGGGATTCTATCGGTGCTGCTGGACACACGTGCTGGACACGGAGCTGTGGAGCTGGCGGAGCTAGCATGAGCGCAGAAAATAAGTTAGCATGTACTAACAAATAGAATGCACATAGGCAAAGCGCCGTACTGGCAAGCACGCGTACATGCACATGCATCCCCGTACATGCATCTCAAAGGAGTTCCCGTGCCATGAGCACCATAGATTCGGCAGAGACCATCCCACCGTTTGACCCCAAGGCATGCGAGTCCTGTTCGCTCGATTGTGTCCATGCGGGGGAGCACCTTGAGATCCTCTCGGTGGACGATGAGCAGGCGCGGGTGCAAGCGATTCGGTTTGGCATGGCGGAAGGCTCGTGCGTGCAGTGCGTCACGCGGATACCAGCAGGCCCGCTGGTCTTAAAAAGCGGGCGGCAGGAGATTGCCGTTGGCCGCAACCTGGCCAAGCGCATCCGTGTGCGCAAGACCGACCCCGTTTCGCGCTGAGCCGGCACCTTTTGTGGGCACCTCGGCTCAGACACCTCGGCAACCGGCATCCTCGGTGTCTTCGCGGACCGGGTCTGGGGTCGAGTCTGGGACAAGGCCTGGCCGGGGGTCTGGGGCTGGATCCGGGACGCAGACCGCGCCGGCGACTGTCGCGCTTGCGGGCAACCCGAATGTGGGCAAATCGGTTGTCTTTGGTGCCCTGACCGGCACGTATGTGGATGTCTCGAACTACCCTGGTACGACGGTGGAACTCACCTGCGGACGGTTTGGCGGTATCGATGTTGTGGACACCCCCGGGGTCTACGGGGTCTCATCGTTCAACGACGAGGAACGGGTCGCCCGCGACACGATCCTTGAAAGCGATGTCGTGATAAACGTCGTTGATGCCGTACATCTTGAGCGCGACCTCTTCTTAACGCTGCAGCTTGTCGATATGGGCAAGCGCATGGTCGTCGCGCTCAACATGGCCGACGAGGCCCGCAAGCGTGGCGTTGCGGTGGATCACGACCTGCTCGGCGACCTTCTTGGCGTTCCGGTCATAGAGACGGTGGCGGTCACCGGAGCTGGGCTTGACGAGCTCAAAGAGGCCATCGGCAATGCGCGCATCGGCCATGCGGAGCACCTGTTCGAGGACGAGCTGGACCAGCTTACGGAGAAAATCGGCTCGCGTGCCGAGGCACTCATGGTGCTTGAGGGCGACGAGGTGGTGAGCGAGAGGCACAAGATATTGCCGTGCGACCGCCGCGACGAGGTGTACATCCAACGGCGGCATCGGGTCGACGACATCTGCGGCCACGTGGTGAGCGAGACCACCTCGGGGGCATCGTTTACGGCCAAGCTCTCCATCTGGATGATGCATCCGCTGACCGGCACCCCCATGCTGCTCGCGCTGCTCTATGCCCTCTGGGTGGTGCTCGGCCAATGGATCGCCGGTGGCCTTGTGGGCATCCTGGAAGAAAAGGTCATGCTCGGGTACTGGGTGCCTTTCGCCGAGCGTGTCGTCGGGGTCGTCTTCCGTCCGGACTCGGCGGCCTTTAAGATCCTGGCGGGCGAGTTCGGCGTGCTCACGATGACGCCCACCTATCTCTTTGCCGTGATCCTGCCGCTGGTGAGCGGGTTCTACGTGCTGCTCGCGCTCCTTGAGGACTCGGGATACCTGCCGAGGATCGCTGCGCTCGCCGACCGTGGACTCACCTACATCGGCCTCAATGGCCGTGCGGTGATCCCGCTCATCCTCGGCCTCGGGTGCGTGACGATGGGGATGCTCACGACGCGGATCCTTGGCAGCAAGCGCGAGCGGTTCATCGCTACGGCGCTTATGGCGATCGCGGTGCCCTGCTCGGCGCAGATTGCGGTCATCACCGGACTGATGGCGCGCACGGGGGCGGGCTACGCGTTCCTGTACGTGGCGCTTCTTCTCGTGATCTTCGGGGTCGTAGGGATGGCGCTCGACCGGCTCACCCCGGGCGAGTCAAGCGATCTCATGATCGACCTGCCATCGCTGCGCATGCCGCGGCTTGGCAATGTGGTGCGCAAGAGCACGACCAAGGTCTGGCATTTCATGACCGAGGTCACGCTGTTTTTCGCGGTAGGGGCGGTGCTGATCTCAGTGCTGCAGATCACGGGGGCCCTTGACGCGGTGGTTCAGGCGGCAAAGCCGCTTACGATCGGGTGGCTCGGCTTGCCGCCCGAGGCTGCGACTGTGTTTGTGATGGGCTTTGTGCGTCGGGACTTTGGTGCAGCAGGTCTTTTCATGATGGATCTTTCTGAGGCGCAGCTGCTGGTGGGCATGGTGGCCATCACCCTGTTCGTGCCCTGCATCGCCTCGGCGCTTGTTATACTCAAAGAGCGCGGTTGGGCGTTTTTTATCGGCGTTTTCGCCGGTTCCGTTGTAGCAGCGTTTTTTGTCGGGGGGCTGCTCTGGCGGGCTCTCGGGCTTTTGGGGATGGCATGACGCTGGTACGCTCCCTATGCCGTGAGTGCGGGCTCGCCTCCTACCAGCTGCGATGTCCGCGATGTGGCACGCCCAAAACCGCCCAGTGCACCGGTTTTTGCCCGGGGTGCATGGTGCGGGCGCAGTGCCGCTCGCACGGGGGCATCGAAGGCGCGGGTGGCATCAGGGTTGTGGGCGGTGCGTCAGATGGCGCTGACGACCTGCACGGAGATGATGCCGGAGATCCCGCCGATTCGTGAGACGGCCTCGGCACCGGCCTCGTCGTCGGTCTCTATGAGCATCAGCGCCCGTGCCCCGCGCTGCTCACGTGACACCTGCATCGACGCGACGTTGATCCCGTCCTCGGCAAGGATGCGAGTGGCTCCTGCGATCTGACCCGGACGGTCCTCATGCTCGACCAACAGCAGCGGCAGGTTCCCAGTGATCTGCACGGCGAAATGATCCACGTCTGTCACGCACACGGCCCCGCCGCCGAGCGAGGATCCGCAGATGTCCATCTCGGCACCGGCCGCAGACAGGCGGAACCTCGCTGTGTTGGGGTGTACCTCGCCCAGGTGTGCCTCGGTGATCGACACGGTAAGGCCGGCGGCCTCGGCAAGCTCGTATGCGCATAGGATGCGCTCGTCGTCAGGCGCACAGCCCAACAATCCCGCTATGAGCGCAAGGTCAGTGCCATGGCCGTAGCCGGTGCTTGCGAACGAGCCGTGGAGCGCGATCTCGGCATGCTCGGGGAGCTGTCCGAATACCGCTCTCGCAAGCCGCCCCAGCCGCGTTGCGCCGGCGGTATGGCTCGAGCTGGGCCCGATCATCACCGGGCCTATGACATCAAAGATACTGCGCTGTTCGGCCATATGAGCCCCTTAGTCCAACAGAATGAGGCAAAGAACGCATCGGCACAGTCATGCTTCGAGGGTCTTTCTGAGGTCTTGATCCACAGGGCCTCTTCCCTTTGTCTGAGCTGGTCATATCTTAAATGAAAAATGGTAGCACGAATTTAAAAACATAGCACGTTTAGTAACACAAATTATTAAAAAATAGCATATTACAGTAAGAGGTCCCGCAGCCTGCTCGTGACGTTCTCGGAGACCACGTTCTCTCCCCCATAGACCTGGATGTCCGGCTTGGTGCCCCCGTACGCGCTCGGCAGGTAGCTGTCCCAGTTGCCTGAAAGCGCGTCAGGGGTGGTGAGCACAAGGATGCCGCCTCGCTCGCCTGCCGCGGCCCCTCCGGCAAGGGCATCGGGGAAGTTCAGCCCGGTAGCGACACCGATGAAGCCCTTGCCCGCAAGGGGGCCCGCGAACGCGTGCTCGGCGATCCTCTGCGCGGTCTCGTAGCGGGTGGCACCTGCCACACGCCTGACCGTCGGGCTCGTGCCGAGGCTCCGCACCGCCAGCTCGACGCCTTCGGATACCGCGGCAGCGGAGCCGAGTATGGTGACATCTGCTATGCCAAGGCCCAAGACGGCATTTGCCGCAGAGGGGGAGAGCTCCGCCGGGCGGGTGAGGACGACCGGCATCTTGTTCTTGTAGGCGAGCGGCGAGACCGCAAGCCCGTCTGCGAAGTTGTCGCCGCGGGCGAGGAACGCCTTCTTCGCAAACGACGGTCCCTCAAGTTCCGCGACCTTGTTCGCGATAGCGGCGCTCGTGCCGTAGCGGTCGGCTCCGTAGACGCGCTCCACATGGAGCCCCGCGCCTGTGAGCGCGCCCTCCACAGCATTAGAGACCGCTGCGGCAGAGCCCATGATGTATGCCTTCTCCGCGCCGAGGCGCTCTATCTCCGTGAGCACGCCGGGGCTCAAGGCATCCGGCCTTGTGAGGAGGAGCGGCGCCTTCTCCGAGCCTGCGAGCGCGCTTGCCGAGAGCGCGTCTGCGTAGTTCATGCCGGTGGCTATGATGACCGCGTCCGCGGACGTGAAGTTCGCCTTGCTCACTTCGATGGCGGTGGCGAAGCGGTCCGTGCCGGAGACGCGTGTGATGGAGCCTGCGTTTGTAGTGACCGTGAACGCCACGGTGTTGTGCGGCGCCTCCTCGTTGCCCGCGTTGTCTGTCGCGAAGAACCCGATCGTGTGGGTGCCCTCCTCCGAGGTGGTGACAACCGCCTCGTCGCCTGGGACGACGACCGGCGCGCCGTCGTCAAGCATGTAGGTGACCTGCTTGACACCGCTCACCGCCTCGCCTGCGCCTGCAGGGTCGGTCGCCGTGATGGTGACCGTCGCCGTGCCGCCGTAGCTTGCCACCGCATCCGAGCCAGACACCGGCGCGGTCGTGTCGGGCGCAGGGCCGTCTATGAGGGTGGGGACGTCCTTGTTGGCGCCAGACCCGCTCGTGCCGTCGCCGAGCTGGCCGGAGCTGTTGTTCCCCCATGCCCAGAGCGTGCCGCCCTCCCTGATGCCGAGGGAGTGGCCGCCCCTTGCGCTCACGGCCTGCCAGTCGGTGCCCGTGCCGATGCGCACAGGGGTGTTCCTGCTCGTCGTCGTGCCGTCGCCGAGCTGGCCGGAGCCGTTGTGCCCCCACGCCCAGAGCGAGCCGTCGCCCTTTAGGGCAAGGGAGTACATATACCCTGCGCTCACGGCCTTCCAGTCGGTGCCGGCCCCGACCCGGACAGGGGCGTCCTTGCCGGTGCCCCACCCGCTCGTGCCGTCGCCGAGCTGGCCGTAGTAGTTGCCCCCCCATGCCCAGAGCGTGCCGCCCTCCCTGATGCCGAGGGAGTGGCCGCCCCTTGCGCTCACGGCGGTGCCCGTGCCGATGCGCACAGGGGCGTTCCTGCTCGTCGTCGTGCCGTCGCCGAGCTGGCCGGAGCCGTTGTGCCCCCACGCCCAGAGCGAGCCGTCGCCCTTGAGGGCAAGGGAGTACATATACCCTGCGCTCACGGCCTTCCAGTCGGTGCCGGCCCCGACCTGGACGGGAGCACTCTTGCTCGTCGTCGTGCCGTCGCCGAGCTGGCCGAAGCCGTTGTCCCCCCACGCCCAGAGCGAGCCGTCCTCCCTGATGCCGAGGGAGTGGCCGTCCCCTGCGCTCACGGCCTGCCAGTCGGTGCCGTCGCCTATGCGGGTGGGAGCGCTCCTGTGCGTCGTCGTGCCGTCACCGAGCTGGCCGTAGTAGTTGTCCCCCCATGCCCAGAGCGAGCCGTCCTCCCTGATGCCGAGGGAGTGGCTGTGCCCTGCGCCCACGGTCTTCCACTTGTCGGTGCCGACCCCGACCTGGACAGGGGTGCTTGTGTTGGTAGACGACCCGCTCGTGCCGATGCCGAGCTGGCCGGAGCCGTTGTCCCCCCACGCCCAGAGCGTGCCGTCCTCCCTGATGCCGAGGGAGTGGCCGTCCCCTGTGCTCACGGCCTTCCATCCTACGAACCCTGTAGCGGACAGGGGCGTGCCCCCGGATGCCGCAAGCGCCGGAGCCGCCGCCGAGGCCGCGTCGCCCTCCGCTGCAACCGCCGAGGCACCGCCGTCCGGACCCGCACCGCCTGCCCACGCCGCCCCCGGCAGCGCGCCCAGGACGAGCGCGAGGCACAAGAGCACCGAGAGGCGTGCTCGCCTCCTCGTGCCCGCTGTTTTTTTAAAGACCTGATTAAAGACCTGGCTCACGTGACATCCCCCTCTGATCCAGCTCATATTCTTGGAATGAGTGCAGACTGATAGGCGAGTGCGCAAACAATGGTTTTGCAGGTACCCTGTCTCTCGGATTCTACCCCATATCTTTGCGTGCAGGCATCCTGCCCTATCCTGCAGGCGGGTGTGCGTGCGGGCGGGCGCGGGCGGCACCTCGCCCAGTCCCACACGCGAACATCCTCTCTCTTGCATGCAGGGGATAGCAGGTATCTTGCATGCAGGTATCTATCCCGCTTTGTGCCACGCTCGTGCTACGGTGTTCGGCGTGAATACGAATGCGCTCAACAACCTCATCGTCTCTGGGACCGACGAGGACGTGATCCTCGCATACCGCAGCCTTGCCGAGCGTGCGGCCGAGGCCGCGTACGGCTTTGAGGACGAGATATGCGTCGTCGATGTGGAGACCACCGGCTATGACCCCGAGCGCGATGTCCTGATAGAGATCGCTGCAGCCGTGATGCGTGGGCCGGAGGTGCTCGGCAGGTTCCAGACGTTCGTGGACCCGTGCAGGCGGATCCCTGACGAGATCACCCGGCTCACCGGCATCACTGACGCAGATGTCGAGGGTGCCCCGTCGGCAGGCACGGCGGTCGCACGTCTTGCCGAGTTAGTCGGCGGGCGGCCCATCCTTGCGCACAATGCCGCCTTCGACCGCAGGTTCCTTGAGCACGTTGCCGGCTCCGGCGCGATCACGGGGACGTGGCTCGACTCCCTCGTGCTTGCACGCGTGGGCCTTCCTCGGCTTCGGAGTCACCGGTTGCCTGACCTTGCCGAGGCATTTGCGCCTGACCCAGAGCGCCATGCGCACCGTGCGGGCGATGACGTGGAGGCGCTTTGCGCCGTGTACCGTGTGGCACTTGCCGGGATCGCCGACCTCGACCCCGGGGTCCTTCGCCGTCTGGGCGACCTGGATGCAGGGGGGGGCTGGCCGGAACAGGCGGTGCTCAAGCAGGTCGCCGGGGCCATTGCCGCCGGCAAAGGCTCCTACGATCTCAGGCGGGTGCGCCGCAAGCGGGTGACCGCTGACCGGGTCGAGTCGCTCAACGATGCCTGGGAGATCGCGTGCGTCTGTCCGCCCGCCGAGGAGATCGTCGGCGAGTTCTCGGCAGATGGCCTTGCCGGGCGCATGTACCCAGGCTTCGAGCAACGGTCTGAGCAGGTGCAGATGGCCGAGGCGGTCCGAGAGGCCTTTGGCGGCGCTACGCACCTTGCAATCGAGGCGGGGACCGGTGTCGGCAAGTCGATGGCGTACCTGGTGCCTGCGGCGAAGTATGCGCTGGCGAACGGTGTCGGGATCGGCGTGGCGACCAAGACGAATGCGCTGATGGACCAGCTCGTCCACCACGAGCTGCCCCGTCTTGCAGAAGCGCTTGCGGAGGCGGTGCCCGATGCGGTGCTTGCTGGTGGGATGCCTGGCGGTGCCGATGGCGGTAGCGCGGATGGCACCGATGGCGCGTGCGGCGCACGCGCTCGGCTGCGGCACGCCGCACTTAAAGGCTACGAGCATTATCTGTGTCTGCGCAAGCTGGAGAGGCTTGCTTCCGAGATCGATCCTGCGTCGTCCGCTGCGGGGCAGGTCGCGGCAAACGTCGGGGTGCTGCTTGCGTGGGTGAGCCAGTCGTCCTGGGGGGATCTCGACTCGGTCAACCTGCATTGGGGGTGGGAGACCAAGGAGGTGCGCCTTGCGTGCCAGGCCAACCGTGCGGACTGCCTGCTGAGGCGGTGCCGTTACTGGCCCAGCCTGTGCTACCTCCATGGGGCACGCCGCAGGGCGGCAAGCTCGCATATCGTCGTGACCAACCACGCGTTGCTCTTCCGCGATGTCGTCGCACAGGGCGGCATCCTGCCCCCGCTCCGTCATTGGGTGCTCGACGAGGCCCATTCGGCAGAGTCGGAGGCCAGAAAGCAGCTCACGCTTGATACGGGCTATGCCGAGCTCTCGGCGGCGCTCGCCGCGCTCAGCCGCTCCCGCGGGGGCGTGCTTGAGACCATCCGGCGCAAACTCACGGCAGCCGATCCGGCGATGCTCGACTTGGCGCCGCCTGGTGCGGCGGTATCGGCGGCATCGGCTGCGATAGCGCTCCCAGGCCCGGGCCCGAGTCCGACACTCTCGCTCATCGAGCTGCTTGCGAGCACGCAGGACGAGGTGCAGCGGGCGCAGGTGCTCGGCAGTTCGTTCTTCGACTACGTGAAGGACCTTGCCCAGGGCCTGCCCGCGGGCGACTATGACTCCGGTGAGCTGTGGATTGACGCGGCGCTCCGGGAGACCGGCAGGTGGGGGGTGGTGGCCTCCACCGGGAGGTCGCTTGCGAAGCGGCTTGATGCGCTTTTGGGTGCCGGCCGGCAGATCATGACCTTGGTCGAGCAGCAGGGCTCGGGCCTTTTGGAGGAGCAGGCCGATCTTGCGAGCGTTTTGAGCCGGCTTGCCGATCAGCGCAACGGCCTCATAACCGTCATTGACGGTGCCGACGAGACGCTTGTCTACTCGGCGGTGCTCGACAGGCGCCGCGACGTTGGTATCGAGCGCCTTGTGGCCGCCAAGCTCGATGTCGGCGAGACGCTTGCCGAGGACCTCTATCCGCGGGTGGACAGCGTTATCTATACCTCGGCGACCATAGCGACCGGCGACTCGTTCGAGCACTTCGCGCAGAGCGTGGGCCTTGACCGCCTGGACGCGCAGAGCTGGCATGCGCTCAAGCTCGCATCGAGTTACGACTTTGAGCGGCAGATGACGGTGTTCCTGCCCTTTGGCCTGGCCGAGCCTGTCCAGAGCGGGTATCTCGCCGACATCGAGCGGCTGCTCGAAAGCGTGCACCTGGCCACGGGCGGCGGCGTGCTCACGCTGTTCACCAACCGTCGCGACATGGAGGCACTCTTCTCGGCGCTTGAGCCTAAGCTGAAGGCCGCCGGACTGGGGCTTATCGCGCAGCGCAGGGGCATCTCGGCAAAAAGCCTGCGGGACGAGTTCATCGCCGAGAAGGACCTGTCGCTTTTTGCGCTTAAGTCGTTTTGGGAGGGCTTTGACGCGAAGGGGGACACGCTGCGCTGCGTGGTCGTTCCCAAGCTTCCTTTCGGGCGGCCGACCGATCCGCTGGCGCGTGAGCGTGAGCTGCGGGCGGGGGGTGCCGCGTGGCGCAGGTACTCGCTTCCGGAGGCGGTGATCGAGCTGAAGCAGGCGGCAGGGCGCCTCATCAGGTCCTCGACCGATACCGGTTGCCTGGTGATTGCCGATGCGCGTGTGGCGAACAGGAATTACGGCAGGAACTTTCTAGAGGCGTTACCGGTCACGGGCGTGAGGCGTCTGCCCGCCTCAGAGGTGGCCGACGAGATCGCTCGGCACTTTGGGCGCTGAGCCAGCCGCGCACGCCAGCCGAGCAGCCGCTAGAGATTGCCGACACCGAGCAGCTCGCTTGCCAGGCGCGTGACACTTTCGCGCAGCTCGGGCGGAGTCAGGACCTCGACTGTGCCGAGGCGGGCGACCACTTTCCGGCTGATCCATCGGTGGTCGCCGTACGGGACCTCGACGACCAGCCCGCCCTCGGCGCTGCCCTCGCCCCCAAGGGGCGGCCCGGCATCCGCGGCAGAGGCCGCATCGGCACCTGCCGCACCTGCAACCACGACGGAGTCCGGCCACTCCCGCTCGGTATACTCGGCAGCGTGGGCAAAGAGCAGGCGCGCACGGGGCAGGTCGTCGGCCCCGAATGCGTGCGCACTGTCCGGGACGTCCCCTGGCCGCTCGGGATACGGCTCCTTGGGCGCTTGGCTGGATGTCTGGCTGGGCACCTGGACCGCCTGGATGCGGTCGAGCCTGAATGTGCGCCAGCCGCTGCCCGAGCGGCACCATGCGGCCAAGTACCAGGCACCGCGCTCGGCAAAGAGCCGGTGTGGCTCCACCTCGCGTCGGACAGGCCCGGTCGTCCCGGGTGCCGTGTAGTCGATGCAGACCGCCTGCCGCTCGTCGATTGCCCGTGCGAGCTGCCCATATATGGTGCCGTCGGCACTTATGTCCAGGCGGATCACGCGCTCAAGCCCCACCGCGTCGATGTCGGTCGCCGAGGCATCAAGCAGGCGGGTCACAAGCGGGTCGGTCGCCGAGAACCCTGCCGTCTGCAAAGCCGCAGCAAGGGCGGTCGCCTCGCCAGCCGAAAGCCTGATCGGGCCGGAGAGCGCCGGGATGTCGCCCCAGGCGACAACGTCGCCGTCCTCGGCGATCACCGGTATGAGCCCCAGCGGATCGTAAGGCGCGATCCCGCAGAGCGAGAGCGTGGTGATATCGTCGACCAGCTCGGCTGTGGTGATGCCCAGGCCCTCGGCGAGCGTGGACAGCGGCTGACGCTCGTTTTGCTGCAGGCTGCCGAGCAAGGCGATCAGGCGTCGTGCGCGCTCGGCCGCCGGGGTCCTAGCCATGGAGCGTCACCACCTTTTGCATGCCGGCTTGCAGGTGTTCGATAGCGGCAGGCGGGGCGACGAGCGTGAGGCCGGGCCCGTTCTCGATCATGAACCGGGCGATCTGTGTCGCCGAGCGAGCCGGTACCTCCCAGCGGATGTTCCCGTTCCCATCGGGGGTAAGGGTGCCCTGCCCGTGGGTGATCCTCTCGGCCTTCCAGGCGGCTGACCCGTCAAAGCCGAGAACGGCGATGAACCCGTCTGTCTCGGGGCCGTACTGGAAGGGGAGGCTTATGAAGCGGGCGACATCGAACCCGGCCGGCTGCTCGAAGTCCGGCGTTTTGGGTGCGGTGCGGTTTACGGAAAGCCTGGTCATCCGGGCGACCGCGAACGTCCGCATCCCGCAGATAGCGGTGTCATAGCCAACCAGGTACCAGCGCCCGCCATGCAAGAACAACCCGAGGGGCTCGGCATCGCGCTCGCTGGCAACACCCGCCGAGTCCGAGTACCCGAACGCTATTCGCTTGCGGGTCATGATCGCGGCGGCAAGGTCGCTCACCAGCGCGCCTTGCTCGGCTGGGCGCTCATCTGCCAGCGCCGCAGTCGCGGTTTCTGCCCCACCGGCTCCGGCCGCGAGCTTTACCAACGCCAGCCGCAGATCAGCCGAGAAAGGGAAGGAAGGGTCGTCAAGGAGCGAGAGGGCGGCGGTATAGAGTGCGACCGTCTCCCCGGGGTCGAGCGAGACCGGGTTGACATAACTTGCCGAGCGGTTGAACCGGTAGTTGCCAACATCGTCCACGTCTATGACGATCCCGGTCGCCCTGAGGGACTCCTTGTCGCGCTCAAGCATCCGCCGATACGCCGAGCCGTCGGCATCGGCAGGATAACCGGCCACGGCCTCTCGGATGTCGCTCGCGGTCACGCTCTTTCTCGAGCCCGCGATGTAGAGGGCAAGGTTCACCAGCCGCTCGACCGCTCTCGTCACTTCCAAAGCCTCCAGATGTCGGTGCATGTAAGCAGATTGGCGCTGATTATTCCGGTTGATTTGAGCCACCCGTTCTGACTCAATTCGAGCCAGTGGTTCCGGGATAAAGTGCGCCACCCGTTCTGGCTGAGAATGAGCCACGGGGCCCAATGGCTTTTCTTCGGTT
>Ga0123353_10000813_pt1 | contig 38028 bp, 26 predicted proteins | sample TergutLab28metaG_3_FD_92763 | JGI IMG/M metagenome (GOLD analysis project Ga0123353, IMG submission 92763) | Labiotermes labralis P3 segment gut microbial communities from Petit-Saut dam, French Guiana - Lab288 P3 | ecosystem: Host-associated > Arthropoda: Insects > Digestive system > Gut ... | reverse complement strand
GCGAAGCTGCGCGGTGTGGAGTCGTTCGGGATGCTGTGTTCGGAGCGTGAGCTGAAACTCTCGGATGACCATGTGGGCTTGATGGTGTTGGATGCGTCGCTCGTTACAGGGACGCTGGCGCGTGATGTGCTGCCGAAGCCGGATGTGGTGTTGGATTTGGAAATCACATGGAACAGGCCGGACTGCCTTTCTATTATAGGTGTCGCGCGTGAGTTCGCGGCGTTGCTGAGGCGGCCGTTGCGGTTGCCGTCCGCTGATTTTGCGGAGACGGGGAATCCGGTGGAGATGTTCGCGAAAGTCGTCGTGAAAGACCCTGTGAAGTGTCCGCGCTACACGGCGCGTGTGATGACGGAGGTGAAAGACGGGGTTTCGCCGGAGTGGATGCAACGCCGCCTGACGCTGTGCGGTGTGCGCCCCATCAGCCTGACGGTTGACGTAACGAATTATGTGATGCTGGAATGCGGTCAGCCGCTTCATGCGTTTGACTATCGCAAGCTGGCGGAGAACACGGTTGTCGTGCGGTGCGCGGCGGATGGCGAGAAGATGCGGACGCTGGACGGCACGGAGCGCACACTTGACGCTTCGATGCTGGTGATTGCGGATGCGAAAACGCCGAGCGCGGTGGCCGGGGTGATGGGCGGTGCGGACAGTGAGATTGCCACGGGCACGGAACATGTCCTGCTGGAGAGTGCGCTGTTTGACCCTGCGTCCACGAAATGGACATCCACGAAGCTGGGGCTTTCGAGCGAGTCGTCGAGGCGGTTCGAGCGCGGGGTTGACCCTGACCTTGCGGACTGGGCGAGCCGTCGGGCGGTGTCGCTGTTGGCGCAGTACGGCGGTGCGACGGTGAAGGAAGGCCTGATTGATGTGGACGCACGGAACTTCAAACCTGCGGAAGTTGCGTTGCGGTTCGGGCGCGTCAACGAGGTCATCGGCGTAGCGTTGGCGCAAGATGAGGTAACAGCGATTTTGACCTCGCTCGGGTTGTCGGTGGTGTCGCGCGACGAGTCCGGGGCGGTGTTCCAAATCCCGTCGTGGCGTCTCGACCTGACGCTGGAGGCCGACCTCATCGAGGAGGTGGCGCGGATGTACGGGCTGGACGCAATCCCTGACCGTATGCCAAATTCCACAGCGGTCTCGACGCTGGACGACAAGCCGTTCTATGCGCAGGCCAAGTGCCGGGCGTTGTTGCTGGGCATGGGTTTCTCGGAGGCGATGCACTACAGTTTCTTGTCGGCACAGGAGTTGGATGCGTTTGATGCGCGGGACAAGGAGCGCCGGGCGGTGTTGCCGAACCCTGTGAGTGCGGATTATGGCGTGTTGCGTGATTCATTGTTGCCGCAGTTGGTGGGGTCGCTCGGGCGTAATGCGTCTCAGGAGATGGCGGGTCTGTTCGAGATCGGGCGCGTGTTCTTCATGGATGCGGACGGCAGGCCGGGCGAAGAGGAGCGGGTGTCGCTGGGGCTGATGGGGTCTTTCGGGCGTTTGGCGGTTGACCGTCTCCGCGCGGTTACGAACGAGGAGGCGATGTTGTGGCTCAAAGGCGCGGTGGAGAATCTGGCCGCGGCGATGGGCGTGGGGCAAATCGGTTTTGCGCCGTGCCAGCACCCGGGCATGGAAGACGGGTGGGCGTTGGAGATTTCGCTCGGCGGAAATGCCGCGGGGCGGATAGGTCTGGTGTCGGCGGGCCTGCGCCACCAGTGGCGCATGACATCGCCGATGGCGGTGGCGGAATTAAGGCTCGCGCCGCTGCTGGCAAGAGGCGTTGCGAAGGGTGGGATTAAGCCTTCTCCGCAGTTCCCGTCTGTGCGGCGCGATGTGGCGTTTTTTGCGGATGCGTCGGTCTTGCACCGTGATGTGGTGGAGACCATCAAAAAGGTTGCCCCGGCGGAGTTGACGGGGGTGGAGCTTTTTGATATATTCCAGTCCAAAGCAATCGGTAAGGGTAAGCGGAGTCTGGCGTATGCGCTGGAGTTTAGGTCGCCGGACAGGACGCTGACGGATGCGGAGGTGAACGTGGCTTTTGCGCGGATCGTGCAGGCGTTGAAGGACGGCCTGAATGTGGATGTGCGCGAAGGATGATGATGTTACGGGCCCTGCTTTGCTCGCGGATAAGCAGCATTTCTCTGACCTTCATTTTGTTACGGGAGCTTGAATGCGGCGCAAGACGGATACCCGCCACAGGCGGGGACCGGGCGGCGCCGACTAAGGCACCCACCTCATCAACGAGGTTTCAGGGGTTCTGCAATACGGCTGAGTGGGGATTTTGTGATGAGTGAGGAGTGGCGGGTGTGGAGCGGACGTGTGGATTTGAGATTGGATCGGAGGCGAATGACGATGAGAAAAATGTTGTTGATGTGCTTCACCGCATGGGCGTGCGCAGGGATGGCCGCGTTGCCGGAGGTGTCGGATGAGGCGGCCGCGGCGCTGGGTTCGGCGGCGGGGGTTCCGCAGCGGAATGGCTTCGTCTTCATTGACGGCAAGTATCTGCCGCCGCCCTACACCGTAACGCGGCGCGGGAACGGCATCTTCATCAACCGCATCCAGGTGGAGCAGCCCGTGCCGTGGTTTGATTCCGCGCAGGAGCGGAGGAAGAAGCTGGATGATGACGGCGATTTCGAGGTGGCCGAGGAGGAGGAGAAGGTGGTGCTGGGGGATGAGCTCCTGTTCGGGGATGCCGACGGCGCGAAGCAGGAGGCGGATGCCCATGCGATTGATGCGCTGTTCGAGGACATCGCGCCTGCCAAAAAGAAAGTGCCCGAGAAGAAACCGGCCCCAGCGCCTCAACCGCCGACGGACGCCGCGCTGTCCAAGCAGCAGGTCGAGGAGCTGAAGGGCAGGCTTGACGCAGTGCGCAAGAAGTACGAGACCACGCTCGGGCAAGGGGACATCTACTTTTTCGCGCAGCGGCACAGGCCTGTGAACGGCACGTACGGGTCGGCGAAGACGCTGTTCGCGGTGCTGCCCGCCGCGTTGCGGTCCGCGCAGTCGCCGCAGGACTTGATGGCGCGGCTGAAACAGGGGGGCGTGTTCTTCCTGGACCCGGAAACGTGCGCGGACCTCTACAAGAACCGCACGAGTTTCATCCAGCTGGAGGAGCGGCAGAGGCAGATCGAGAGGGACGAGGCGGTGAAACGCGCGGCGGCGGCACGCCCGAGGTGATGTATGGCGACGGTGAAACGCGTAACGCATGAGGTGTCCCCGCAGATGTTCTCCGCGCTGGCGGAGGCGCTGGTGTCGGTCGGGTCGGCGGAGGAGATGGAGCGCTTCCTGCGGGAGCTGCTGACAGCCAGTGAGCTGCGCGACATCACGTTGCGGTGGCAGCTGCTCGCGCTCCTGACCCGGGGCCTGCCGCAACGCAAGATCGCGGATGACCTGCAGATCAGCCTCTGCAAAATCACGCGCGGCTCCCGTATCCTGAAAAAGAGCGATTCCGTCTGCCTGCGGATGCTGGGGCAGGACAATGAGGCACGCTCATTTAAGTGAAAAAAATGTATTTTGCCGCTTGACGGGCATAAAAGCGAGGTGTTATACTGTTGTCATGATTTTTGGAAGGGTTCTCGGTTTTTCAGGGAAATTTCCTGTGTTCCCTTGGAAACGAGTGTATAGCGTTGGTTTGCTGGCTTCTGTGTTTTGTTTGACGCAGGTGTTGTGCGGGTGTTTCATCGTCTCGCTGTTTGAGGGGGATGTCCCGTTTGCCGAAGCGGACTTGGCGGAGTGGTATGAGGATGGCGACCCGATCATCCGCCCGGGCTTGGTCCTTCGGCTGGGCGTTACAGCCTCCGGGGCGCCGGTTGTCCAGGAGACGCTCCAGGAGGTCAACTCCTCGGGGGACATCCTCTTGGCGCTGGTGGGTTCGGTCAAGTGCGAGGGCCTGACGCTGCTCGGGGCGCAGGACAAGATTGCGGAGGCTTACAAGGCATTCGTGATCGAGCCGCAGGTAACGGTCAGCTTCGCGTACACGCCGAACTCGGGCATGAAGTCGCCGTGGGGGTCGGTCCTGATGATGGGGGCGATCGGGCGGCGCGGGCCGGTGGATATGACGTCAACAAGGGATTTAACGGTAACGCGGGCACTGATGCAGGTAGGCAACGTTACCGCGATGGGCGACGAGACGCGGGTGCGGGTGGCCCGCCGGCATAAAGACGGGACCTTGCAGAAGTTCAAGGTGAATGTCGAGAAGATCGGCAAGCAAGGTCGTTTGGACTTGGATCTCAAGTTGAGACCGGGTGATGTGGTCTATGTTCCTGAAACATGGTACTAATGTGGTGTGCAACGGATAGACGAGTGGATACGGTATAAGGAGAAACGAGCATGAAACTAACACAAGTGACGGGTATGATTGTTTGCGTGGCGCTGGGGTACAGCGGATGGGTGTCGGCCCAAGAGGAAGGGTTGTTGACGCGTTCGCAATGGACCAAGATGGTCGGGGCATCTGCCCAAGACTCGGATACGCTGAAGGCGACCTTGAGGCAGGTCCCCGCAGGAGAGCGTACCGAATTCGCGCAGAAGACCCTGAAGGCGGTTACGCGGATGCCGCTGGGCACGGAGGAGAAGTCGAAGCGCTACGTCGAGAGCGCAATCCTGTTCGTCGGCAATGTAACGGGTAACGACAAGTATGACGTGATCGCGGAGTCCATCGCGACGGCGCTCGTCCCCCACCTGCCGGCACTGATCACCGAGATGGCGCCGCGCTTCGACCCCAAGGCGAACCAACTGACCCCCGAACAGTATCAGGCCATCGCGGACAAGGGCGTCCAGACGTGCTTCAAGCGGAACGCCGAGGTGGAGGACACGACGATACGCAACACGTTCGCGATCCTCCTGTTCACGAAGGCCGACCCGGGAAATAAAGAGCTCGAGGACGCGTTGCTGGCGAAGCTGCCTGAGAACCGCAGCCGCGAGCTGGCGGCGGGATGGCTGGCGGATGCGGCCAAGGGTGATTACACGGCGATACTGGCGGCGGCGGAAGTCTTGGCCAAGCCCCCCCTGCCGGCCATCAACCTGGTGGGCTATCCCGAGACCGAACGCCTGCTGGCGACGTTCCTGGCATCGGACACCCTCTCCCTTGACACCATCACAGGCGGGGGGACGGGCTCCAGCGCGGAGGCCATTGACATCCAGGTGGACGCGGGGATTAACCAGACGCCCCTGATCATGCCGCGCGGTTACGCGAACCAGGGGACGAGCTTACTCCCCCCTGGCAACCCCATCCAGGTCCCCCCTGGTAATCCCCAGGTCGTCCCGGGTCCCGCCCCGGTCGCCCCAGGCAGCCCCTATCGGGGTCCCCGGAGACGTTAACGCCCTTGCCGTTCTCCTCGGCGGTGGCATGCGTTCAGGAAGGCTACCGCACAAGGAAACGGCACAACAGGAAATGTGATTTTGTGTGAAATCGGTATACAGAAAGAAGAATGTGGAGCTGGAGGTCTTATGACAATGCGAAAAATGAGTTCAAGGTGGATGGTCGGCTGTTGCTTAGGGGGGGTGTTGCTCCCGTTCTTCGTAAACGCCCAAGAGGTGGCCCCACAGGGGATTAGACTCCTTGACGACCGCCTCGTCCTGTCGCCTTATGTGAACCTTGAGGTGATTTATGACTCGAACTTTAACCTGGCCCGGAAACAGTCCGCACGTGGCGAGCTGGAGGACCTCATTTACCGTATCAACCCGGGCGTCAACCTGACGTATCAGGGCGATCAGTGGGGTGCGGCGGGCAGCCTGTGGTACTCTTACAACTGGTACCAGAAATATCACGGGTCCATGAACACCACCCGCTGGGGCGAGCGCTTGCGCGTGTACCGCGAATCGCCGAAAGGGTGGCGGTTCACCGCCAGCCAGGGGTATATGGAAAGCGACACGTATGACGCCCTTTACGTTACGGAACACGGCAACGGCGTCTGGCGGAACCGTTCTCAGTTTGACGCGAACGGGGCCCTTTCATATGCGTGTAGCGAGCGGCTGACGCTGGCATTGAACGCGATGTACTCGGAAGTGTGGTATGGGTGGAATAACCAGCTGTACGGCCAGCTGATCAGCTGGAAGCAATGGGGCATCGGTGGGGACATTATGCACAAGCTGACCGCACGGAGCAGCGTTGTGCTAGCGGGGATGTACCATGAGTATTATACCGGCGCCAAGCAGTCCACGTTTAGCACGACGAGCCGGGGATACACGCTTCAGGGCGGTCTGATGTCCCGTTTGACCGACCGGGTGCGTTACCGCGCGTTAGTGGGCGCCTCCATGTATGACTATGGCGGAGAGCAGACGCTCGCGCCGTCTTATAGCCTCGACGCCTCGTGGGTCATCAACAAGAAGTGGGCGATGACCGCCGCGGGTGGCGGCTACTTCCAGCCGAGCGAGCGCGAATTCAACCAGCGGAAAGTCATCTATACGCTGGCGCTCGGCACGACGTATCAGCCCATGAAGCGGGTCCGCCTGACCTTGGACGGCGTGTACCGCCACGAAGACAACCAGAACGTGGCGAACCGGACGTCCATGTACGGGAATTACCAGGCGGACCAGTACACCGCCCGCTTCAAGGCCAACTACCAGTTCCTGAGGTACGCCAGTGTATATGGCGCGGCTGAATACAACTTGCAGACATCCAATATGGAGTGGGATGACTGGGAGCGTTACCGCCTCTCTCTCGGCCTGTCATTGAAGTACTAAGCACAGCAGACCCCGTTGTGGTCGAGCAATGTATCCTGTTTTACCCACGCGAGAGACTCTTATTGCGTGGGTGCTTTTTTGACAAGGTCTTCGCGCATGATGCAAAAACTATTAACCAAATACTGGCTTTCGCTCCATGTGGCGGCGCTCTTGCTTGCGGTATGGGGCCATGCTTTCTACGAGAGCAAGGGCTGGTCGGTTAGCCTGCTGTGGTTGTCGTTTTTCGCGGTCCAGTCTTTCCTGCTCCTGCCCTCCGTGCTGAGGGGCGAGACGCTGGGCGAGGCCCAGGTGCGTTCCCGGGGGAAAGCTCTCCATGACCCGTTCATGTATGTCGGGCTCGGCCTCGTCGGCGTGTTCTTCCTTCAATGGCTGAACAGCGGGTGCCCCCTCATATACAGGGTGGATATCGAGGTTTGGCGCTATAGCGCCCCACCGGCCAGATGGCTGCCGTTCAGCATCGAGGCGTTCCCGGCGCTGGTGGTGTTGTCGTTCGTCGCCGCAGGGGTTGTCGGGGGTGTCCTTTTCCGCAACGGTACGGGGAAGGTCAGCAAGCGTTTCTTCCTGGACGCGGCATCCCTCATGAGCGGCTGCGTGGCGCTCTTCATGGTGGTCAGCGGGGCGCTGGGCAACCAGCCCTATGCAGACTGGGGGGCATCCCCCAGCGCCTGCAACTGGGGGACGTGCTTTGGGTTTTGGCTGCTGGTCGCGCTGGGGGGGCTCCTGAATTTCATGGACGAGCCGTTCGGCAAGACGCTGGTGTGGAGCCTCTTCGCCCTGCTGGGCAACCTGCTCGGCGTGCTGTGGTTCGAGACGCCCATCGGCCTGGCCCTCTTCGCTGTGGCGGCGCTGCTGATCTTAGGGTATTGGGGATTCTTCCTCGCGCAAAAGACCGCGAGCGGCAGCAGCCAGCTGAAGCTGGTGTTCTGCCTGCTCCTGGCGGTCGGCCTGGGCGTAGGCTCGCTGGCCTACCTGTCCTCGCGGGACTTCATCAAGCTGAACAACCAGCGGCTGACAGACGCGTCTTATTATGAGGCGATGTTCAGCGACCGCACGTTCCAGTCGGACCTTGCCTGGAAGATGTGGCAGGAACACCCGTGGACAGGACTGGGGGCGGGTGGGTTCATCCGCTACGGGCAAACAATGGTTGACGAGTCGGACTGGGAACGGCTGGACAAATATGACGGGGGGATCTCCAACGACTGGATGCAGTTCCTCGCGGAGTACGGTGTCATCGGCACGGGCTTTTTCGCGGCGCTGGTCATTGTCCTGCTGATCTCACTGTTCGCCCGCCTGCGTTTCGTGATCCGCCTGTTGCTCATCAGGAATGCAAACGTGGACTGGTCTTTTTCTGACGTGGACCCTTATGTCATGTCCGGGATGCTGGCCGCGCTTGTGGTCTTGTCGGCGAGTTTTTTGCTGAGCCCCTTCCAGTCCGGGGCGACGTTTGTGAGTTTTGTCTATGTGTTGGCAATTGTTCCGGGGTTTCTCCCTGTGGTTGCCGGGGACGCAAGTAAGGCGTAAGGATAGAAAAGATGAGTGAATCAGAGAACCAGTCTTCGCAAAGTTCCGAATCGGTCGCACGGCGCCGTCCGTTGTATTACGGGGGAGGCAACCGCCCGATGTATTATGGCGGCGGAGGCTCTGTGTACGGCGGCGGCGCGTACGGCGGCGCGTATGGCGGCGGCGCGTACGGCGGGAACGTGCAGCAGGAAGACTCCCTGACGGGAACCATCACGCTCGAACGCGTGCTGCGCGTCTGCACGCAGCATTGGGTTACGATCGCGGTGTTCATCCTTGTCGGGCTGCTGGCCTCGTTCGCCGTGTTCAAGATGTCCCCGACGATTTATGAGGCCGTCAGCGTGATGGAGATGAGCATCCGCCGCCCCACGATTATGAACACGCGGGGGGCTCTGATTGACGGGGATGTGGGCGGCAGCATGGAAGAGGTGTTCAACACCCGTAGCGCCCGCCTCAGGAGCCGGGAGTTCTTTAACCTGCTCATCTCGCAGTACCGGGCGCTCCACCCGAGCGCGGAGTGGACAGACCCGGAGCTCGCGGATCTGCTGGTCGCGTCGAAACAGACCTTGCAGAAGAAGTCGAGGCTCGTGTTCATTGCGATGCGCTCGACAGACGCCAATCTAGCGACTGATCTTGCGAACACCTATTTGCAGGTGGTTGCGGGATATATGGCGGACCAAAACAAAGCCGAGTCGAAGGCCGCCATCGCATGGCTGACCGAACAGGCCGAACAAGAACAGCGGAAACTCGAACGCGTGAACAGAGAGATCCTTGATTTCCAGATCAACAATCTCATGACGTATATGGAGAGTCAAAGCCTGATCGCGCAGGAAGCGTATCGCAGTTTGAGCACGGAAATCAGATTACTGGAAGGCCGGATTACACGGGCGGCACTGTTAAACAACACCTTGGACAAAATCAAGGATGAGCCAGAGAAGTTCGGCGAGCTGCCGGATAGCGTCCCGCGGACGGGTGAAATTGCTGCGGCATTTAATGATATGCGGAAAGCCGAGGCCGATAAAAACACCCTGCTGATCCGGCTGACGGCCAACCATCCGGATGTCCGGATTAAAGAGAAGGAGTACGAGGTCTTTAAGCAACAGTTTGCGGATGCGGTGTATCGCGCGCTGGAAACAGGCAAGGCCAACTTGGATCTGCTGCAGATGGAGCTGGCGGAGGCCGAGCCTAAGCGTAATGAACAGATGAAGCTGTCGTCCGACCTGGCACTCAAAATCGTGGGCGCCAAAATGAAGCTGGACGACCTGATGTTTCAGCGGGCTGACGTCGAAGACGCTTATCAATCGGTACAGAAGCGCATCCGGGAAGCGCAATACGCTCAGGACGAGAACACGGCCTTCGTGAAGACGGTCGAAACCGCGCTCCCGCCGACGAAACCCGTCCTGCCCAAGCCGTTCATCATTTTCTCTGCGGGCCCGTTTGCCGGCCTGCTGCTGGGTTTCCTGTTTGTGCTGATCGTTGACCACTTGGAAGACAAAATCGTCGGGATCTCCGACATTGAGCAGCGGATGCGCCTGAAAGCTCTGGCGGTGTTCCCGCACGTGCGGTACAAGAAGCGTGAGCAGATCGCTCGTCTGGTCGCGGAAGACAAGTTCTCGCAATTCGCGGAGGCTGTCGCGAGCCTGAGGAACCTGCTGGATTCCCCGCGGTATGCCGAGATGTCGAAGGTGCTGTTGTGCGTGAGCACGCAACCCGGGGAAGGCAAGACCATCGCCTCGTGCGGCTTGGCCATCTCCTGTGCGTTGAGCGGGCAGAAGACGCTGTTGATTGACTTTGATATGCGCCGCCCACGGATCGCGCGTATCTTCGAGAAGCACCACCCGGGGTTCACAAGCCTCCCGCACACGCTGGTGAAAGCGGACAAGTCCTTGTTCCCCACCCTGCCGATTGCGTCAGACATTGCGAACCTGGACTTGGTCTGCTCGAAGCCGTCGTCCGAAATCAGCCCCGCGAGCCTGATGGGCAGCGGCGCGATCGTGGAGTTCTTCAGATGGGCGCGTGAGCACTATGACCGCATCATCGTGGACTCGCCGCCGTTCGGCGTCGTGGGCGACGTGATGACCCTCTCGTCGCTGGTGGACGCCGTGATGATCATGTGCTGCCCGAACCGCACCCGCTTCAACCCGCTGAAACACGCGGCGCGGCAATTGGCGGAGGCCGGCGCGCATGTGATCGGCGCCATTGTCAATGACGTGGATTTCGCGCGCCACCGTTTCTTCGACAAAGAGGATTACCACTATAAGTATGCCTACCAGTATGCGAGCAAGTATGGGTACTCGACGTCCCGGAACGCCAAGAACCGCAGCATGACGCCGGCCACCGCGATTGGCTCTGCCGATGCCATACACTTGGCAGCCGAGGACGAGGCCGGGAACATCCTCCCGCCGATGGACGACGAAGACATGGAAGCCAAAGATATGTTCGATGCGTCGCTGGTGGATGACGACGAATAAGAGGTGTCCCCGTGAGACGAGTCATTGTTACGGGTGGGGCGGGGTTCATCGGGTCGGCGGTTGTCCGCCACCTGATTTCCCGGAGCGGTGCGTCTGTCCTGAACCTCGACAAGCTGACCTATGCCGGGAACGTGGAGTCGCTGGCGTCCGTCTCGGGGAACCCCGCGTATCAGTTCGTGCAAGGGGACATCTGCGACAAGGATTTGCTGGAGCGCGTGTTGGCCGGGTTCAAGCCTGACGCCATCATGCACCTGGCCGCGGAGTCGCACGTTGACCGCTCGATTGACGGCCCGTCCGCATTCATCCAGACCAACATCGTCGGCACGGCAACGCTGCTGGAAGCGGCATCCGCCTATTGGCGCAACCTGCCCGAAGGTCCGCGCGGCGCATTCCGTTTCCTGCACGTCTCGACCGACGAGGTCTATGGCTCGCTCGGGGCCACAGGGCTGTTTTCCGAGACCACGCCTTATGACCCGCGCTCGCCATACTCCGCAAGCAAGGCCGCCTCCGACCACTTGGTCATGGCATGGCACCACACCTACGGGCTGCCCGTGCTGATGACCAACTGCTCGAACAACTACGGCCCGTTCCACTTCCCCGAGAAACTCATCCCGCTCGTGATCCTGAACGCGCTCGACGGCCAGCGGCTGCCCATCTACGGCAAGGGCGACAACGTGCGCGACTGGCTGTACGTCGAGGATCACGCCAAGGCATTGACCACCGTCCTTGACCGCGGCCGCATCGGCCAGACATACAACGTCGGCGGCAACAACGAGCGGACAAACCTGCAAGTCGTCGAGACGATTTGCGCCGTGCTTGACCGCCTTCAACCGCAGCGGCACGCAGCGTTGTCCATCGGGTCGTTCAGGGAACTCATCACCTTTGTGCAGGACCGTCCCGGCCATGACAAGCGGTATGCCATTGACGCGGCAAAACTGAAAACGGAACTGGGATGGAAGCCGGATGAGGACTTCGAGACCGGCATCGAGAAAACCGTCCAGTGGTATCTGGACAACGCCTGGTGGTGGAAACCCATCCGCGAAAAAAAATACGCCGGGCAACGCCTCGGACAAGCCTGACCATTCAGGTTACCGCAAACAGGCGCTGCGCGTTGCCGCCGAGGACAGCGGCTTCGTGCGCAGGCGAAAGCCCTGCGGAGCGGACGAAGCGGATACCGTCCTCAAACGACATCCAAGGGGCATCCGTCGCGAACAAAAGTTTGTCGGGGTCATGCTCGCGCAGAAGCCGCAGGGCATGAGGGTTCTCAATGCCGTAGTGCAGGACGGACGTGTCGAGGAACACATCCTTCCCCAGCAGATGGCTCACGCTCGCCTCCCAGTCCATCCAGCCGCCAAGGTGCGCGGCAATGAAACGAAGCCCGGGGATCTCGCGGATGACGCGCGCAACACGCTCCGGGGAACAGATGGGGTTGCGCGGGAACCCGATGTCGTAACCGCAGTGGCACTGGACAATCAGGTTCAGGTCGCAACAGCGTTTCAGGAACGCCATCGAGCCCGGCGCATCAAGGACAAACTCCTGATAGTAGGGATGGAGTTTCACGCCACGGATCTTCGCATCCGCAACCGCCTGGAGGCGGGCAGGCCACTTGACATCGGCTGGATGGACAGACGCAAGGGGTATCAGGCAGCGGGCCGCCTCCTCGCCCCGTGCGCCGTCGCGGATGGCGCAGGCCTCCGCGAGAATCGAGGCGGTCTGGTCGGGCAGCGTTACAACGGGGCACAGCACCGCGCGGTCAATCTTGGCCAGGCGCATCGCCTGCAACAACCCCGTAACCGTGCCGTCCGACACAGGGGCGATGACGTGCCCCGCCTTCGCGGTCAGTTTGTCGAGCGCACGTTGCGCGATGGACACCGGGAAGGTATGCGTATGGACATCAATCATCATGAGGCTTTTTCCTTTTGCAAATGCGGCAGCCAAAGCGCCACGGCCATCAGCAAGGAGCCGGCCGCAAGCACCGTGAGGTGGGCCGATTCGCCGAAGAAGAGGAGCGAGGCCAACACCCCGAGCGGTATCTTCAAATTGTTCATCACCGCCAGCGTCCCGGCGGAAACCTTCCGCGCGCCGCTGTTCCAGAGGAAGAAGCTGAGGCCGGACACAATGATCGCCAGATAGGCGAGGGCAAGCCACTGCCGGGAGGTGAGGTCAGCGACGAAGCCGACATCGCGGACCCCCAGCGGCAGGACCGCAAGAAGCCCGCCCAGATACATCCAGAAGCAGCACTGGCGGTCCGTGAGCGGCCGGGGGGAGCGCGCGAGCATCTCGCGGTACAGGATTTGCCCGAGCGCAAAACAGGCGTTTGAAAGGTTGACGAGCAGAAACCCGGTCAGCGAGAGCGTCGGCGCGGCCCCCTGCCAAAGGATGACTCCTGCGCCCATGACAGAGATGCACGCGGCGCACAGGTTGAGGGCCCGGAAGCGGCGGCGGAAACAATCATGGATGACGGCGACATAGACAGGCGTAATCACCGTGAACAGCACCACCTCGTGCGCATGAAGGTAATGGAAACTGGTCATGAGCGCAAGCGACATGACACCGAACTGGATCGCGCCGATGCCGAGGAGCGACGCATGAACGCGGATGGGCGCAGGGCGGACAAACGGCAGGAAGACCATCCCCGCGCCAGCAAGGCGGATCACGGTCATCCCCGCAGGGGGCAATCCCGGAAGGAGATGCTTCACGATACCGAACGATACGCTCCAAATCAACGACGTTACAATCAGGTAAAACATAACCTATCATCATACGCCCGCAGGAGGATTTCCGCAACAGGAATCACGTGATGTAACAACGTTACATTTGATGTGTCCATGCTGATTAAACACGCCCTAGAACAGGAGCTGGAAGTTCAGGTGGCCGCGCCCCTTGCTGTCGGAGTCAAACGTCTTCTCGAGCGGGAAGCCCCAGTCGAAGCGCAGCATCGCGTGTTTCCAGAGCGCATAGCGCAACCCGAGGCCCGCGCTCAGCAGGTAGGAGTCGCCGCTCTCGCCCGGCTGTGTCCGGCACAGGTCTGCCCAGCCCGAATCCAAAAACGCCACAAACTGCAAGCGGTCCTGCAAATCGTCAGACATCCTCAGCACAGGGGTACGTACTTCGAGCGAGGCGAACATTGCGCTGTCGCCCAACAGCTCGCGCTCGGCATAGCCGCGCACCGTCGAGGCGCCGCCCAGCCCGAACTGCTCCATCGCCACCAGCGGCGAGTCGGAGAACTGCCCCGTGGCCCGCGCGAACAACGTCCAGCGCGAGTCCAGCCCCTCGGCCGCATGGCCGCTCACCGCTTGCAGACGCGCCAGCTGCGCACGGCCGATGGTGTAGTCAGCATCCGCGCCCACGCGCAGGTTGTCCAGCGTTGACGACGTGCCGAGCCAGCTCTTGACGTTGTGCGAGACCTCCAGCATGGCGAACGTGCGGCCGGCCAGTGCGTCAAGCTGCTTCTGCTGCCAGCTCAGCTGCGCATAGTAGGGCGCAATCAGCGCGTTGCGGTCGTCTGCGGAAACCCCGCCGTATTTCAGGTTCTCCGTTGTCCAGCGGAAGGTCTGGCCGATGGCGAGCTCAATGCGGTGCAGCCGCGTATCCAGCAGCCGCTGAGACAGGCGCAGGCCGCCGTACCGGCCCATCCCGCTCACGCCAATATCCGGGATGAGGTTGTTGATGTTCAGCTCCGAGTAGCCGCCGTAGATGCCGATTGTGCCGCCGAGCCACAGGCGGTGCGGCAGGAGATAACTGCCCTGTATCGCCCACAGCGAGGCATCCCGCAACGCCACCTGCCCCTCGATCGAAAGGATGTCGTCATGCCGCGTCAGGTTCTGGTGGCGGAGCGAGGCGCCGCCCCACCAGTTGCCCGACTGCTTGCTGCCGTCGTTGCCGAATTCCAGCGCCCCGTGAATGGGCATGGTCTCGCGCACGTCCAGCGTCAGGTCTGCCACGCGCGACACCGAGCCGTCCGCACCCTGCTGCTGCCGGATCTTCATGTCCGTGTCCACCGCCAGGTCAGGAACCTCGTTCACCTCTGCCAGCGCGTCATAGAGCGCACTGTAATTGAACGGCCTGCCGGATTCCGAACGCTCGAAACGCCGCTGGATCTGCTCGCCCGAATACCAGCGGCCCGTCTCCGCCGACTCGCCGTCCTTGCCCTGGAACACAACCGTTACGTCCCCGACCGTGCCGGGGTCCACGTTCACCGTCAGCACGCCGTCCACCGGCGGCTCAATCGCCCGGCTCAGCCCCGCGAGGTAATACCCTGACTCGCGCACCGCGGCCAGCAGGTTCGACACCGCCGGCATCACCGAATCCGGCGCGATGAACTCGCCGTTACGCTGCCCCGAGCGCACGCCCACCGTGCCGTCACGCAGGGCCACGCGCCCCTTCCTCAGCAACGCCGCCAGGTCCGCCACCGCCACCTGCTCCGCGCCCCACTCCCCAGACTCATGCGTGGTCTCCGACGGCGGCGGCGCATCCAGCCGCGACACCGCATCCGCCAGCCGCGACATCACCGCCCCGCTCTTCTCCGGGAACGCGAACGTTACCTCATGCACCCAGAACGTCCCCTCCGGTATCTCCCCGCCCCGCGTCGGCACCACCGGCACCTGCGGCGTCTCTGGATACCGCCCCTGCACGAGCATCACGTCCGTCCGCCCCGGGAGCAGGTACACATCCGCCCACGCGTGGTCATCCACGCCAAACTCCTTCTTCAACGCCGCCAGCGTGTTCGTCGCCGACAGCTCCTCGACCGAGAGGGTCTCCAGCGCAATCTGCTGGCGCGCCATCATCTCCATCCGCGCGCCCTGCGCCTCCAGGTAGGCCTGCCCCTCCTCCGGCTCCATCTTCCGCTCCAGGATACGCACCACCTTCGGCGGCGACCCGTCCTGCACCTCCAAGCGGAACAGCTTCCCGCTCGACCGCTCATACAGGTATTGCTTCGACGCGTTCAGGCCGAACTTCGCCGCCTGCTGCTGCTCCAACGTCTGCACCAGCAAGGTCGTCTCCGCATACGTTACCGCGGCCGAGGCGACATTATTCGTGGCCTCGTCGAACGCCGCGACCAACTGGAAAAAGCGCAAGGCCGTCTTTGCGTCCAGCCGTCGGTGCGAGGCCCCCTCCAGCACCTGCGCCACCTCCTCGCGCCCAGAGGGCTGCCCTGCGGCAAATGAGGCGACCGCCCCAAAGCACAATACAAAAACGCACAACCAACACCGCGTGCCATTAGGTTTTCTCATGGTTCCCTACCCCCTCACAAGAGCCTGTCATTTCTTTGTAAAAAAATCCTAAGAGAGATAAAACGTGTTTAATTTTCCCACTTCACCCCGCCGAACGCAAGTAGTTTTTTTACTTTTTTGACCCGCCGATTCCCTCACTCATTCCGCAAACAGGCGCTTGTCGTCGGGGGCCGGGAAAGCAGCGCAGGCCTGCCGGGCCGCGGCGCTGATGGGGACGTTCCACGAGTCGAACACGGAGGCGATGTTGTGACCGGTAACTTTCGAGAGGCGCATAACCCACTGGTCGCGCTTCTCGTCGTCGTTCTTCGGGCGCTCCCGGTCTGCCAACGTGCGGTACTCGGCGAAGAGTTTCACGAACGCCTCCCAGCCGTAGGCCTCCTGGATGCGCACGAACATCTCCAGCGCGAGGAACGGGTCACGGCACCACTCGTCATGCGGCTTGCCGTTCGCCACCCACTTGGCGAGGTTGCGCAGGCCGTCCTGCTTCATCCGCGTCTGGCGGGGTGGGAGGCCGCACATCTTCTCCATGTTGTAAAGCGTGAAGAAGTTGACCGTAACCTCGCCCGTGCCTTGGAACGTCCAGTCGCGGTTCTGATGGTTGTGGCCCAGTTCGTGGAAGAAACCCCAGTCGCCTTGCTTCTTCAGCCGCTCAAGGTTCACCAGATCCTTGGCCGTGCTGTTCGGCAGCATAATCGGGTAGCCCGCATGCATATAGCCCGCGCAGATTTGGGCGTCGCACACGAAACGCTCCGCCGAGCGCCGCTCCTTGGGGATACCCGTGAAATGCGCGTCGAGGTCGGCGACCTCATCCCAGTATTTCATGAGCGCCACAGGGTCTTCGACGTTCTGCAGCTCCGCCGTCTTCACGGTGAGGATAATCTTGTCGCTCTCGATTTCCCCGTAGGGCGCGGACGCGTTCCGCATCCGCTCCCAGTCGGCGGGCTTGTCGCGCCCGACCTTGAACCACGGCGCCTGGACGGCATTCGCGATGGTGATTTTGCAGGTGCGCTCGGATGCGTTCACGCGGTCCGGCACGACCACATAGAGCAGGCCGCCGAACGGCGTGGACACCGTGGTCTTCGCCTCTTTCAACGGGATTTCGATGTCCACCTTCGGCGCGCGCAGCCACCTGTCGTGCGAGGTGTTGTTGCAGGTCGTCGAGCCGAAACGCAGCTTCAGGCCCAGCTTCTCCGCGCCCGGCGGAAGCTCCACCGTTACCGCCTCGCCGGCCGACGCGAACAACCCCGTGCTATGCCAGCGCGGCACGTCCAGGTTCAGCGTCAGCGTCTTGCGGCCGCGCGCGGCCTCCTTGCCGACGACCCCGGGATACGTTACCGCCGCAGGCGAGGCCTTCCACGGCTTAAGCGGGCTCCCCTGCCACTCGCTGGCCAGCGCGATCAGCGCGAGCCGCGCGGCGACATCCCCGACCACCAGCGGCTCTTTCTCGGCGGGGATGCGGTCCGAGCCGGTTGCGTTCATCACCGCGTTCACGGCCTGCGCAAGCATCCCCTTGTCGTCATTCGCCAGAACGGATTTCGCCGCGCACAGCGTCGTGCCGATCTGCGCGATCAGCACCTTGTCCGCCAGCGGCTTCTGCGCGAGCGCGGCCGCCTCGATGATGCACACGCCTTCGGGGATGGGGGTTGTCGCAAGGTAGCCGCGGCTGTCGGTGCGGTCCACCATGCCCTGGGTAACGAGTATCCCGGCCGGCGCGAGCAGGCGGTTGAAGAGGCTGTCCGTTACGAGCGACTTCCCGCCCGACACCTGCACCCACCCCCAGCCGATACCCGACGCCATCAGGCCGCCGCCGCCTGTGAGGTACGCCCTCACACGCTCAATCTCCCGCGCGGGGATGTCCTCTGGGTACGCCACGAGGAACGCGGTATCCCCCGTGAGCTGGTCCCAGCCCGCCAGCTCCGCCACCTCGAAATCCCCCGCCCGCTTCAGGACGTTCGCGAAATTCGTGTTCTTGAACACCAGCGCGGTCTTCCTGCCCTGCGCGAGCCACCCCGCCGCGTTGCGCACAAACGCGAGGGTATCCGCCTTGCCGCAGCCCTCGTCGGAATAGAACGACGGATGACCCACCGCCACCACGCGCCCCTTGCCGTACTGCGCCGCCACCGCCACGGGCAGGAACGACTTGTCGCTCTTGCCCATGACCAGCGGGAACGCGTTCTCGCCGCCGCACAGCACCACCCCCGGCGCGCCGCCGCTGTCAATCGCCCCCACGCCTTTCAGCAGCATCCCGCGCACATCCTCGCCACGGCAGACCGTAGCGGCCAACAGCAGACATCCGATTCTCTTTTTCATCTTCAGCTCCTCCCCTACCTACTCTTCCAACAAAACCAATTTCGCGATGGCATCCCTGATGCACTCCAATGCGGCGCGGGATGAAATCGTCGCGGCGGTTACCGCATCCACATCGCCGCCTTCCTTCCTCACAAACCAGCGCGAGGCCAGCGGCATCCCCATCATCGGCTTCCTGAACGCGTCGCCGGCAATCTTCGTGCCGAGGCCCGGGGTCTCGGCGGCGCTGACGACCTCGAAGTTCACGAGCTTGCGGTCCATGCTCATCCCGACCATCATCTCGATGACGCCACCGTAGCCGTTCCTGGAAACCCCCTTGACCGCAACCGCGACCCTCTCGCCGTCCTGCCGGCACACGAAAAACTCGGTGTCCTCCACAACAATCTTCTCCGGCGCGGACAGCCCTGCCGGCATCACGTTGGCCGCGGCCCGCAGCGTGCGCTGCTCCAAGGCAACGGCAATCGGCTCCTTGGTCAGGTTGTACACCGCCGCGAGCAACGCCGAACTAATCGCGCAAATCGTCGTTAACACTACAACAAGTCTGATCATCTTTCTCTCCTCAACCGTCAGGGCTTCCGTTTCTGCGGGGACATCCCCACGCCGCTTATCCTTTTGCCTTGGCCTGTGCTGTCCGCGCCGAGGCGACCATCTGCGCGAGGTTGCGTTTCTCCTGCCACGTGTCGCGCAGCGAGCCGATGCGGAGCATCTGGTGGAACTGCTCGGGCTTCAGGCGGCGCGACGGCGTAACGCGGATGCGCATCGGCCGGTTGGGCTCGAGGCAGAAGAAGTTGTCGTCATACCGCGCGTCCATTCCGTCGAGCGACAACCAGACCCACATCGCGACCTGCTGGCTCGTGAGCACGACGGCATAGCTGTTGTCGTCCCATGCACGGACTTCCGCACGCATCTTCGGGGGCGGCAGCACCCACTCGCGCGGCTCGCAGAAACACACGAGGTTGTGCGCGGCCGGCACGGCGTGGTCGTCGCACAGGTAGAGCCACAAGAACAAATCATGCGCCCCGAACGCCGCCAGCGCCTCGCTGATTTTCACGCTGGCGGGCAGCTCCCGCGAGGCGGGGTCGAGCCGGACTTTCTTGGTGCCCTCCAGCACAAGGTCGCCCTGTGTCCGCATGAGCCGCCATGCGAGCTCGCCGGCAAACGGGCGCGGCGTGTCGTTGAACGCAAAGAGGTCCACGCTCTCGGCCTTGGGCCGGAACACGCCACTCACCCACACCGGGACGAGTGCCTTCCGGAGCAGGTAGTGCGCGGCCTTCCAGCGCCCCTCGAAATCAACGGTTGACGCGCTGGCCTGCGGCCAGCAGTCGTTGAGGTGCCAGTTGAGGAACCCGTGCGTGTTCGGCTCATCGCAGCGGATGCGCTCCCATTCGCGCTTCATCAGCATGGCCTGCTGAATCTGGCTGAGCCACACTTGGTTGGCAAAGTGCGACGGGAACAGGAAGTGCCGGGGGAACGTGCCGGTGATGAGCGGCAGGGTGTCCGCGTGCTCCGCATGATACGCGCAGACCGGATGCGACAGGTTCTGCTCGCCCTCCGCCAGGTACGCCGCCACGACGCGCGGCTCCGGCAGCGACGGCACCGGCAAACGGTCTTCCCGGGCGTACCGCGCCCGCGGCCAGCGCGCCCGGCCGGGGTCCTCCGCGTCGAGCCTCGCCTTCACGGCCTCATCATCGCACGCCCACAGCACCATGCAGGGATGATGCCTCAGGCGGCGGAGGTTCGCGCTCAAATCATCCTCAACCACATCATGCCAGACCATGACGCCGTACTCATCGCACAAGTCATAGAACGCGCTGCACTCGTATGCGGTCACGTCCCGCACGCGCAGCAGGTTCATGTTCGCCACCACCAAGGCCTTCACGAGCCGCGCGTACTCCACACGCGACAACCGCGCGGAATACAAATCCGGCGGCGTCCACACCGCGCCCTTGATGTACGTCGGGTGGCGGTTGACCATCAGCCACCCGCCGCCGTCCTTCGCCTGCTCAGCCTCGACCTGGCAAACGCCGATCCGGCGCGAGACGTGCTCCAGGCACGCACGCTCCGCAAACACATCAACCAGGAGGTCATACAGGGGCTGGTCGCCCATCCCCACTGGCCACCAGTATTGCGCGTTCTTCAGGGTCAGCCGCAACGTTTGCCGGTCCGCGCTCAGGACGGCGCGCGCCTCGTTCAGCGTGTTGCCCTTGTAGCAGATGCGCGCCTGCACCTCCATGTGCGTGTCGGGGGCGAACCGCTCCGTTACGACCGTGATGTCGAACCCGACCGCCGGCAGGGAGGAAAAGTCTTGGCGGATCAGCACATCCCTCACCCGCACACCGTTGAACGACTGGATGGACACATCCCCGCTGATGCCCACCGTCGGCAGGTTCGGCCGCCCGGCCAACGGCGCGCTGCCCGCCCGCGACCGCTTCACCGCCGCCGCGAACGCGACCGCCAGCTTGTTCTTCCCGGGCTGGACGATGTGCTTCACGTCGAACTCGACGCTCCGCACCCCCGCCCCCGTCTCGCCCAGCAACACATCATTCAAATGGATGGAGGCCGCCCCGTCCAGCCCCTCGAAGCAGAGCAGCACACACGAGAACGCCGACAGGTCATCCGCGTTGAACACATTCTCATACGCCCACTCCGCCTCCGCTACCCACGCCAGCTCCTGCAGGTTCTTCCCGACAAACGGGTCCGGCACCTCGCGGATGGCCAATAAATCCGCATGGATGCACCCCGGCACCATCGCCTTATAAATTTTCTTCGTGCCGCCCTTACGGACAGTCCACTCACCCGTCAAATCCAGTCTTCTCATAATCTCCGCTTCTGCTGTGATTGGACATCACTATATCAAAGCCGCCCCGCACTGCAAAGGAAATACAGCACATCCGAGCTCCTTCGCAGCGCGCAATGCGGTTAGAAGACATTCTGCGACATTTACCCGGAAGCCGGGGCGCCTTCCGAATGCATTGACGCGAAGGAATGTTTCGGGAACGACGACAAGAAACACAAGAAGATAGGCGAGCCTTTCCAGCGCGGGACGCCGCAATGGGAGAAGCCAGCGTAATTGATTGCGCACATCTGCAAATCAAGCGCCATGCGGTGGCTTGCCCGGGTTCTTTTTCTTGCGTTCCAATTGTTTGATTGACCTGTCAAAATCGGAGATTATCTTTTGGGTTTTGTTGAAGGCCTCGTATGCAGCCTCGGCTTTCGCGATGGCATCCGCTTTGGAAACCCTGCCCTTGCCAGCCAGTATCTTGAACCTCCTGAATGCCAGAAACTCGTTTATGCTTGTCGCAAATTCGGTCATCGTGAATGTATTTTCACTCTCGACTAAGTCCTCGACATAATCGAAGTACCCAGTCACCGCGCGTTCAAGCCGCCTAATGTCCTTTTCGGACAAGTAATTCTTGGCGACGGTCACGTCTAACTTCAAGATGCGCCCTCCCGGGGCATTCTTCCATGTGGTCAGCCCCATGTTCTCCTTTGCGCTGTCGGCTTTCGAGTGGATAATCTCGGCGGCGGTCTGCCCGGTGATGGCGTAATGGAACTTGTTCTGCACCATGGCATAGAAGTCGTGTGTAACGGGCGAATCCTTGTCGTAGTCAATGCTACATTCAGCGAAAATGTCCGTTATCTGCTGCCAGATGCGGCGTTCGCTTGAGCGGATGGAGCGGACGCGTTCCAGCAGTTCCCTGAAATAGTCTTGACCGAAAAAGACCTGCCCGTTTTTCAGCCTCTCGTCATCAAGCACAAAGCCCTTCTGGATGTACTCCTTCAATGTCTTTGTCGCCCAAATCCTGAACTGCGTGGCTTGCCGTGAATTGACCCGATAGCCAACGGAAATGATAGCGTCGAGATTGTAAAACTTGGTTTCGTTGGTCTGCGTCTTGCCAGAAAGCGCACCGTGCTGAGTGGTATGTGCAAAAAATGCACTAACCACTTTTTCGTCAAGCTCTCCGTCCTCAAAAATGTTTTTGAGATGCCTTCCGATTGATGTCCTGTCAACACCGAAAAGCTCCGCCATTGCTTTTTGCGTGACCCATACGGTCTCGTCTTTGATGACGACCTCAACCCTAACCCCGCCTTGCGGCGTGTTATACATCAGGAACAACGGTTTTTTGCCAGAATCGCTCATAAGAAACCATGCCTCATTGCTCCGGCCTACTTCCCGAAGCCCCTCGGGTTTTGCGCCTGCCATCTCCACGCATCCTCGCACATGGACCGCAAATCCCGCCCCGCGGTCCAACCCAGCTCGCGCCGGGCCTTCGAGGGGTCGGCCCAGCACTCGGCAACGTCGCCGGCGCGGCGCGGCCGGATGGTGCACGGGACATTCCTGCCCGAGGCCTCCTCAAACGCCCTGACCACCTCCAGCACGCTGTGCCCGCGCCCCGTGCCGAGGTTGTAGATGCCCAGGCCGGGGTTCTCGTTCAGCTTGTCAATGGCCCTCGCATGGCCCGCCGCCAAATCCACGATGTGGATGTAGTCGCGCACACCCGTGCCGTCGCGCGTCGGGTAGTCATCGCCGAACACGGACAGGCCCGGCAAGCTGCCCGCCGCCACCTGCGCCACGAACGGGAACAGGTTGCTGGGGACGCCGGAAGGGGCCTCGCCTAAAAGCCCGCTCGCATGCGCACCGACAGGGTTGAAGTAGCGCAGGAGAATCACGTTCCACCGCGGGTCTGCACGCTGGATGTCGCGGAAAACCTGCTCCATCATCAGCTTGCTCCAGCCGTAGGGGTTCGTCGCGCCGGGGGTCGGGAAATCCTCGCGGATCGGCACGGAGGGCGGGTCGCCGTACACCGTCGCCGAGGAACTGAACACCATGTTGCGGCACGCGTTCGCCTCCATCACCTCGCAGAGCGCGATCGTGCCGGCCACGTTGTTCCCGTAATAGGCCAAGGGGATTTTGAGCGACTCGCCGACCGCCTTGAGCGCGGCGAAATGGATGACCGCCCCGAACGGCCCCTCGTGCTGAAAGACCGCATCCAGCGCCTCGCGGTTACGGACATCCTGCCGATGGAAGCGGACGGCCTTCCCCGTGATCCGCCGGACACGCTCCAGGCTCTCCGCCGAGCTGTTGCACAGGTTATCCACCACCGCAACCTCATGCCCCGCCTCCAGCAGCTCTACGCACGTGTGGCTCCCGATAAACCCCGCCCCGCCTGTTACCAAAACATTCATTCAGCCCTCTCCTCTGCGCCCATCGCTTGAAGGGGGAAAAGTATCCTTCAAAACCCACCCGCTTGCAAGCGGGAAATGAGCGGCGACTCGATAACCCCGAGGCCCTCGGGAACGAGAAGCCAGAAACTAATCCCCGCCGCCGAGCGCGTCCCTGATTTCTCGCGCGAGGGCGGGGAGGGTTGGGGCGCCGAGGGGGAGGGTGGAGGCAAAGGCGGCCGCGGCATCCGCGCGGCCGTGCGTGCCGCGGACGTTCGCGGGGTCCGTGCTCACGCGGAACGGGTTGCGGCCAAAGAAAAGCTCGCAGGGGTCGTAGCCGGGCTTGTTGTGGATGTCCACATGGGCGGCATAGTCGGGGGCCTCGCGGGGGGCGGTCCACCACGGGTAGGCGAACCACGCGCCGGGCTGGGCGAGGAGCAGGAAGTCGCCCGCGCGCGGGTGGGGGGCCTCCATGACGCGCTCAACGCCGGGCAGCGCGTTCAGCACGGCTTCGGCGCGTGGCCGCGCGGCCGGGTCGAGGCAATAGACCAGCGCGACCTGATGGTCGGGCAGCGCATAGGCCCTGCTCCCGTGGAAGTCGGGGTAGGACATCCCGCGCACGTCGCGGACGGAAAACAGCCCGGCCTCGCGCAAGGCGCGGTTCGGGAAAATCGCGCCGTGCGTAACAGGCGTGATGGCGTAGTCGCCGAAGATGACGAGCTCGTAGCCGTTCGCGCGCGCGGCAGCGGCCAGCCGCGACAGCTCGCCCTGCACCGCGCGGAATGCGGCGGTGCTCTTCGGGTGGCCCGGGCCGAAGCGCTGGAGGTCGTAGTCCAGACCCGGCAGGTAGGCCATGAGCAGGCCAGGCGCGTCGGGGTCGGCGAGGAGGCCGGCGATGGCGGCGGCGATCCAGTCTGAGCTTTTGACGGATGCGAGCGGCCCCCAATACTGGTGCAGGCGGAAGGGCCGCCGCGCGTGGCGCGTGAGTCGCTGATGGAAATCGGCGGGGGAGCTGTAGCAGCCCATGATCATCCCGCCGCCGTGGGTGTGGATGGGCGCGGGCGAGATGAGGAAGTCCACGGCCTCGCCGAGGCTCTGCTGGAAAAAGGCCATGCCGACGGTCCCGCCGCGCGCGCGGAAGGCCGCCCAGAAACGTTCGCCCTCGACCAGCGCGGAGGCCTGCTCCCAGAACACCGGCTTGCGCAGCGTGGTGTCGAGGAAGCCGTTGGCGACCATGCCGTGCCGGGCGGGGGGGAGGCCGGTGCGCAGGGATGCCTGCGCCGTGCAGGTCAGCGCGGGGAACACCGCCGCCATCGGGCGCGCGGGGCAGCCGCCCAGGCTGTCTGCGCCGCAACTGGCGGCGAACTCGTAGCCCAGCCCGGCGACCTGGATAATCAGAAGTTTCATGTCCCTTTCCTTATGCGACAGGGATGCAGTGTAGCATTTGCGCGGGGAGGTGTCATCCGATTCTTTTGCGTGCGTTCCCGGGAGGGGGGGGGGGATAACATTCGGAGGCGCATAACTTATCCTTTTGGCCCGAGGGGATTTTTGGTATGATGCCGCCTTTTGATGAACTGGAAACGATTGAGAAGGAGCGAGGGTACACCACGGGCGCCGTTGCGGCTGGGGCTGGTGCTGGTGTGCGCGTTTGTCGCGGTGCTGGCGTTTCAGGGGGCGCGCGGCATCTATGAGACGACGGAGGGGCGGTATGCGGAGTGCGCGCGGGAGATGGGCGAGCGCGGCAACTGGCTGGAGCCGATGCTGAACGGCAAGCTCCACTGGACGAAACCGCCGCTGACCTACATCGCGGTCGGCGTGCCGTGCAAGGTGCTGGGCAACACGGCGTTCGCTGCGCGGCTCTACCTGATACCGTGCTTCCTGGTTTCGATTGCCGCGGTGTGGTGGATGGGCCTGCGGATGTGGAACAGCCGCGCGGCGGCGGATGTGTGCGCGATGGTCTATGCGACGACGAGCGTGCCGATGGCGGCCTCGAACGTGATCTCGACGGACTACCTGCTGGCGACGTCCGTGTTCTTGGCGCAGGCGGCGTTCTGGGAGGCGTTCCGCGCGCCGGCCAAGCGGTGGCCGGCGTATGTGCTGTGGTTCTGCATGGGCCTGGCGTTCGTAACGAAGGGCCCGCCCGCGCTGCTGTACCTGCCGGCGATGGTCGCGCTGTGGCGGAGGCTGCCGAACGGCGAGCGCCGCTGGGCGCGGCTCTTCCCGCCGGGGGGTGTCCTGCTGTTCCTGGTTGTCGGGCTGGGATGGTATTTCTATGAGGCGGTGCTACACCCGGGGCTGATGCGCTACTGGTTCCACGATGAGGTGGTCGCGCGGTCGCTCACGGACAAGTTCGGGCGCAACCCGAAGTTCTACCACAATTTCAAGGTCTATCTGCCGATGCTGCTGGGGGGGCTGCTGCCGTGGGGGTTCTGGCTGGCGGCGCGGGGGCGCCGGGCCTGGGGGTTGCTGCGGGTCCCGGGCGGTGTCCGCCGGATGTTCACGGCGTGCTCGGACGCGAAGCTGTGGATGCTGTGGTCGGCGGCCTTCCCGCTGGCGGTGTTCTGCCTGAGCCGCTCGAAGCTGGAGCTTTATGTGCTGCCGTTGTTCGCGTCGTTGCTCTGCGCGGTGGGATATGCGGTGTTCACGCTGTACAGGGGCGAGCGCTGGTTCCGCGGGCGGGCGCTGATGACCTGCGCGGCCATGTGGGTTTTGTTCATGGGGGGTAAGGCGGGGCTTGCGTGCCTGCCGTCGCGCAAGGACATGAAGCAGCTTCACACGGCATTGGTCAACGTGGGCGCGGACCGCCCGGAGGAGCTGGCCATCTTCGGCGGCGAGCGCGATTTGAACGGGCTGTCGTTCTATTACGGGGCCAAGCTGAACCGCGTGAATGAGGAGCAGATCACCGCATGGGCCAGGATGGTGAGCGAGCCCCGGTTCCTGCTGTGCAATGACCATGTCGAGGATGATTTGGAAGACGAGCACCTGGTCCGCCCCCAAGTCCCGTTCAACGAATACCGGTTGTCGAAATGGTGGTGGGTCTTTGAGATTCTCCCCAGCGACCAGGCCCACGGGAAAGAGATGCGCCTGGTGCGCCGGTGGAGGGGCTTTGAGATTGTCCCCCTCGAAAGGAGTGGTAATGAGTGAGCCGTGCGTAGAGGTCTCGGTGATTGTGCCGTTGTACAACGAGGCGGCGTGCGCGGGTGCGGTGCTGACCGAGCTTGCGGAGGTGTTGAGGCGCGAGATGACGGTGCCGTTTGAGATGATCGTGGTGGATGACGGTTCGTCCGACAAGACGCTGGAGGTTGCCAAGGCCTGTGCCGCGTCGTTCCCCGGCGTGTTCCGCATCCTGCGGCACACGAAGAACGTCGGGCAGAGTTTTGCGTTCCACACGGGCTTCCGCGCCGCACGCGGCGCGGTCGTCGTTACGATTGACGGCGACGGGCAGAACGTGCCGGACGACATCCCGCGCGTGGTCGCGGCGCTGAAAGAGAAAACGTGCGACTGCTGCTGCGGGTTCCGCGCGAAGCGTCAGGACACGTTTTGGAAACGCATCGGGAGCCGCCTGGCCAACGGCACGCGCAACCGTGTGCTGGGCGAGGCGATCATTGACACGGGCTGCTCGGTGAAGGCGTTCAAGCGTGCGTTTGTGCTGGGGCTCCAGCCGTGGCACGGGATGCACCGGTTCTTCGCGTCGCTCGTGATGATGCAGGGCGGGCGTGTCGAGCAGGTCGAGGTCCGCCACCGCGCCCGCGCCGGGGGGGTGAGCAAGTACACGAACTGGTCGCGCCTGAAAAAAACGGTGTTCGACCTGTATGCGGTCAAGTGGCTGAAGAGCCGCTCGAAAACCTACGGCGTGGAGACGATAAACAATTAGGAATGTGTTCCGTCCACCTTGTCCACTACCCACTATCCACTACCCACTAACCACTATCCACTAATCACTAACCATTAAGCATGTCCCCGAACACCAACATCTGGCTGAAGTCCCTGCTGAAGCTCCTGCTGCTGACGGCGGTGCTGGCGGGGGTGGGCTTGCTGCCGGGGGTGCGCGTGTTTCTGCAGAGGGAGCGTTTGCAGGAGCTCGCGCAGTCGCTGGGCTGGCTCGGGGTGCTGGTGCTGTTCGCGCTGGCGGCGTGCGTGCCGCTGATGTTCTTCCCGCGCTGGCCGTTTGCGGTGCTGTTCGGGATGCTGTACGGCGTGGCCTATGGGGTTGTCCTCGCCAGCGCCGCAGGGGTTGCGGGGGCCTTGCTGCACTACCTGCTGGTCGTGTCGGTGATGTCGGACAAGGAGCGCGCGGCCTATGAGTCCATGGCGTGGTACCGGAAGCTGCGCAACGTGCCGCGGCCGTTCTGGGCGGTTACCGCGATACGCCTGTTCCCGCTCTCCAACTTCGCGGTTACCAACATCGGGTGCGCATTGCTACGCATCCCGCTGTGGATTTACTTCTGGTCCGCGCTGGTCGGGATGCTGCCCACGACGGTCGCCTATGTGCTGGTCGGGTACGGGGCGCTGGCGCTGCGGTAGGCGGCCGTCAGGGGAAACCTGAGCGGCCATTATCCCCTTGATTTCCTCACCGGGAATCCGTACACTATCCTTTTTTAACTCACAGTATACAGGAGATGGCGTTATGAAGAGTGTCAAGAAATGCGTGGCGGAAGTGATCGGCACGTTCGTGCTGGTGTTTTTCGGGTGCGGCGTGGCGATGCTGAGCGGGGTTGACCTGGTGGCGACCAGCCTGGCGTTCGGCCTGACCATCGTGGCGATGGCCTACACCGTGGGCGGGGTCTCGGGATGCCACCTGAACCCGGCGGTGTCGCTGGCGATGTTCGTGAACAAGCGGCTTCCGCTCGCGGACATGCTCGGGTATTGGGTCGCGCAGGTCATCGGCGCGGTGCTGGCGAGTTTCCTGCTCATGACGATTTTCAAGGCCGCGCCGGGGATGAGCGTGGGGGCCTTGGGCCAGAATATGCCGGCCGAGGGACTGTGCCTCGGCACGGCGTTCGGGATTGAGGTTGTCCTGACGTTCGTGTTCATCCTCGTGATCGTTGCGGTAACGGGCAAGAAGGGCAACGGCTCGCTGGCCGGGCTGGTCATCGGCCTGACGCTGACCCTCATCCACCTGATGGGCATCCCGTTGACGGGCACGTCCGTCAACCCGGCGCGCAGCCTGGGCCCGGCGCTGTTCGTGGGCGGCGAGGCGCTCCAGGTCGTGTGGGTGTTCATCGCGGCCCCGCTGGTCGGCGGCGTGCTCGCGGCGCTCGCGGGCAAAGGCCTGCTCGGCACGGAAAGCGAGTAGCCCCGCGTTCACGCAAATCACATAAGAAACTGGAAACTTCTGCTTGATTTCCATCAGGCGGTTTTGAGATACTTTCTGTTTCCATGACTGGTAGTTGAGTAAAAACCGTTGGCGGCCCGTGAGGGGTTGCCATACAAAACTGGGATCTTCGCATGAGTGATGTACCTGCCGCAAACATTCGTAACTTCGTGATTCTCGGGCACAGCGGGAGCGGGAAGACGACGCTGACCGACGCCATCGCGTTTAAGCTGGGGCTGAACGACCGCCTCGGGCTGGTCGCGAACGGCTCCAGCCTCTCGGACACGTCCGACGAGGAGAAGAACCGCAAGATCACGATCTTCGCCACGCCGTTCACGGCAGAGCACACGGTGGGCGAGCGCACGTACCGGCTGGTGTTCACGGATGCGCCGGGGTTCATGGATTTCTACGGCCAGGTGCTGGGCGCGATCCGCGCGGCGGACTTTGCGCTCATCACGGTGGATGCGGTCTCGGGCGTCCAGGTCGGCACGCGCCGCGCGTGGAAGACCTGCAAGGATAACGGCCTGTCCGTCGCCGCGTTCGTCATCACGGGGATGGACAAGGAGAACGCCAGCTTCGAGAAGACGGTCGCCGCCATCCGCGACGCGTTCGGCGTGGGCTGCGTGCCGCTCACCGCGCCCGAAGGGGCCGGGGTCGTGAACCTGCTGGACGCGCAGGACTTGCCCGAGAGCCTGGCCGAGGCCGCGGCGGAGACGGACGAGACCCTGATGGAAAAGTATTTCTCCGAGGGCACGCTGTCGGCCGATGAGGTGCGGCAAGGGCTCCGGATCGGCATCAGGAACGGCTCGGTGCACCCCATCTACACGGTCATGTCGCTGAAAGACATCGGCCTGAACGAGATGCTCGCGAGCGTCTGCCAGCTGCTGGTCGCGCCGGCCGACTGCCCCGTGAAGGACGCGGGCGGCAACGACATCACGGTGGACCCGGCCGCGCCGCTGGTGGCGCAGGTCTGGCGCACGTCAACCGACCCGTTCATGGGGCAGCTCAACTTCGTGCGGGTCATCAGCGGCACGCTGACCGCAGGCATGACGCTCATGAACAACTCGACGGACAGCAAGGAGACGGTCTCGACGATGTACCAGGTGGTCGGCAAGAAGCAGACGGCCGTGCCCAAGGCCGAGCCGGGCGACATCGTCGCGCTGCCGAAACTCAAGAACACCAAGACCGGCAACACGCTGGCCGCCGCCGGGTGCGCCACGAAGATGCCCGACATCGCCTTCCCGCAGCCCGTGATGTTCATGGCCGTCGCGCCCAAGACCCAGGCGGACGAGGACAAGCTCGGCACCGCCATCCACCGCATCCTGGACTCCGACCCCACGCTGCACTTCGAGAAGCAGGTCGAGACCAAGGAGGTCATCCTCAAAGGCCTCGGCGACGTGCATATTGACGTCGCGGTCAGCCTCATGAAATCGCAGTCCAACGTGAGCGTGGACTTGTCCACGCCCAAGGTGCCTTACCGCGAGTCCATCACGTCCAAAGGCGAGGGCCACTACCGCCACAAGAAGCAGTCCGGCGGCGCCGGGCAGTTCGGCGAGGTCTATCTGCGCGTCTTCCCGCGCCGCCCCGACGAGGAGGGCGAGTGGTTCGTTGACAAGACCGTCGGCGGCGCCATCCCCGGCAACTTCATCCCCGCCGTGCTCAAGGGCGTCGAGGAGGGCAAGCTCGCCGGCTCCGTGGCCGGGTATCCCGTGCAGGACATCAACGTCGAGGTCTATGACGGCTCCTACCACGACGTTGACTCCAAGGAAATCGCGTTCAAGATCGCCGGGATGCGCGCGCTGCGCGACGGTCTCTCCAAGGCCAAGCCCGTGCTGCTCGAGCCCATCATGAAACTGAAGATCACCATCCCCGAGGCCTTCATGGGCGCGATCAGCGGCGACCTGCCGAATAAGCGCGGGCGCATGCAAGGCATGGAGGCGGAGGAGGGCGTGCAGACCATCATGGCCGAGGCCCCGATGGCCGAGCTCTTCAAGTACGCGGCCGAGCTGCGCTCCATCACGGGCGGGCAGGGCGCCTTCACCATGGCGTTCGACCGCTACGACATCGTCCCCTCGAACGTCGCCCAGAAGGTCATCGCCGAGGCCGCCAAGAACCGCACCGCCGACGCGGACGAATAGGCGCGCGCGGCCCCCCTCGACGACCCTGCTCATCTGCATGATGGGCAGGGTCGTTGCTGCCCCCCCCCTCAAAAAAAAATATTTCTTGCACTTGACCCTTTCCGCAATCAATGCTAAATTATCCCCGGTTACTGAAAAACAGGCCATTCAATGGTTGAATCGCCACATGAGGATAGGAGTTGCAAAATGAACGTAGGTAAGAGACAAGGGTTTACGCTGGTGGAACTGCTCGTGGTGATCGGGATCTTGGGAATCCTTGCAGCCGCGCTCTTCCCGGCCATTGGCAACGCCGTTCTGAAAGCCAACCTGATGGCTGTCGGATCGCGCGGCAAGGATATCTTCGTCGCCATCACGGGCGCAAACACCGAACGCGAGCCGATCGGCCTCGGCCATGTGTGGCCGAAGAACAAAGACCCCGTTACCTCGGGTGGCGGCGGCGAGAAGGATATTGCGGAAATGCAGTTTCAGAACAGCTCGGATTATTTCACCGAGTTGATGGACCTGACCAAAGCCTCGACACCGGAGACGCATGCGCCGTATGTGCAGGGCCTCGATGTCGGCAAGCTGGCGGGCGCGGGCGTGCCGGTCCACTCGCAGGTCGGCGGCAAGCTCGACGGGAAGAACAATATGTGGACCATCGTCGGCGACCTCCACGACGAGTATGAGGACGTCATCCCGGTGCTGGTAACCCGCAACGTGAAGGAGACGATCGGCACCGTGTTGTTCGCTCAAATCACGAGCCAGGACTCGACGCGCATCACGTCGTGGTGGGCAGACGACATCGCCCGGAAACAGCCGTTCGGGAACAAGGCCTTCGTGCTGGTCCGCAAAGGGGGGGGCATCTTCTCGATGAACTCGCGCTATGTAACGAAACTCACGTTATACAGCGGGCAAGCGTTTGACACCACTACCGGCGGTAGCGGCATCGTCTATCTCCCGCCCGGCAGTTAATCGCCTTGGGAGCATCCAGCTTCCAGAACATCTCAAAAGGAGCGGCTCGCCCCGCTCCTTTTTTTTAGGAGAGACTATGACAACTGAACTCGTGATCGGTTTCGCAATCCTGCTGTTCGGCGCGATGTGCGGGGGGTCGTTCGGCCTGCCGAGCAAGTTCGCGCCCAAAGGCCTGCCGTGGGAAAACCTCTGGGGGCCGTTCTTCCTGTTCGCGACCCTGCTGTTGCCGCTCGTCGCGGGACCGGCGCTCATCCCGGGGCTGTTCGGGATTTACACGAACGTCGGCTGGCAAGGCCTGCTCCTGCCGTTCGTGTTCGGCATCCTGTGGGGGCTCGGCTCGATGACGCTCGGCCTGAGTTTCGCCTTCATCGGGTTGTCGCTCGCCTACGCCATCAACTACGGCGGTCAAATCATCGTCGGCTTCACTGTTCCGACACTGATTCATGCGCCTGAGAAATTCATGACGACGCCCGGCCTCGTGATTTTGGCCGGGGTGCTGGTGTGCCTCGTGGGGGTTGTTCTGTGCGGTCGCGCAGGGATACTCAAGGCCGCCAACGAGACCGGCCACGCAAGCGGCCAGCCGAAGAAGAGCGGCCTGCCGGGCCTGCTGCTGGCATTGGCCTCGGGTGTGCTGTGCGCGTGTTACGCGATTGCGTTCAGTTTTGCGAACGGCATTAACGAGGCGGCCTCGGCCGCCCCTTACGCCGTGATGGACTGGCGCAACTCGCTCCCTGCGACGTTCCTGATCCTGTTCGGCGGTTTCTTCTCGTCCTGCGTCTATTGCGCGATGAAGCTGACCAAGAATAAGACGTGGGGCAAATTCCTGTCGCCGGGGGCCGGCGTGGCGGTGGTGATTGCGCTGGTCATGGCAATCCTGCACGATGCGGCAGTCGGGCTGTTCGGATTGGGCGCAAGCAAGCTGGGCAACTTGGGCGTGTCGGTGGGCTATACGGTGTTCATGGCGTTCGCGATTATCGTCGGGAACCTCAACGGCTTCCTGACGGGCGAATGGCGTAACGCCGGCAAACCCGCCATCCGCTGGATATGCGCCGGGATTGCTGTGCTGGTCGTCGCGGTCTGCATCCTCGGATACGGGAAATGGCTGGACGGCTAACGATTAGTGGTTAGTGATTAGAAATGAGGAATGAGGAAAGACCGAGCACTCATCACTAACCACTGTCCTCTACCCACTACCCACTAACCATGCTCGCCCGCGTTGCCACAGAGGTTGCTGCGAACCGCTTGTTCGATTATGCCGTGCCGGAGGAGTTGGCGGGGCGTATCCGCATCGGGCAATGTGTGCGCGTGCCGTTCGGAGGCCGGGAGGTGGATGCGTATGTCATTGAGCTGCTCGACGACGCTCAGCCGTTTGCGACTGCTCCCGGAAACGTCAGCACCTTAGAGCTCCCGAACCTGAGCGTGCCCCTTCCCCCGCCGGGGCTGAAGCCCATCACGGCCCTCCTCTCCGACACCGAATACCTGTCGCCCGCACTCATCGCGCTGACGCGCTGGATGGCGGAGTATTACTGCGCCCCCTTCGAGCAGACCTTGCGTTGCGCATTGCCGGCCGCTGTCCGCAACCGCGAGATGAGGGCCAAGGAGCAGCTGTACGTCGCGCTCAAAGGGGAGCCAGCGACAAAACTCACCTCTCGGCAAACCGAGCTGCTCGCCAACCTGAAACGTGTCGGCGGCGGATGGCTGCGCCCTTTACTTGGTGAGTTCGCTTGCACGATAGGCGTCTTGCGGAAGCTGGAGGCGAGCGGCGCGATCGCCATCGAGCCTCGGCAGATGCGGCGCGACCCGCTGGCCAACCGCACCATCCTCCCGTCCCACCCGCTGCGCCTCATGCCTGAGCAGGCCGCGGCGCTGGAACAGATCAAGGAAGCAGGAAGCAGGGATGACCGCCACCCCGTCCCTCATTCGCCTTCGCCGCCGACAGCGGCGGCGGGGACGCTGCTGCTTTACGGCGTTACGGGCTCGGGCAAGACAGAGGTCTATCTGCAAGCCATCGGCCATGTGCTGGAACACGACCAAGGCGCGATTGTGCTGGTGCCGGAAATCGCGCTGACCCCCCAGACCGTCCAGCGGTTCGCGGCGCGGTTCGGGCAGCGTGTGGCGGTCTTGCACAGTGCGCTGAGTGACGGCGAGCGTTTTGACGAATGGCACCGCATCCGCAACGGTGAGGCGCGGGTGGTGGTGGGGCCGCGCTCCGCCATCTTCGCGCCCGTGAGGGACCTCGGCATCATCATCGTGGATGAGGAGCATGAGCCGAGCTATAAGCAGGACGAAACCCCACGCTACCATGCGCGCGACGTGGCGGTGATGCGCGGTCATTTCGAGCGTTGCGTGGTGGTGCTTGGCACAGCGACCCCCTCGATGGAAACGTGGCTCAACGTGCAGAAGGGCAAGTACCGCATGGCCCGCCTGACCGCCCGCGTCGCCAACCGCCCGATGCCGCAGGTGCAAGTGGTGGATATGCGCCTCGACGCGTCATACGCCGGCCATGTCCGCATCTTCTCGGGGGACTTGCTCGATGCGCTGAAACGCCGCCTCGAACGCGGCGAGCAATCCATCCTGTTCCTCAACCGCCGCGGCTACTCGAACGCGCTCACCTGCCTGAAATGCGGCGCGACGGCCTCGTGCAGCAAATGCAGTCTGTCCTACACCTACCACCATGCGGACACGTGCCTGCGCTGCCACGTCTGCGGCGGCTGGCAGCACGTGCCGGACATCTGCCCGGGGTGCAGCGACCCCGCGTTCAAACACACGGGTTTCGGCACGCAACGCGTGGAGCAGGTCTTGCAGAAGTGCCTCCCCCAGGCGCGGGTCTTGCGCATGGATGCGGATGTTACGTCGCGCAAGAGTAGCCACGACGAGATTCTGGGGCGCTTCAAGAGCGGGCACGCGGACATCCTCGTCGGCACGCAGATGATTGCGAAAGGCCTCGACTTCCCGAACGTAACGCTGGTCGGCGTGCTGTCGGCGGACATGAGTTTGCACATCCCCGACTTCCGCGCGGGCGAGCGGACGTACCAGCTGCTGGCTCAGGTGTCCGGACGCGCAGGGCGCGACGAGTTGCCCGGCGAGGTGTTCGTCCAGACCTTCACCCCGAGCCACCCTGCCGTTGAGGCTGCCACGAGGGGGTCCTTCGACGCATTCGCCGAGCAGGAGCTGGCCGAGCGGCGGCTGGGGGGGTATCCGCCCTACACGCACCTCGTCTGCCTCGGGTTCAAAGGCGCGTCCGAAGAGCGCGTGCGATATACGGCAGAGGTGCTCGCCAGAGAGCTGGCGGCCGGGAAAACGGGGAATGGGAATCCTGCCCAGCCGGGCCCTCTTTACATCGTTTCCGAGGCCTACCCAGCCCCCCTCGCCAAGGCCAAGGGCCTCTACCGTTATCAGGTTACCCTCCGCGCCGCCTCCACGCGCCTCATGACCCGGCCCCTCCAAGCCCTGCTCCAACGCAAACTCATCCCGCCAGATGTTGCCCTCGCCATTGACGTTGACGCGATGAGCCTGGGCTAGGCGGATGCGATGCCGTTTATTGGAGCGTCTCCGCGATTTTTTTCGCCGTGAGTCCGGCATCCGCTAGCAGTTGCGGGAGTGTGCCTTGCTCCATGAAGCGGTCGGGCCAGCCGAAGGGTTGCACGGGCTGATGGAGGCCGGCTTGGGCGAGGGCTTCGGCGACGGCAGAGCCGAACCCTCCTGCGACCGCGCCGTTTTCGAGTGTAACGAAGCGTGAGGCTCCGGCGGCGGCCTGTGCGTTGAACAGGTCAAGGTCGAGCGGTTTGATGAACCGCGCGTTGACGACGCCGGCCGTTATGCCGCGTGCAGCCAGCAGGGCGGCGACGTCCTTTGCCAGCGGAATCATGTCGCCTAGCGCCCACAGCCAGATGGCGCCTTTCCCGTCCTGCACAGGCACGACGACCTGGGCCTTGCCGATGGGCAACAGCGGCGCATCCTCCACGGATGGCGCGGCAACGTCAGCCCCCGGCTCGCGCGGGTAGCGGATGGCGACAGGGCCGTTGTGCGCCAAGGCCGTTTTCAGCATGGCGGCGAGTTCGGCGTTGTCGGCAGGTTGCATCATCACGAGGTTGGGCAAACACCGCAACATGGGGATGTCGTAGATACCGTGGTGGGTGGGGCCGTCGCTACCGACCACGCCCGCGCGGTCCACGCAGAACACCACAAGCAAATTCTGCAAGCACACGTCGTGCATCACGCAATCAATGGCGCGTTGCAGGAATGTCGAATAGACCGCGAACACAGGGCGGTGGCCGGTCATGGCGAGGCCGGCCGCGAAGACCACGGCATGGGCCTCGCAGATGCCCACGTCGAAGAAGCGTTTCGGGAAACGTGCGGCGAACGGCTCAAGGCCGGTCCCGGCGCACATGGCGGCCGTGATGGCGACAATCGTATCGTCGTGCGCCGCCAGCGCGGCGAGGGCCTCGCCCATGGCCTGCGAGTAGCTGATGTGCTTGCTTGCGGCAGGCTGTGCGGTGTGCAGGTCGAATGCGCCGACACCGTGCCACTGGCTCGGCGTACGCTCGGCAGGTCCGAACCCGCGCCCCTTCTGCGTAGCGACGTGAACCAGCACGGAACGCTTGTCGTCACGCGCGGAGAGGAGCGCGTTCTCCAGTGCCGTGAAATCGTGCCCGTCAATCGGGCCAATGTAGCGCAGGCCAAACGCCTCGAAAAAGGCGTTCTTCAGCCAGATGCTTTTGACGGCCTGCTCGAGGCGGTGATAGACCCCGCGCAGGGCCGTCATGCGCAAGCGGTGGCCAGCCGCCTCGGCCGCGGCCTTGATGCGGTTGTAGCGCACGCTCGTGAGCATACGCCCGAGGCGGCGCGAGAAGGCCCCGACGTTTTTGGCGATGGACATCTCGTTGTCGTTCAGGATGACGATGACCTTCCCACCGACCTCCTGCAAGTTGTTGAGCGCTTCGAGCGAGATGCCGTTCGCGAGGGACGCATCGCCGATGACTGCGACGACATGGCCTCCACGCGGCTGGCGGTCGTGCCCGGCCACCATACCGAGCGCGGCGGAGAGTGCGGTCCCGGCATGGCCGGCGATGAATGCGTCGCACGGGCTTTCGCTCGGCTTGATGAACCCGGAGACACCGTCTTTCTGGCGCAGGGTGCGGAAGCGGTCGCGCCGGCCCGTGAGCAGTTTCCAGGTGTAGGCCTGATGACCCACGTCCCACACCACGCGGTCGGCCGGCGGCGCGAAGGCGCGCAGCAACGCGATGGTCAACTCGACCGCCCCGAGGTTCGAGGCCAGGTGGCCGCCGTTCGCGCTGACTGTTTCGAGGATGACGGAACGCACCTCTTGTGCGAGTTGAGGGAGGTCGGTTTTTGCAAGTGCCTGCACATCCTGCGGCGTGTTAATATGATCCAGTGAACTCACTTAAGAAAATCCTCTTTGAATGTCCAATGACCAAGTGGAATGCGCTCTTTTTTTCTCTCGCAGAGGCGCAAAGGCGCAGAGGAAAGTAGCCGCGAGCCGAGAGGGCTGAAAGCCCTCCACATACTAGCGTAGGGCAACGCCCTACGTTGAGCCGTCCCATGGTTTTCAAGGCTGTAAGCCTTGCACATAGACCAAAAACCCGAATGTACAAGGCCTACAGCCTTGATGGCATTGCTTTGCCAAAACGTAGGGCGTTGCCCTACGCTAGTATGTTTCAGGGCTTTGCCCTGATGTTTCAACAGAAGCCTATCCGAAAACACCATCGTCCTGCCCTGTCCGCTGTTTCAGGTTCTTCCACTCGTCCAGATACGCCAGCAGAAACGCACCCTCCGCACGCTGGGCGCGCTCCTCAATCAGCTTGCGCACGAGTCCCTGCTCCATGCGATACTTCTCTTGCGTGAAATGCCCAGACACAAACGCCATGCGCAGCCAGACGAGATACGTCGTCAACGCATCGAAACAATTGTAGTGTACTATTTCCCGCACCCGACCGCTATACCAAAGTCCGCACACATCCTCGCCCACGATGCCCATCTTGCCGGGTATGCCCGAGAGCCGCGCCAGCTCGTTGAGCGACACCGAATAATTTTTCCCGAAGCCTCCGGCCAGATCCATCAGGTCAATGTCGCGGCTCTCCCACGGCTTCGCGTTCACCCGCTCGCCCATGGCTTTCAGGTCGAGGCCGTGCGTGAACGCGCGTTGCAGGAGGATACGCAAATCCGCGTTGCGCGAGTTGAAGCCCACCAGCTGCGGGTTACGCGCCGCCAGGCCGTCGAGCAGGAAACGCCGCAGGATGTAGGTC
>Ga0123353_10000812_pt1 | contig 38043 bp, 39 predicted proteins | sample TergutLab28metaG_3_FD_92763 | JGI IMG/M metagenome (GOLD analysis project Ga0123353, IMG submission 92763) | Labiotermes labralis P3 segment gut microbial communities from Petit-Saut dam, French Guiana - Lab288 P3 | ecosystem: Host-associated > Arthropoda: Insects > Digestive system > Gut ... | reverse complement strand
ACTGGCGTTGCTCGAACCAACAGAGCTTGAGGTGGATTGTGCTATAAATGGAGCAGAGGCAGTACAGATGTTTAGTGATTCTCCCGAGAAATATGATTTGATATTCATGGATGTGCAAATGCCTGAAATGGATGGGCTTACTGCAACAGTCAATATCCGTGCAATTGGAACGGAAAAAGCTAAAAAGATACCCATAATCGCGATGACGGCGAATGTGTTCCGTGAGGATGTTGAAAAATGTTTAGATTCAGGAATGAATGATCATATAGGTAAACCGCTTGATTTTGATGAGGTTTTGGAAAAACTGCGAGCATACTTGCACTGAACTTAGCAGTGTATCACGCTTGAGCGTTACTGCTCGTGAATATGAAAGGAGCAAAAAATGTTAAAATACGTTATATATTCTATAATAGCTTTAGTTGTGATAGCCGGAGTTATCGTAGGCGTTCATCTTTATCGGATGTCGGCCAGAAAAGCCAGGGAGATGGCTCAATACTCTATTGCCAATGAAGCGGTGAATAAAGATTTCGGAAAAGTCCTTGTTGTTTATTACTCTCTAAGCGGCCGTACGCGCGATATTGCAGAGCGTATTCAGACCAAGACCAATGCTGATATTTATGAGATTAAACCTGTTGAAGATATCAAAAACAGCTTCTCTCTTTACATTAAAAGCAAAAGCGACTTGAAAAAGGGCACTTATCCAGCACTGCAGGGCAATATGCCTGATATTGGCAGATACGATCTTGTTTTTGTGGGTTCTCCAATCTGGTGGTACACAGCCGCGACTCCGGTCATGGCTTTCCTGTCGAAAGCTGATTTCAAGGGCAAAAAAGTTGTGCCGTTTTCAACACAAGGCAGCAATGCCGGCACGTTTCTTGAAGATTTCATGAAAATAGCGAAAAATGCGAATGTGACAGGTTACCAGTCGTTTGACAATATGGGGAAAGAATATGATAAGGCAGTGGACAATAAAATCTCTATCTGGCTGAACAGCCTTATCCCCTAAAATAATTTTTACTTCGCTGCACGCGTAATGACAGAGATTGTCCCATGCCTGTCGAAGGCCGGGAACTCATACTTGGCGCAACTCAAGTTATAACAAACCTGATCTTTTTACAGAGAGGTAACTGTTAATAAGAGCAGGGGAAAGATCTTTTATGGAAGCATCGAGAGTTAAGAGCCCGGAATGCTGCCATTTTTTGTAGAGCTGCTGCCGCGAAAAAATGTAAGAAAAAGCAGCGGCGCTTTCCATTGCTTCTTCAATATTCGCAGGGCGCCTTGAGCTTAGGGTTTCTGCTTCCTGTTCTCTTAGACTTACTGTCAGAAGCAAATGGCGCTTTATTATGCGGGGCAATATCCATGAAAGGGATTCTCCATCTTCTTCCCTAAAGTTACTGATTATGATTATAAATGTTCTTCTGTTTAATCTGGAGAGAGCATTTTCAAGAGCAGAAAAAGGGGAGGAGGGTACAGGCGCGCTGTAAAGATCATAAAGATTATTCATAAGAGTTGTAAGAGAGCTTATCCCTTTGCGCGGTCTTAACCACCTCTCTTCATTTCCAAATGTTCCTACAGCAACGCTGTCATCATGTTTAAGCGCAACATAAGAGAGAAGAAGTACTGCATTTAAAGCAGTGTCAAACTGCATATATTCTCCTTCTCTTCTGTGTAGTCTGTATCCTGTATCAAGAAGAAAAAGAATCTGCTGATCCTGTTCTTCCTGATATTCTCTTATTATTGGTTTTTGCCTTCTGCTTGTTGCGCGCCAGTCTATTGCTTTTACCGGGTCTCCGGGCTGGTACTCCCTTAAGTTCTGGAATTCAAGACCATGTCCCCGCTTTCTTATGTTTTTAAGACCAACCCGCTCAAGTATCCCTCTAAGGTCGCCTGCAAGAGCAACCATTTTTTTAAAATCAGGGTAAGTTCTTCCGCTGGTTTTTACAGAGTGAATAACTTTTCGCTGCCAGAAGAAAAGCAACGAACCAAAAAGAAGATGAAGAGCCTGAAATTCCCATTCGCCCCGCTGCATGGGGATAACAGAATATTCAAAAACAAGAAAGGAATTTTTTTGCAGCCCTTTTCTGTCAAGAGCAACAGGAAATACCTGACATGCCATGGAAGAAGGATAAATATCAAAAAGTTTTATTTTTGTTGCCAGGAATCCTTTTAAGCTTCTTTTTATTTTTAGCTTTACTGCAGTTGCCTCTCCAAGCGATAACGAAGTATTGATATGGCGCTCTATATTTAGAGTATCGATCATAAGTGCTAAAAAAACCGCATCTATAATGATAATTGGCAGAGCAATAACTCCTGATAAAAACCAAACAAGAGATAAAGGGGCAGAGAAAAATCCCCCTGCTCCAAGTAGCAGCCATAAAATTGCTCCGACAAACAGAGCTGGTCCTGGTTTCATGTTTAGGCTTGCTCCCGACTTTCGTTGGTGCGGGCTCTGTCATCCCGATGTGTACCATTGTCATCCCGACGAAAGTCGGGATCACTAGGAGATGAAGGGCGGGGAGATTCTGTTTTTGCGATAATATTTTCTACTATTTGGGCTTCGGTTAACCCTTCAAGTTCACTCTCTGCTGAAAGTGTGATCCTGTGGCTAAGAACCGGTAATGCTACTGCTTTTATATCATCAGGTAAAATAAAATCCCTGCCATTTATAAGCGCTCTTCCTCTTGCGCACCGTATCAACGCAAGGCTTCCCCGTGGCCCTGCGCCTGCCTGTATGGAAGGTTCTGAGCGGGTGGTTGCAACAAGCCTTACAGCATAATCTATAATAGAAGGATCGACCCGCAGCGAATAAGTTAAGTTTTGTATAGCCATGAATTCTTTTGGGCTTAGTATTTGTGATACAGCAGAAACAGAGAGCTCTGCGCCTGTGTCTCCGGATAATATACAAGAGACCATCTCTTTTTCTTCTTCTTTTTCAGGATAAGAAGCAAGAACGTTCATAAGAAAGCGGTCTTTCTGCGCATCCGGGAGAGGATATGTCCCTTCGTGTTCATAGGGATTCTGCGTTGCCAGAACCATGAAAGGTTTGGGGAGAGGATGGCTTACCCCATCGAGGCTTACCTGAAACTCCTGCATTGCTTCGAAAAGAGCTGCCTGGGTTTTTGCAGGAGCGCGGTTGATCTCATCGGCAATAAAAAGGTGGGTAAAGAGAGGCCCTTTTTTTGTTACAAAATCTCCTGTGGAAGAATTGAGCATAATGTTACCTGTTATATCGCTTGGCATAAGGTCGGGAGTAAACTGCACCCGTTTTGAACTGCCTCCCATGGCCTGTGCAATAGCGCGAACAAGAAGTGTTTTTCCAAGCCCGGGCACCCCTTCGACAAGAATGTGCCCTCCTGCCAGCAGCGTAATCATCGTAAGCTCGACAAGATTTTTTTGGCCAATAAAAGCTTTGGCAATTTCACTTCTGAGTGATTCAATAGCAGCTGCAGCTGATTCTATTGTATAAATCTGTTTTTCTTTCATAACCGCTCCATTATGGTTTCTATAGTATAGATGTGCTTTATAAATTCCTGGTTTGTCAAGCGCCCTTTTCTTGCTAAAGGAGCAAGCGCTTCTGTGACATCTTCTTTGTTCAGATCGCAAATTTCAGCTAATCGCGAAAAGAAAGATGATTCATCATCGATAATTTCTCCGTATTGTTGTCTAAACCGCTGTTTTAAAGAGATATAATAAATTTCAAGATAACTTCCTAACCCTTTATATTTTTTTAGAAAACGGGCTTCTGCAAGAAACCTTTCCTGCATTGGTTTTCCCGGCCGTGCTCGCTCCGCATCCGAATCTTCTGCAAGTGATCCAAAAACAGGGATAACCATCCAAAACCCTATGGCTATTAAAACAAGAGCAGATATAAGAAGCAAGGAAAAATTTCCCCTTTCTGCAAGTTTACCGAAAAAGCCCGGTTCTGTTTTTACTCCTCTGACAAAAAGCATTCCTTTTTTTTCAATATCCTGTTTCCCGGTAAGGTGCCAGCCAAGCAGGGCATTTTTTTCTTTATCCAGATTCCGGGATTTCATAAAAACAGGATCGCCGCATAATGTTATAGATCCTTTATTAATAAAAATGCGCACCAGTTTTATTTTTCCGGATGCATCGGATATGGACTCTGTTTTCTTTTCCGCATAATTGGCAAGAGGCCTCAAAATTGTAAAACTTACAGAGCTGTCTAAGGTTGGAAAATCATCGTTGCTCGAACGAGAATTGTTTTCCCATGTTTCAGATCCATTATAGTTTGCCATTACTCCAAGCTCTGACAAGAAACCTGTAATGCCCTGTTTTTCAGCGTCAATTTCTTCAATATCCAGGCAGATAATAAGATGTCCGCCATCTTCTGCCCATTGTTGCAGTTTGCTATATGTATCCTGCTGCCATCTAAAAAGAGAGGCAAAGATGATTGCGTTTTTTTCCGGAGCAGAAAGGAGTATGGAGCTATTTGCATAAGAGATAACCCGGACAGGATGCCCTGTTTTATTGAGCCACTGTTCCATTGCAAGAAATTCGTTTGTCCGCGCCTGGCGCGAAGCTTTTTTATATACAGTTGTTTCATAAATTTCAAAAAAGTTATATGCAAAAACAGCAAGTATTGTTAAAGCTGTTATAATCAAAAAAAATGGGATTGCATGTTTACGCATGGGAAGCTGCCTCTTCCGTAAGCTGGTCAAGAGATGTACAAAACTTTATTGCTTTTTCAAAAATGCCGTTATCCGGAGTTTTCCCGCCATATGCCAAGTCTGTCCATGATAAAACAAGATCGTTAAAACCATCAGCATTGCGTGCTTTTGCTTTTTTAACTATAGACAGGCAATCATATTCTGTTGCATCAAGAGGAAATTCCAAATCGCTTTGTATTGAATAGATAACAATAGCTGCCAGGAAACATTTTGCCCAGGCATCGCGAATCAGCCCTTGATTATGCAACAAGGTTGCTTCTGCAAGCAGTTCCCCGGGGTCTGCGAATCCTGCGATTGTCGAAAAAGAGCTTTTCCATTTTTTTTCTTTTTTACCGCTCCCTGCGCTGTTTTTCTTTAACTTATAAAGTCTTAATGTTATATATCCCACAGCAAATATAATTGCCAATATAAAAATTGCAAAAAGCAAAAACCCAAAAAATTCTTTTATTTTTTCGATCCAGCCCCAATTTATTTTTGGCAGCTCTTTTGGCGCTTTTGGGTTCTTGAGCCTGATGCCCCAGGTATCTGTGTTGCCGCCAAAGTCCGGGGAACTTAGAATCTGCTTTAAAACATCTGTTGGCGCATCTGCGCTGGTCTGTTTAAAACTCTGGTTTTGTTCCGCATAAACACTTTGTAAAGGAGAAAGGATTAAAAATAATCATATTGAAATAAAGATAATTGTTTTTAGTATGGTTGAAGAACCCACAACTATGGATGAAGATCCAGTAACGCGAGAGGCTACTAAAGATTGCTTTTGTTTTACGAAATTTCGCAATGATAATTGAATATCCCATCCTTCAACCTCAATCCTGCTATTAATGTAAATACCAAAACCCATACATACATAAAGAGGTTCTATGAGAATAAGATTAAGGCATACTGCGCAAAAAACAAGAAGTTCAATTGTATCTATGTATTGCCATAAAGAAGCAAGAGGTATTATATGAATCATCTCAAGGAGAAGAACAGCAAAAAGTATTTCTCCTATAAGAAGAGAAAAGAAAATAACAGTTGTTACGATTGTAAGAGAAGAACAAAAATTTAAGCCGCCGGCTTCGAGTGTTTTTATTCTTGTTCTGGCAGCTTTGCCTGAAAGCTGTTCCAAAGTTCTGACTGGCATACGTGCTGCCCGCCATATACTAAACCGCCGCCATAGCAGGTCTCCGGTAAGAGCAGTAAAGAAGGATTTAAAAAAGCCTTTTATTATTCTGGAGAATGTTGCCTGCGGTTCGAAAAAGCGTACAGAAATAACATGAAGCACAGGGCGGGCAAAAAGGGGTTTTAACCACCAGAGTAAAATATATGACCATGGCCGCTCATGCAGGGGAGAGAGCCGAAGAAAAACAGCAACAGCAATGAAAGGCAATACCATCAGGATAATGAAATAAAAAAAATTATTTCTCCATAAAAGTATTCCTGAGTCCGCAGCTTCCCAACTGCTTCTTTGGCGCAGTTTAAGAGAGCTTGTCAAAGGTTCAGCCATTTTTTACCCGCCCTGTGAATATAAAATAGAGGTATAAAAAAAGCCAGCCTGCAATGCCTGCAATATAGCGCGCTGCCAAGGGTATCTGATGTTTGGATGACCAAAATGCTTCGATAACTGCTGCAATAACAAGTAAAATAGTGCTGCCGGTTATTAATGGGATAGCTGTTTTTCCTGCAATACGCAAAGATGCTTGCCTTGTTAGCCCTTTTGTTACAAAAAGGCTATAGCCAAGAATTAATCCTGCATGGGCGCTTAAAATAATTGCAGAAAGCTCAAAACTGCTGTGTCCTATTATAAAAGGGAAAAATGTTTGGGAAAATCCTTTGTTGATTATATGGGCTGCTGCAGTGCCAAAAAAAAGAGCATTAAAGGAAAGGATAAAAAGGCTGCCCACTCCGGCAAGAATACCTCCTGCAAAAGTTCTGAATGCAATTGAAATATTGTTATATATGTAAAAACCAAACATATCTGCATCTGAACTTACATTTCTTGGTGTAAGGAAATGGGCGCTTTCGGGATCATACATTGTTTCAATTTGCGCTGCCTGGTTTTCAGGCATTATTTCATAGACAAAATCGGGAAATTTGAGACATAGCGCTATTGTAAAAAAAGCGATTCCATAAAAAATAAGGTGGGCAATAGCGATCCCTTTCCATGTGGCTCTTATTGAGCAGGGAAAAGTTTTGAGAATAAAATCCGAAAACTTTCTAAGCGACAATGTGCGCTGACCATATAATAGCTGATTTCCTTCAAGAACAAGGCGATTAAGCCTCTCTATAAGAGCAGGATCAAATGCATGTGCGCGAGCAGTGTTGAGGTCTTGCGTTAGCTCCCGAAAGGCTTTTGGAAACCATGAGGCTTGAGTTTTTATCTCCTTGAATTCCCCGGTTACAACCCCTTCTATTTTATTCCAGAGTTGCTGGCGGCGTTTAACAAAATTTTGTTGGGTCATGAACATTCCCCGCTTAATTTTTTGGCTATTCCAAGAAGATATTCGGAATCAGAACAATTTGCGGCAATCTGTTCTCTGTTTTGGAAAATATGCGCATAGCTGCCGGCTATTTCATCTGCTCTGGCTTTACTCATAAGAGGATAACGCCGCGCAAACATCAGTATGGTCTGTTTTTCTTCATAAGATAAACCTTTGGATGGGGTTACTGTCTCGTATCTTGAAAGCCATGACATATCAAAGCGCCTTGAATTGGATAATGAATTTGTTGTATAGATAACCAGAGTGTCTGCTGCCCAATCTCCAAGCCTTCTGAATCCATTGCTTGCGCTCATGCAGATCAATGCGATTATATAAAGAAACAAAAAGGTGTCTGCAAATCTTAATAGATTGCGTAAAAAAGATGCTCCCGGGTTTATGGGAGAACCATCGCTTCTTACTACCCGCAATCCAAGAATTTTTTTCCCAAGGCTTTGTCCCTTAAAAAATATTTCGCAAATAACATGGTAGAACCAGCTTACTCCAAAAAGAATAAGCATCCAAAGCCATGTTCCGACTATTGCTATAAGAGAATTAATCGTTAAAGCTGCTGTAATAATAAAAATAAGCTGGATTGCGAAATCAATTGAATATGAACAAGCGCGGATCAAAAAACCAGCAGGATAAAGAATAAATTCTATCCCTTCCGGAGTTTGCACGCTTAGTGATGTATCTCTCTCTTTAGGTAAACCCATCAGAATATGCCAAGTAACCCGGTACCAATTACTGAAATTATAGCAATTACTATTCCCACTGGAATGACTGCAAGGTATATGATGCATAAAATTCCGCAAAATTTCCATAAGGACTTGTTGTTTTTAAATGCCATTTCAAGATCTTGCGCGTTATTGCTCTGCATGAAACTCCGAATTTTTGCTCCAAAGTTGTAAGTAAAACGGGCAGGGAAAAACATAATTACTCCGGCAATTATGTAAACTATGCCCATAGATGCGCCCAGAAGACCTGAGTATATATCTGATAAACCAGCAAGCAATGGCATGGCAATCATAAAGCCAACTCCTGCAAGAACTGTAATGCCACACCCGATAAAAGATAAAATGCCTATAAATCTGAGCCATGGAGCAGATTCTCTTAAATATTTTACCATGTCTATTGTTAGTCCGTTGCCTGAAACTGCTGGTTTTGGGGCATTTAAATCTGCATCAGGAGCCTGATATGGGTTTATATTCTCTGACAACTTTTTCTCCTTATCATTATGGGTTAATTATGTTTTTTCGTCTAAAGCTGCAAAATACAGATTAAATAATATTATTGTGCAGTGCAAAATGCAAACTTATTATTAAAATCAGGTTATTTTCTTTTTTTGAGAAGCTGTTTTTTGTAAGATTTTTTTTCTTTTCCAAGAAGTTCTGCTGTCTGTTGTTTAGCTTGCCGTTTATATGAGAAAAGGATAAATAGTAGTCCGCAAGCAATCATAAGAAAGCAGAGAATCTGCCCCATTGTAAAATTTAAAAAAGAATCAAGCTTGTATATATAGCCTGGTTTACTTGAAAGTTTTAAAATAAAACCAATTTTATAATCAGGCTCTCTGAAGTATTCTATAAAAAATCTTACAAAACCATAACCTGTAATGTATGATCCTATAAGAGCGCCAGGAGGAAGTTTTATCTTTCTCATAACAAACCATAGAAAAGCCCAGAGAACAATGCCTTCGAGAAAAGCTTCATACAGTTGACTTGGGTGCCGCGGCAGATTTACATAAGCGCTTATAGTCGATATATCAATACCGGCTTTTGCGGCAATTTCCAATACCCAGTTTTCCCGTATGCTAAAAGGGGCGGCATCCGGAAAGATCATTCCCCAGGGAGCTGTTGTTACGCGGCCATAAAGCTCTCCGTTTGCAAAATTACCAAGCCTTCCAAAGGTATAGCCGGCAGGAATGGCAACAGCAATCAGGTCTCCTGTTTCAAGAAGGTTAAAATTTTTTATTTTGCAATAAATAGCAACAGCAACAAATCCTCCAATAAGTCCGCCGTGATAAGACATCCCCTGGAGTCCTATAAAATGAAAGTTGCTGTCAAATGGCCAGAAAATAAGGTGTGGGCTTTCCCAATATTGTCCACTTTTATCATAAACAAGCGCATAGAATATTCTTGCTCCCAGAAGAATACCAAGAATACCCCATGAAAAAATATTGGTTAAAGTATCATCTGTTGTTTTAAGATCTTTTTCTTTTATTTGTTTTTTTACAAGAAAGTAGGCAATGGCAAAAGCAACTATATACATAAGGCCATACCATCTTACAGGAAGAACAGGAAAAATTTCCGGTTTTAGCCAGGAAGGATAATTAATAAAAGAAAGCATAGTTACTCCTGTATAAAATTTGCAAGATACATTTCATTAAAATTTATAACCCGCGTTAGAAGCTTTAACTATTTTGGATTTTAACAGAGTATTTTCTTTTTTTAATTCATTTATTTCCATCTGTTGCGTTTTTACGATATCGATTATATCTGAAGATGATAGTGTTCCGCTGTGGAGAAGTTCTTCCATTGATTGTATTTTTGAAGAAAAGTCCAACTGAGCTTCGGTTTCCGCGTTTGCATAAGATTCATCAAAATAATCTTCGTCCGCTCTTGTATCGTGCCGGTAATCTGCCATAAGTTTATCTGCAATTCTGTAAACAGCCTGTGAAAGAACAGATTTCGGTTTATACATAACTATAGGCAATCTGGAGTTAAGCGAAATTGCCTGGAGTTCGTCGCGATAAATAACGCCTAAATGTTCCAGGTCAAAACCAAGATATTGCCTGCATGATTTTCTGAGTTTTCCCGCAAGTGTTGCCTGTCTCGGGTCTTCTACCATGTTCATTATAAGTAACGGTGAAAAATTCTTTATTTTTTCCATAAAGATGGTATAGCTTTCCGGATCTTCTTTTTTTATTACTTCAAGAAATTTGGGAATATACATTTTTTGTATTGCGGTGCTGTCTTCCCGAAGTTTATCTACATGCGATCTTGCAATGGTTTTTCTGCGAAAGGAGGTGTCCATTATTCTGAATATTGACTGTTTGATAAAAATATAGGCATTAAGGGTTGCTGTTAAAGCAGGTGTTGTTACAATTATTCCCTGTCCTGCTGCAAGAAAAAAATCAATAGTGTTATAATTTGTTCCTGCCCCCAAATCCATTATAAGATAATCAGAATTAAGGGAAAAAAGATTTTTTAAAAGCTTTCTTTTTTGCAAGGTTTTAAGATTTGCCATTCCCGGCATATCTGAATCACCTGGTATAAACTGAACATTCTTATAATCAGTATCATAGATGATTGAATTAAAAGAAGCTCCAGGGGTATTTAAAAAACTTCCGATTCCCCCCCGTACTCCTGTCATTCCCAAGACAACATGAAGATTTGAACCTCCAAGGTCCATATCAGCAAGAACAACTTTTTTCCCTGCCTGCCCAAGCGCAAGTGCAAGGTTTGCCGAAACCAAAGTTTTTCCCACGCCGCCTTTTCCGCTGGCTATTGGTATTACCTGCATTTACTCCCTCGATAAATTAGTGAAATATTTTTTTGTTAAATAAATCATAAACAGCATGATAATGGTATCCACAAGAAGTATATTAGCTGTAAAAATGACTTCAAAAAACAGATGTTGAGTAATAAAAACCATTTTTGTCAAATAAATTATTCCGGTAAAAATTCCCAAAGCTTTGCCTGCTATAACAATTTTCATATAATGACAATATTTATTGGTATTATAACATAAAAACAGATAAATATAAAATAATACAAGCTGTTGTGATAAAATCCATAAAATAAAAGAGTTTTCTGCCTGCTTTTGCGCTAGAAAAAAGAGAAGGGAAAATCTTAAAACCTCCCACAAAAATCCTGCAAGAAAGTATTTTCTCATTTGATATTTAGTTTACGTATAGTTGCTTATTGGGTCAATAAGATTGTATGTTTTTTTATAAAGAGCTAATCATGTATTTTATATAACTCCTTGACAAATTATCACCATAAATAGGATTATTTTAATATACTTAATTCACAGCTATTTTGCAGCAAGACCAGGCCTTATGGAAATTAGCGAGTTAATTAATGCCTGCTAAAGGGGTAACAAATGTTTTCGATAAATAATAAAGAAAAATATTTATGGATGGGGGCGAGCGTCTTTCTTGCCATAGTTATAGTTTTATTCCTGCTATCCCCTTTTACATTTGCGCAAACAACAGGAAGCAATGATACTTCTGCATACACCGATGTGCTCCAGCAAGTTATGAAATTTATTCAAAACTATTATGTAGAAGATGTTGACCCCAAAAAACTTTATGAAGGCGCAATGAAGGGGATGTTTGAAAGCCTTGGCGATCCTTATTCTGTTTTTCTGACAGCAAGCGATATGGAAGATCTCTCCGATACTACAACCGGAAAATTCGGCGGTGTCGGGTTATACATAAGCAAATTCTCGGGCGATGTCAGTTATGATGAAAAACACCTCCCTTATGTAAGAGTTGTGGCGCCTATTGAAGGAACTCCTGCCTACAGGCTTGGCATATCTGCCGGGGACTATATTATAAAAATAGGCGATAAATCAACCGAAAAAATGACACTTGACGAAGTTCTTAAACAGCTTAGGGGAGAGCCGGGTACAAAAGTAAATATTACAATATTAAGAGGGGAAGATATTGTTTTTGCGGTTGATATACAAAGAGAGTATATTGTTGTTCCTACTGTAAAATCTGCCATGATAGACAACAATATTGCTTATTTGAGGATAATTCAGTTTACTCCAATCACAACTACGGATGTTAAAAGCGCAGTGGATGGTTTTGTAAAAAAAGGGTATAAGTCTTTGATTATAGATCTTAGGGGAAATCCAGGCGGGCTTCTTTCTTCTGTAGTCGATATTGCGGATTTTTTTCTTTCGGATGAAGTAATTGTAAGCACCAGATCAAAGATTCCATCTGAAAATCAAATCTTTAAAGCTGATAAATCTGTTCTTGTTTCAAAAGATATTCCTGTTGTTGTTCTTATTGATAAAGGATCTGCTTCTGCATCAGAAATATTTGCAGGCGCTATTAAAGATAACAAGAGAGGAATTCTTGTTGGAGAAAAAACTTTTGGAAAAGGGTCTGTACAGCAGGTAAGATCAATAGGCGATGCGGGATTCAAACTCACAATGTCCAGGTATTATACCCCTTCGGGAGAAAATATTGATAAGGTGGGGATAGAGCCTGACAAAGAAATAAAAGAAGAATCTTTTACAGATAAAGAGACAGAATCTTATAAAAAAATTATAGAGCAATTTATTATACAGGATTTTGTCAAAAACAAGCCCAATCCAACAGAATCGGATATTAATAGTTTTATAAATCAGATTCAGAATGATGGAATTGTTTTAAAAGAAAGAGTTATACGAAAGTTAATAAGGAATGAGCTTAATAAAACAAATAACGATCCTCCTGTGTATGATTTGGAATATGATCTTGTTTTAAAAGGGGCTGTTGATATAATACAGGGAAGGTAATAAAAACAAAATAAATATGATACTTAACAGAATTAATATAAGAACAGAAAAAAAGGCTGAATTTATTGATATTACAACAACAGTAAAAAAAATCGTTGTTTCCGAGAATTTTGCAGAAGGGCTTTGTTCTGTTTTTGTGCCGCACACAACAGCCGGCATTACTATTAATGAAGCTGCAGATCCCGATGTTGTAAAAGATATTCTTGGACACTTTGAGAAAAAAGTTTTGCATAATGATAATTATCTTCATGCGGAAGGGAATTCCGCAGCGCATATAAAAGCGTTAATTACCGGCAGCTCTGTTACTGTTCCTGTCAAAGATGGAAAACTTGTTTTAGGCACCTGGCAGGGGATATATTTTTGCGAATATGATGGTCCAAGAAGCAGATCGTATTTTATAAGTTTAATTTAATCTATGAAACAATTTATACTGCCGGATTTTGGTAACATTGATAGTGAAATTATTCTTAGTAAAAAAGAGACTCATTATCTAAAAAATGTGCTTAGATATAAGACAGGGGCGATTTTTTCTGCTGCAGATAAAACAGGAAATATTTGGGAAGCAAAAATTTTACGGTTTGAAAATAAAAAAAGCATTATTGTGCTTTGCCGTAAAATAGAACCAGCATCTCTTGACTGGCAAGCGCAATCAAGCGAAGGCTTTGCCTTGGATAAAGGGGAAAGAGAAGCAATACCGGAAATAGTTTTATACCAGTGTTTGCTTAAAGGGAAAAAAATGGATCTTGTTGTAAGGCAGGCAGCAGAGGCAGGGGTGGCAACAATAGTTCCTGTTGAGAGTGAATTTGCCATAGCAAAAATGGAAGGAAAACAGCAGAAAGAAAAAATAGAGCGATGGGAAAAAATCTGCAAGGAAGCTTTACAGCAATCGGGAAGCAATATTTTTACGAATGTCAAACAGCATATAACTTTTATGCAGCTTGACCGGTTTTGTAAAAAAACAGAAACTTCTGTGTTTTTTCATCAAAATGCTATTGAAAATAAATCGCTTCATAAGTATCTTTTTCAAGTTGCAGAAAAGGTAAATATTATTATAGGCCCCGAGGGCGGGTTTTCCGATAAAGAAATAAAATTTATGCTGGATAATGGATTTTTACCGGCGTATCTTGGAAAAAATATTTTAAGAGCAGAAACTGCGGCAATATATGGAATTGCTGCCATAAAAACAATTCTTCTGGAGAAAGGAAAATGGATACTCTGTTAAATCAGAATAGAAAAAAAATCGATGTTATTGGTATTCCTGTTGATGCTCTTACATATGAAGAACTTGAAGCAAAAGTAAAGGAACTTCTTGCTGATCAAAAAAAACATCATATATTGTTTCTTTCTCTGCGCGATATAGTAATGGCAAAATTTAAAAGAGAACTTAGGACAAATATTGAAACAGCAAGCCTAATACTTCCAACCTCTTCATATATATGTTCCGGCGCGAAATTTCTAAAAAGAGCGTATATTCCCCAAAAAATATATACTTTTGAATTTATTATAAAACTGCTTGGCGCAATTGAAAATAACGGTAAATCGGTTTATCTGCTTGGGGGAAAGCGGGATGTCTTGCAGGTAACAGAATCCAATATAAAATCTTCTTTTCCCGGGTTAAATATTGTGGGAAGATGCACAGGATTTTTTCCAAAAGAAATGGAGAAAAATATTATTACTGCGATAAAAAAAGCTTCGCCTGCTCTTGTTCTAGCAGGTACCGGGCTACCCAGAAAAAGATATTGGGTTACAAGACATAAATCCTTTTTTAATCCCGGTATATTTTTATGGGTGGACAAAGCTTTTGATATTTTTGTAGGTAAAAAATCCAAGCCCGCAAGGACAACAGGCGGTATATTTTTGGAAAAAGCAGGAAGGCTTATTCGAAACCCTTTGCGGATATTTAATATTTTTATTTATATTTTATATTTTATTCTGCTGCTTTATTATAAGATAAGAAAACATTAAAAATCAGTTAGCATCATAAAGCTTAAGATATTCATAAATATCTTTTAGCTGATTTTCCATTCTGGATGTGATGAATCTTCCCACACTGTTTCTTATTACAGGAATAAAAAGAAAAAGGCCTATTCCATCTGTTATAAAACCAGGTGAAATCATAAGAAGAGCGCCAACAAAAACTCCGGCAAGGCCAATGAACTCTTTCCCCGGATATTCCCCGTTTTTTAGTTTTCTTTTTACTTGTTTTATTAAGGTTTCGGTTTCACTAAAAGCTATTAACATTCCCAAAAGAGCAGTTGCCGCAGTTGCTGCAATAACCAGATAATTTCCAAAAATTCCGCCGGCATGGAGTATAAGAAATATTTCCGCAAGAGGGATTAGGGAATAAAGCAATGCAAGCAAAAGCAGTTTTAAAATAAATTCTTTCTGAAACAAACGCATTATAAAACTTGTATCAAACATGCCTAAGTTTATCATAAAAAAAAACAATAAATCAATAAAGTAAATCTCATTCCTTGCTCGAACTCACTCCATGCTCGCGACGCGCCGGGGCAAGCCAAACCGGGACAAACCCAATTCCAATAGTCCCGCTTGAGGAAAAGCAAATTGAAAACATAAAAATTTGACTATTCATTTTTTTAATATTAAGCTATAAAGAATAGTTGTTTTAGGAGGGGGATAATGTCTGTTGAAATTTTAAATGAAAATACATTTAAGGCAAAAATTATTGAAGGAAAAGAGACTGCAATTGTTGATTTTTTTGCTGATTGGTGCGGGCCTTGCAGAATTTTAGGTCCTGTTTTGGATTCTATATCCGATGATTTGAAGGGAAAACTTGATTTTTATAAAGTAAATGTTGATGATGAAAATAATCTTGCTGCCCAATATAATATAATGACTATTCCTACCATAGTATTTTTTAAAAATGGAGAAAAAGCAGACAGCTTTGCAGGCGCCATTCCAAAAGACAAGATAGTAAGTTTTATTGAAAAAAATATTAAAAGCAATGCCTGAAAAAACTGTTGTTATTCTGGGGGCAAGCAATAATCCCGAGAGATATTCCCACAAGGCTTTAAAAATGCTTGCAGAGTACGGGTATAAAACCATTCCTGTGCATCCTCAGCTAAAAGATATTGATGGAATAGAAGTTAAAAACAGCTTGATGGATATTAGCGAAGAAATTTATACACTTACAGTTTATGTTGGTCCTGAAAAAATAGTTCCCTTAATTCCTGATATCGTTAAATTAAAACCACAGAGGGTTATTTTGAATCCGGAAACAGAATCCAAAGAGCTAAAAGAAGCTCTTGCTAAAGCATCAATATTGCATACAGAAGCATGTACCCTTATTCTTCTTAAAACAGGACAGTTTGAAAAAGCATTTTGACAGGACGTATTAAGAGAGGAGATATTAAAAAAGCTATCCATGATACATGGATAGCTTTTTCTTATAATAAGAATTAAAAGTTTAATTTATTAGAGGCTAAAACCATAACCTAAGCGGAGGCTTATAATGTTAGGTCTTGCATTATGTTTGCCACCATCTGTGCCCATATAAGGAGCGTTTGAACCTTTCATATTATCTACTTCCACCCAATTCATGGCTGAAAACATTCTTCTGTATCTTAGATCAAACAAAACAGTTCCATTTCCTGCTGGAAGCGCATAGCCTACGCCAATAACAGCTGCAACCAGTGCAGCGCCTTCTTCAACAGTTGTGTCTTCGCCGCCTGCGGCATCTTTGTTCCACTCTCTCTCACTCTTCATTGGATTTAGAAACAGCGAAGGACCTACTAAAATAGCCATTTTACCGGGACCTGCGTCAAAATTAATTCTTGCAAGTAGAGGAATTTCAAAATATGTAGTTCTTACGGTCAGTGATGTTTCTCCCTGTCCTGTTGCTTCAGCAGTCATTTTAATGCTGGTTTGAATAATATTGATTTCCGGCTGGATAGAAAACATTTCGTTTATTGCTATTTCAAAGAAAAGCCCTACTTCAACACCTAAAGTAAATGCAGTTCCTGTACTAATACCTGGACCAGGTGTTTCCCCATGCCAAATTGGTCTGGCATTAGCACCGGTTTCAACACCATCAACAAAATCTTTCCAGTCACTGCCGGTAACAAAACTGTTATTAAGGCCTAAAGCAATACCAAATTTGTTGTCTGTAGCAAACAGAGATGTTGCAATCAGCAGACACACTAAAATTAAACCAATTTTTTTCATGTAATCTCCTTTTCTGTCATGCTCCCTTGAGGAAGCTACAATATTTATTAACCACCCTCAAGGGCAGCTTATATTATTTTATTATAATAACAATAAGTAAATAAATTGGCAATAAAAAATTTTTTTTGCCTAATTTTATTCTGTTTTTATTCTGTATCAAAATCAATTTTTTTGGTTATGAGAGGATATTGCTGTTTTCTGGTAAAGGAGCTATATAAAAAAGCTATTGCAAAACCAATAACAAGTCCTGCAAATCCACCCAGGAGTTTTATCCCATCGGATAATGTATTTGTAAGGTTTGCTGTAAGATAATATCCTGCAAGAAACATTAGTAAAGGGAAAATCAAAATAGAAAAACTATATCCAATAGTTTTGGATGGAGATATAAATACTTCTACATTATCGCCTTCTCTAAGATCAAGATTATCGGTGTTTAATGCTTTAAATTCTCTCCCTTTTTCACTGGCTTTGCAGAAAAACCTTGATGCAGGGCAGGTTTTGCAATGGCTGGTGTCGCCGCATGTTACAGTTATAATATTTTTATCAACTGCTGTTACAGTTCCCCGGTCATACATTCTTCTTTCTCCGCTACACAAGATTTTCTTATTCTTTCTATGGTTATTGCTTTTCCTGTTTCCGGATCAACATCAATAAGCACTCCCTGCAGCTCAAGATTATCCCAGCAATCGCGGGAACGTTCGGGAATTTGAGAAAGGAATTTTTTTATTTCGATCTGGGGCTCAAGTCCTCCTACAGAGGTTTGGCTTCCTGTTCTTCCTGCATCTGTTATCGCAGCAGTCCCTTTGGGCAATATTTTTTCATCTGCGGTCATAACTTTTGTATGGCTCCCTATTATCGCGGAAACTTTTCCCTCCGCATGATAGATCATTGCCTTTTTTTCAGCAGTTGTGGCTGCGTGGAAATCAAAAATAATAATATTTGTCTCTTTTTTGATTTTATCCGCAAAATCAGGAAGATAATAAAAAGGGTTATTCAGATATATCCTGTTAAACCCGGAATTACCAAGCAGCGTTAATACGCCAATTTTATATTCCCCTGCCTCATATATTCTATACCCTCTTCCCGGAACATTGGGAGGATAATTTGCAGGCCTAAGCAGAAAAGGAGCTTTGGGGATATAATCAACCATATCTTTTTTAAAAAAGACTTTTTCCCCTGCAATAAGAACATCTATTCCCAGTTTTTTAAGATAAACTGCATGGGTTTTCCCTATTCCAAAACCGCCTGTTGTCCCTTCGCACCCTGCTATTGTAAAATCTACAGCAAGGTCTTTTTTAAGATCAGGGAGAAGTTTTTTTATACAAAAAACACCCCCTTTTCCTGTTATTTCAGCAATATAAAGTATTTTCAAACCCAAGATATGCCCCTTTATTTTCATTTAAAAGCTAGCAATTTATTTTGTATTTGGCAATATAAGAGCCAATTGGCAGCACTATTTTCCAACGAGCTGATCGGTGGTGAAGGTTTTTTCCGGGTTTTAGCAGATCAAGCTTCAGCAGGTTAACGTGGATTTTTAATACAAAATCAATAATATAACCCAAAGGAGCTGATAATTGCTTGCCTGCAAGTAATAATATGAAGTGCTGTTGCTCTGCTTCTTGACACACTTGTAGGGCTTGTTTATATTTCAAAATGATCATATTGATCCTGCCCGGATGGTGAAATTGGCAGACACGCTAGATTCAGGTTCTAGTGCCGGTTGCGGCATGGAGGTTCAAGTCCTCTTCCGGGCAATTAGCTAATTCATTTCTCTGAAAGAATATAATAAACGGAAACACATCATTATCTGATATGACCCATGATGAATTATATAATAATACTCCATTGCGAGGGGAAATTCCACTTGATCGTGTATGTACTATGACTATTACAGACACTTTAATACTCCTGATTTCACAGAATAAGAAAAACGCCACTTACTAGAGGTTTTAAGCTCGAATGAAGCAGGAAAGTTTACCTTCATATAAAGCTGGCAAAGAAGCGTATATAAAAAAATATCCTTCTTTAGTTGATTTTATAAAACAATAACCATAGATGAGTGGTTCAGAAAATTCCCGATTCCCGCAAACGATAATTCTTCAATCTCCTGAAGTATGACCGACCAATAATAAAAATACATAGCTGGTTATATATTATTACATCTAAATGATTTTTATATACAATTGGTCGAGTCGTTATTTTGCAAGAGCATACAAAAATAAGTTAACAAGGCTATTTTTAGACATGATCTAGGTTTTTACTGAAGCTACTTTAATGGAACTATTTTAAGGGTTTTGCCAAGTGGGGCTAATATCTTAAGAACAGTATCAAGCTGAGGATTTGTTGTGCCTTTTTCCATTCTTGCAATTATAGGTTGTTTTACGCCGCTCATTTCTTCAAGCTTTTTTTGAGATAATCCTTTTGCCTGCCTTGCTTTTATAAGCTCTCCAATAAGAGCTACACGCAAATCACTTTCTGCTATTTCTTCAGGTGTAAAAACTTCTTTTCTTACATCGTCCCATTTACTGCCAATAGCGTTACTTTTTTTCATTTTCCTTACTCCTTACTTTCAGATTCCGCACTTTCCTACTCTTTATTCACTATTCCTCGCTATAAAATCATTCATGTTTCTCTTCGCTTGATCTATTTCCTTCTTAGGTGTCTTTTGTGTTTTTTTTATAAAGTGATGGAGAAGTATAAAACTTTTATCTATCCATCCTATAAATAAAATACGATCCCTAAGCGGTCTTAATTCCCATATTTTATCGCCAAGATGTTTTATATAAGGTTCACCAGCCTGAGTCCCATATAATTTTAAGATTTGAATATAGTCCTGTATTTTGTTCAGTTTTATACGATTGTCTTTGCCTTTTCTGCTTGCCAAATTTTTTATATAGTCTTTTATAGGTTCTTTCCCCTTTTTATCTTTATAAAAGAATATTTCATACACCTTTATTTTACCTCGATTTTGATTATACTTTTGAGTTATTAAAAAGTCAATAACTTTTAAGTTATTACAGTTTTAAGATATTTATTTACATTTGCTGGAATCGACGGAGTTAGGCATTTTTCAGATTGTATATAAAAATAGGTGTTAATGGCTATCATAATTTTATATAATTCGAAATGATTGCAAATACCGTTTTTTTCATGATATGTACCGATCAATGTTATATTATACATATAAACACCAATGTTTAATTTCTTTTCTGCTGCTATGAATCTAGTTTTTTGTCAATAGATGAGATAAATGTTTTTAAATGATCACAAATAAACCAAAATATAGCGTCAAATTGATTTGGCGTAAAAGTTATTGTATCTCCATGCTTCATATTAGCCCAATGTGCGACTAAATGCTTTTTTTCTTTCTCATCAACTATTCCCTTAGAGTGAATGATAATATTACGAATATTAAATAGGTTATTTATATATGTTATTCCTTGCCAGTCACAAATAACAGGGTGAATACCATAATGTTCGCATACACGATAAATTATTTTTGCCCCTGCTGTATTTAAACAATATTTTTGAGTACAGCGATCAACAGTTGCCTTTTCCTTTATCTTAGCCTTTTTTACACGTGAAATATCTAAAATTTCTTCAAGCAGATCATTAAATGCCGTAATTAATGCGATAAAGGTTTGCTTGCGATAATTTTGGGAGAAAGAACCTGAATTAATTAAATCTTTTATATCAGATATACTCCTTATCGAGGTTAGAGATTCATGAAAATTATCACTTGCAGATATTTTTTGATCAAGATCAATTTTATTAAATTCTATATATTCATCAAGTAAACAACATGATAAATAAAATATTAATAATTCATTTGCTCTGTATAAAAATGTATCATATATTTTTTTGAGTTTTGAATTTTTTATACAGACTTTCCATCGATTCATATTTTTCATATTTTTTATCCTCAAGAAACATAATATTTAGAAAAGATTTTGTCTAACGATAAATAGATATACGACCTTGGGTGTGCCCAATAGGGATGACCTAAGGTTGTGGAGTTTTTTGTATGGGAACGAGCGGAGCGACTGACCTAGCAAAAATGTAACCAAAGCTTCTAAGGACTGCGTATGTTATACGAAGTGCTATCTATATATGTTTTGAAACATTTAGAAATCATTTTTGCTGTTTAAATTCTTTTCACCAACAGAAAGAATAAAATCACCCATTGTTATAGCTGCATTAACATAAAGCCTCGCATGATATTCTAAAATATTAATTCTCTTGTTCCCAAGTCCATGAGAATCACTACCTTCATTTCTCATTTGTGCGATAGAGGATATTATTTTCTCTAAACCAGACAAAAGCATATTGATACGTTTATCAATATCCTTATTTTGGTGCATATTATAAAGTGTTTTTACCTGATTATAAAGTTTTCCTATATCGCCACTATCAGATGGTTCTTCCCCCTTTTTTTCAATAACATAACAAAATATTTCTTCTAAAAGTGTTCTAGATTTAGTTATTGCACTGTCAAAGTTTGATTCAAGTATGTCTCTCATTGCTCGCTCGGATAAACTCTTAATATAATCCCGATCAATTTTTTTTACAGTTGGGGTTTCAACAGTAATATTTGAACCAATTTTACGAATAATAAATTGAGCACCTGATGTAATAATCTCATTTCCCCCAAAATATAAAATACCGTTTATCTTTGTAATTACTGTTTCAATAATTTTCCTATGTGCCCTTTCGATTGTTATGGGCGACATACCTTTGAGTTTGTCAACAAATTGTTCTTTTGAAAATAAATAACTTAGAAATTTTGTCATATTCTTATTGTCAATACAGTATTTCAATAGATCATCAAAATAAGCCCATCTACTTTGGGCTCCGCCATTCCACCCATAAGAAGCAGGCAGTCCAAATGTGTTTGAAATTTCACATATAGTGGGTCCGCTCAAGTATGGCATGGAAACAGTTATTGGAGCTCCGCCATCTTCATTTTTAATTTCACCGAAATTTGTATCACCATCAAGAATGGTTATGATTTGTTTGTTACGTAATAACTCAAATTGACTATCAAGTTTATTATTAGCCATTTACCCTTCCATGCTTTACAAGCTACCCTATATAAGGCATATTTTACAATATATTAATAAGGCTAACTAATGGTGCTAATCGCGTGTTATCCGAAGTCACACATTTTAAGATTATTTTCCATAGATAAACAAACACCTTGAAAACCTGGAAATAAATATTCTTCTGAATATTTATCACGCTTTAATTGCTTCAAAATATCTAATTTTAAGTCTTTTGGAATAATATATTTATATAGCAACTTATTATTTTGAAAATATTCCTCACTTTCTTTAATATTATTATCAATAAAATCACATATTAATTTATCCAATGGGCTTCTATTAATAACTTCTTGATTTAGTGCTGGGTGTAAATTAGGTAAATCAGCTAATCCTCTTTTTGTTATTTTCCATGTCGAAAATAATCCCTTTTGAGCGCCTAGATATTTATTTCCATGATATGAAGGTCTATAAAATTGTAATGGGGATTTATTATATGCTGGCTTAAGAAAATTAAAATATTGATGATTTATAGCCCAAACTACACAATCCTTTTTTACTTCATCAATATTGTAAATACCAGATGTGGCAAAAGATAAAGCAATTTTATAGTCATATGTCCAATCTAATAACCTTGTTGGAAGTCCATAATGCTGAGCAAGTCCTGCAATTTCCATAAAATCTTTTGGCAACCATTCTTCCGTGTTTAAATATGTTGATAATTCAAAATTGTCATCAATATTATTTCTAAATCTATCAACTCGCGGTAATTCTAACCCTGATCTGTCTGCAATATTATAAAAGTTTTTTAAAATATTATATTCTGCGATAATTTGCCAATTTTCCCATTCAGATTGATTTTCAACAATAGGTTTACCACCACTCAATGACCATAAATATTCTTTATTGCCAATTCTTAATGAAGAAGGTATTAATGAGTAATTAATATCTTTTTGCCCACGAAAAACATAAGATTCATTTAAATTTGAATATTTTCCATAAAGTGCATTTAGATTAATAGCTTCTTCGGCAGATGAAATTTCATATGTTTCTAAATATATTTTATTTTCCATAAATAATTTTAAAACATTTGAAATATGTATTTAATCTGTATTTTGTGCGATTTCGTATAACATATTATATACCTTTTGTATTTGCTATAAGGCGAAATACATATTATCACCAAAGTAAGGATATAATTCGAAGAAAGTAGCATGTTATAGTTTTTATAGGTCGAATTTCTAGTTTCAAAGAAGTAAAGATTGGAAGATTCTTTGTATTATTATTCACTATATTTTGTATCGCCTGAATCGGCAGCAATTCCCATGCCATAACCATCAGGAATAATAGGATACTGAACAATATTATCAAAGTTAGGATCAACTATATTTGGGTTGTCTGCATTACTACCTGCAATCATTCGGTAAATCATATTACTGCCTGTTGCAAGAGCTTTAGCCGCTTCTTTTTTTGCCTGTACAACTTTATCTTCGAGTTTATTATCACCCTTAATCTCAATAATTTGGAAACTGCCATTCTTCATTTCAACTAAAAAATCAGGGTAGTAGTTCCGATAACGGTATGATTCAGGGTCTGTATATCCAATGGCAAAATCGGTTTTACTTTTATCGGTAAACATGCCAGTAAAATAGATATTTTTTACTTCTTTATTTAAAAGGAACTGAATAAAACATTCCAATTCAGGTTTTGAATCAAAACAATAGTGAGATGCGTGGAAACTCTTGTTTTTATAATCGATAAATCTCTTTTCCTCAAAATGAGCAACCAACCCAGGGTCGGTGTAAAACTCATAAAAGTCTAATACCCCTTCAGGCTTTTTCAATAAAACAATTTCTCTTTCAATCTCTGATGATTCAATATTAATATTATAAATAGCAGTAAATATCTTTGGAATAATTTCATCATATAGTATTTCATTATAGTCATTCACTCTATTAAGTATTTTACTAATACCGCTAATAGATTTCTCCAGGATTGCCTCAATCTTGAACGCCCCAGTATCAGGAAAAAACCGTGCAATTTCAAAAACCAGTGTATACTCGCTAAATCTTACTTTTTCTGCAATATCGGTCACAACTGCCTTTTTATCCTGAACCGTCATTGAAAGATTTGTTTTTTCTGTGACCGTCTGCTGGTATTTGGTAACATCAATACTGTCAATATAAAAGTCAATCGGTTCTATAACATCATTCTTTCTAATATTATACTTAACCAATTTTTCCTTTATCGTGATTTTTCGCGGAGGGGGTAACATTCTTACTTTTATTGATTCATTTTTATTCTTATTATTATTGGAAAGGTCTTTAATACTCATATTAAAGTTCTTATTCAATTCAGCGTCTAATATATCATAATTTGCTTTGGATAAATAAACTGTTGCTGTTTCCTGTTTTGGAGCTTCGTTGTCTGCTCTTATCTGTCGCATACAACGCATGGTGCTCTGTAAAACAAAAACTTTGGAAAAAGAATCACGGTACAATGCAACACCAAACAAAGAACGACAGTTCCAGCCTTCTTTCCCTTTACCGCACAAAAGAATAAACTGCTTTTTTGAGCCTTCAGTACCAACAACATCTAAATTGTTAAAATGCCTAATTTCGTCATTACCAGTAAGGTCAGGATTACCATCACCCACATTTACAAGTATTGTAGAAATATCTATGCCTTTTTCTGCTAAAAGTTTTTCAAGAGTAGGTTTTACTTCTTTTCGTATCTCATCAACAGTAGAAGTAAATATTGCGATTTTCGGCAGCAACCCTTCAAAAGTTCTTTTTTTATAAATATCAAGAAAACCAGGAACTTTATTACCTTCTGTATCAGTATAGCCATTCACTACGGCTCTTAAAAACTCGATATCTTTTACATTTCCAAAACCTTTAATATCGACTTCTTTTAAGTATTCAGCTCTTATTGCCTGTTTAAGACCGCAGGCGTAGACAACCTCCGGTAGTACCTGCCGTTCTACATAAGGCGTACCAGTAAAATTATAACAAGCGACAACTTGCGTATTGTATTTCTTTAACTCCTCTGCAAGAAGATTTATAGTCGTTCTAAAACTTGTAACTTTACCGCCTAATAAATCATCTTTAAGTTTTGAACCAAACAAATGATGCGCCTCGTCAACATACACTCCAAGTTGTGGCAACCGGCATAATTTTTGAAACCTCTCATTCGGTGGCAGTAAAGTTTCATCACTGTTTAAATCTTCATCATCTAAAATTGAAGATAGCAAACTACTAGCATACATTTTATCAACAGGCGATTTTTCTTTATGTGATTTCTTCACTATAATTTTCTGATTATTGGTGATAATGATATTCATTATTGACTTGTCAATCGTATTAAGTGTAGTGCTTGTATCTTCCAGGAAATGAATTTTAATATTAGCATCTAAAATAAAAGCATATTCTGACGGTACAACTAAAGTTTTATCAAAATCTATAATTTCACTTGCCAATGTTTGTAAAACAGTTTTATCTGGTGCAAAAATCAAAGCATTATGACAATACGTTTTTTCTTTCGGATATTTATTCGCCAATAAAAACTCATAAAAAATACACGTTGCTATCAAACGGCTTTTACCTAGTCCCATTGTCAAAGCGTAAATATAATTTGGATAATCTGTCCTGAATTGTTCCAGTTGCTTGAACAATACTTCTGTTTGTTCTTTTGTCTGTTGGTCAAACAGCCCCAAGCGTTCATTCGCATAATAAGACCGTTCGGAAAAATCCCCTTCTTTTTTTACCCACTGCTCAAATATTTCAATTACCTGCTTATTTTCAAAAAACTCTTTTATTAACACATACATTTCAAGTGCTTCGAATTGAGGCGGTCTAAGATAAGCTTCCGGTCTTTCTTTTCTGTCATTATAGGCAAGGAACGTTTTTGTCAATGGTTTGTACCGTGAACGTATTTTTCCTCGTGCGTCCTCGTAGAATCCCCACAACTGTTCATAAAAGGCAAACTGTTCGTTATAGCTATCAATTTTCTTTTTTGCCATAATTATTCCAGCACTGTTTCAAACGATTCAGAAATAAGATCGGTTATTTTTACTTTTATCCTTCCGGCATCTTTAGGGATATCATATTCCCCTTTTACGAGGCCATTTTTTTCCGGAATGTCGATTACTGATGGCTGCATTTCTACTTCATCAAAATTAAAATCAATCATGACAGAGTCAACAAGCTCTTTCCAGTCAGAAACAGTAGTTCTTTCAAGGCTTAACTTTTGCATAAGATTTAAAGGATAAAACTTTCTGATAATCAGTTTGCTTCCCTTGCGTTGGATATCTGCCTCTGCCTCCCGTTTCAATTCAAGTACATCCTTATTCCTTAAAATATCTTCAATTTCTACATCAATCTTGTAATTGGCAAGTTGCTTTTCCATCTCTGCTTTTAAATCAGGTTCATGTCCCATACAAACAAGCGTTATCTGTAAAACCGCTTCATGGGGATTTTTGTCTTTTTTTTCTTCAAATTCTTTATAAGGTAAATTCGTTATCAAAGCGGAAATATCAACCTTACTTGCGATACGGTTTATGGGCAATATTTTTATCATTCGTCCGTCTCTACTGCCGTCATAATAGGAATTTGTTTCAAATTTTTGAATACCAAGAGCTTCTATGAGCAAATCCTTTGCCTGTACAGGATTATTAAAGAAGTCGTAATTATTAACATTGTAGATTCTGAAACTTGTGTACCTTTTTTCATCTATTGGCAAATCTGCATCTATTTCTTTTTTTATTTTTGTTAAACGCTTCATGGTAGTTTGAATAGCTCCAAGATTTATATCAGCGCCAATGAAACGCCTTCCAAGTCTCATTGCGACAGCCTGGGTGGTTCCGGAACCCATGAAACAATCGAAGATAAGATCACCGGGGTTGGAAGATGCTTTAATGATACGTTCAAGGAGCGCTTCTGGTTTTTGTGTGGGATAATTCTCATTTTCGTTTGAAACACCTTGTACTGGCACAATATCGGTCCAAATATCTTGTAACGGAATACCTTTTGATTCATCTAAGTACATTTTTTTTCTCGGTACCATTCCTGGCTTAGATTGGAATATTTTACCTTGTTCGAGTAACTCGTTCATATTCTTTTGTGAATACTGCCAAAACCTGGTTACTCCTAAAAACGCATACCTTGGGTTCCCTTTTATTTCTCCGCCTGGTGCTGTAAGTGAAACAGACTGCCATCTGCGACCGTCTGAATCTTTATATGAAAATGTCTTATCTATATAACTTTGTTCATAAGGTGTATAAATTTCATTTATTTTTGCAGCATCACTCTTTTGGTATAGTAAAATGAAATCTGTTATCCTTCCTAAATGTTTTGCGCCTTGTCCTATATCACCATGGGCGAAAGTTCTTTTTCGCGAAATATGATTTATAAAATTATTATTCCCAAAAACTTCGTCCAATAGTATTTTTATATAATGTCCACGTGTTGGATCACACTGAACCCAAAGTAACCCCTTATTTGACAGAAGCTCTCGTATAACAATCAGCCTTTCAAACATGAATTGCAAATACTCATCATTTGACCAAATATCGCCGTACTGCTTGTCTTCAAAAGTGGTAAAATCACTTGTTGTTGATTTTCCTCGAAGTTCAATTTGCTTTTTATAATCCGCTTTTGAATCAAAAGGTGGGTCAATGTAGATAAGGTCAATCTTACCCCTGAACTCTTTTAGCAGGTGGCTCATAACCTGTAGATTATCGCCCCAATACAAGCGGTTAATCCAACCATCCTGTTCCTCGCCGATACACTCCCTGCTCTGGGCAGGGAAGTATTGTGTTGAAGTATAGGGCTGTTTGCCTTTCCAGTTTAGGTGAGGATAGCCTTTTATGGGCTCGAATTGAAATTCTTGCTGATCGCTGGACATGAGAAACTCCATATTTTGAAGTAATATAATATATTACCATGTAATACTATACATTATAGCATATTCCTTAAAGCAAGCAATAATATATGTTCAATTAGATATATGAAAAATGGGCAGGAATTACAGAAGGTTTTAGGCACAAATATAAAAATTAAACGGAAAAGAATGTGCTTAAGTCAGGAAAAATTGGGTGAAATAGTAGATGTCTCTAGAAATTGCATCAGTGATCTTGAAGCAGGGAATAACTTTATCGGATCGGAAGTATTAGCACGGTTGGCGAATGCTTTGGAGACAGAAGTTTATGAACTTTTTAAGACTGATGATGTATTACCGGATAAGGCTACAGATGTTTTACTAAAATACTGCGAAGAGATAAAAAAAATCGCTGAAAAGACAAAGAAAGATTATCTTCGAAAAATGAAATAGAGTATAAATATTTAATAGTGCCTATTGTTTGCAGTAAAACCTAAAATCGCAGTTTTCGCATACCCTGTTTGATGAACTTTTATGTTCAAAGTTTCTGTTGGCAGCGAGAAAGGAGTTATTAGTTGGTTGATAGAAATCCACTAATTGTGGAATAGGATGAACAGGTTGTGGACAGTTTAGAAAACATAATTGTAAATGATTTAGTTATTTGATACTATTTTCACTGAGTTTTATTGAAAATTCCTTGGTGGCAAGAAGCAATGTAAATGAATTGCAAGGCTGATTTATTACATGTTTGACAAGGAATCAATGATAAAGAAATATGACAACTAGTTATTTATTAAAATTTTAAGGGATAGTTTGCCATGAATAGAATTATTTTAATAGGTAATGGTTTTGACCTTGCTCATGGTTTAGGTACTAAATATACAAATTTTATTGATGATTTTTGGATGACAAAATTAAATACTTTTATTGATTCATTAAAAAATAACAGTTTAACAAGAGTACCGGATTATGATACTCCAAATTATGATACTTTTATCTATACTGATAATGATATTTCTATTTATGTTAAGGATTATCAGCATATTTTTCAAAGTGCAGAAATAGTTGAAGCAGAAACTGGTTTTCAAACATTCTGTAATTTTATTTCACACTTTAGACCTAATGCACATCAGCGCAATTGCAAATTTAACAATCTATTCTTAGGTCAAATTTCTGGAAAATACCAATTGGAAAAATGGGTAGACATTGAAGAAGAATACTATTCTGCCCTACTTAATTGTTTGGAAAATAAAAAGAACATAACAAAGCTTAATAAAGACTTCAAGCGAATTCAAATTCTATTGCAAATATATTTATCCAAACAAATTGAAAAGAAGATTTCGCTTAATAAAAACATAGAGAAAAACATGTATTTACCATTATTACAAGCTGATTTTATTGAGGACATTAATGAAAATAAGTTAGATAAAGTTTTCTTCCTAAATTTTAATTATACATCAACTATTAAGCTATACTCTGATTGCCGTAAAGATGTTAAAACAATCAATATACACGGGCAAATTAATAACCCCAGCAATCCAATTGTCTTTGGATATGGTGATGAAATGGATGATAACTACAAAAGAATTGAAAAAGAAAATAATGATTTTCTTCAACATGTAAAATCATTTATGTATTCAAGGACAAATAATTATAAGGAATTACTCGCATTCATTAATTCTGATGTGTATCAAGTTTATACTATGGGTCTTTCATGCAGTACATCTGATAGGACGTTATTGAGCACTCTTTTTGAACACGAACATTGCAAATCAATTAAAATATTTTATTATAACAGAACCAGTAGTGAAAATGATTATCTTGATATTTATATGAATATATCACGAAGTTTTAAAAATAAAGAAAAAATGAGAAAACTTGTTGTTAGTTTTGAAAACAGTATCCCCTTAACAGATTAGTTATTAAAAATATTGCATAGACTTTGTTTTTATGCAGGGCGATACCTATGCGGAAGCCTTTGAAAATATCCAGGATGCAATGGAAGGCTGGATTGAAACAAAACTGGAAAATGGGCTTTCAATTCCAAAACCCGTTGATGAAAGCCAATATAGCGGTAAATTTGTCCTTCGTGTTCCTAAAACCCTTCATGCTCGTCTTGTCATGGAGGCTGAAAAAGAAGGTGTGTCGCTTAATCAATATGCGCTGTATCGGCTGAGTATGTAGTAGCGTTGTGGGATACTGTATTAATTAAGGGAGATTCCTCTCGTGATGTCGATGTTATTGAATGGTTACAGAGTGGAGGAAGGGGCTGGCAGACCCGAATGAATGATATTTTTCGGGAGGCGATGTTACATTCGGAATCTTAACTAGACTCTATAAAGCAAGAAGGAATTCTAAAGTGACCATGGAAGAAAGAGAAAAAGATTTATGACTTACATTACAATTAAAGATCAACGCGTTGATCAAATAAGGTGTTCTAGCAAAAAAACAGATGTTTCTCCGGGGTGGATTATAGTGCCTGATGGCTTTAAAGGCTCCCATGGTGATCATATTGATTGGTTCACAGAAGATTGGATTCGTATTCCAGATGATAAACTAATAGAGCTGGGAAAACGTTTTGATAAACGTGGTCGATATTATAGTAAAACCGCAATCGGACGGGTGTGGGATATTTTATACCTTGATATGGATCCTGGATCAGATTGGACAAATCTGCCTCCTCTTGAAAATGAACCTTACCAAAAATTTGATGAAGCTAGTGGACAATGGGTTATTGATATAAAAAACAAATCTGCCTTAGAGAATATGTCATTGATGGGACATTTAGATCCTTATAATAAAATAGAAGTCCCAGAATTCATCTATCATTATACAAGCTTAGATGGTTTTATAAAAATTTTAGATTCAAAAACCTTTTTTATGTTTAATATTTACCAAATGAATGACTATAAAGAAAATGTGACAATATTTGATGTTTTGACTAGAATAATATCTCAAAAAAAATCTTTTATTCCAGATGATTATCTGAAAAAACTTGATGAAGTTTTTAAGAATTTTGATATAGCCTTTACATTTGTAAGTTGTTTTACAGAATTGAGAGATTCTCTTTCTCAATGGAGATCTTATGGGGATGATGGTAATGGAATTTGTATGATAATAAATCCTAAAAATCTCGGAATTAATTATTCTTTGCCTTCCCCTAATATTTCGAGTAAATGTGTTTCATTCCATAATGTTGTTTATGCAACTGAGCAACAGGATAAAATAATCGGAGAAATATTAGATCAAGCTATAAGGAAAAATGGAGCTATAGATTTTGCAAATCATGTGTATGAACTTATTGCAAGATTTGCTCCAATATTCAAAATCAAAGAATTCCAAGAAGAGAAGGAATGGCGAATTATTTATAAAACACCACTTTTAGAGAAAGAAACCCTTGGAGTATTATCGCTCGATTCAAGACATGATATTGGATTTATAAACACACGAAATAATTTGAGATCTTACTTTCCACTGCAAATTGATAAAAGAAAATTCATTGATTCAGTAACTGGTATTATTTTGGGGCCAAAATCAATAATACCTCTTATGGAAATATCAACACTATTAAATACAAAAGGCTATCGAAATATTGAAATAAGAAAATCTAGAATATCCTATAGATAAAATAACTGTACCCAATTATGAATTTATTGCCTAATGGGTAATATGGAACTGAATGATTCATTATTAAGTTAATCCAAAATGTTATGGGCTCATATAAAAGGGCTATACAATTGCACTAATCCCTCTTGCAGTAGAACCTAAAATCGCAGTTTGCACACACCCTACCTGATGAACTCTTATGCTCAAAATTCCGATCCTGTATCTTGCGGACAATATGGTCAAAATCTTTTATTGTTTCTTTTATCTCCATTTTGGATGGATCAAAACTGATAGTTGGTGCACCATCTTCTTCCCCAGTATAATATAAATGTAGTTTATTGACTTTCTTTCCTGTATTCTGTTCTACAAGATAAGCGTATACCTGTAATTGTTTTTTATAGCGATCAATTTTTTCTTTTTCCTTTACTAAATCAGGTTTTTTCTCGGACTTAAAATCAATAATTTCTACTACATCTTGACTATCGATATCTGGACTGCGGATAAGGTCAATTTTACCGTCAATTATATAATCTTCTTTAACAAGGCTAACTCCAACTTCAGCTTCCACAACCGCTTCCCATTTATCTTGGTGCTTTTCAGCGTAACGAAGTATACTCTTTAGTGCTGCTTTTAACTGCGGTTCGTTCAGGTAAGTGTGTTCTGCCTTTGATAGTGAATCATAATTTGTATCAAACCAAGATGTTATGTTTCCTTCACTTATAATTTCCTTTTCACCTCTGAGTGCGGTTTTATGAATATCCTCGATTGTCTGATGAACAAGGCGTCCATAAAGAGTAGCACCAATCCGTATCGGAGAAAACTCCAGCACATTGAAAAACTTATACTGCACACCACAAGTTTCATAAACGCTAATATCTGAAGTGAAAGCATAACTTTCCTTTATGTTTACATCTTTAATTTTTTCAAATTCTAACTTTGCAATATCTATTTCTTTAGAAAAAATAGAATGTGCATCATTAAATTGATCTTTAAAATATTTATTTGGATCTCCCTTTGTTTCAGGACTGATAAGAACCAGCAGATTTTGTGCCCTTGAAAAAGCAGTATAGTATAGTCTCCAAAAATCAAAATATTTTATTCTTTCCCTTGGCTCAAATGGTTGACGATGAAAATAGTCTCTTTCAACTTCGCCGATTATATTATCGTATTTATCTGTAGCTGAACTAGAAAGTGACCCAACCATTACTATTGGGAATTCCATTCCTTTTGACTGGTGAATAGTAAGGAAAGAGACACACCCCGAAGGAGCATATTCTGCATCATCTTCATATTCATTAAAACCGCCTTTATACAAAAACCGTAAATACTGATTAAAAAATCTTTCTGTTCCTTCCTCTATATTTTTAGGTGTTAATACATTTATATGGTGCAGATATTCATACTTTGTAATAATTTTTGATAGAAGTGCTAAATTTCTTGATATCCGCAAGTCCTTTGCATTGGAAAAACTTATATTGGTATCCAGTAACGACTTTAACGGCCTAAACTCAAACATTCGGTACAAAAGCCCAGAGTAAGCATAGTCAGTGCTTTTCATCAACATCTGGTGTTGTATGCTGTATTTTTTTACCCAAGTCAAAATATCTCGATACATTTCTTTATGGGAAACCAGTATATTATTTACCTTATCAATACATGAACGTAAATATATCTCAAGTTCATCATCCATAAACCTGAATTTCTTTTTTTCCATTTTCTCTACATATTGCGGAAACAAATAGAGCAGCAGTCCAAAAACCAGTTTTACTTCATCTCTTTCAAAAAACATATCTGAACGCGGCGAATATACATTCACCCCTTTGCTTTCAAGATATTGTGCAAGCTTCACAGCCTTTGGACTTTTCACTGACCGAAACAAAAATGCAATCTGGTTAAAGTCAGTAATTTTACCAGTATCATATAATCCAATAATAAATTCCAATACTCTATTGTGATAATTAACTTCTTCTCCTTCTCCTCCTATCTTTAAAACAGCAGGACACTTTGGTTCATTTCCTTTTTTCGGTATAATGGTTTTAAAAAAACGGTAATTATCCCATTCAAAAAATTGCGGATATGCCATCCACTCATTGTAAAAATCTACAATATCACTGCTAGAGCGATAATTTACAACTAATGGTATCTGTACACATGTTTCTTTTTCAAAACGATTTGGAAATTCAAGTATATTTCTGATAGTCGCTCCTCTAAACCTGTACAACCCTTGATCATCATCACCAACAACACAAATATTCCCTGTTTTTTGTCCCAATAAAAAAACAATTCTTTCCTGTATGTAATTTGTATCTTGATACTCATCAATCATAAGATATTTTATTTTCGATTGTATTTTCTCCAGTACGGCAGGATTATTATTGATTAGATTAAATGCCTCTGTTTGTAACTTAGAAAAGTCCATTAAGTTACCATCATTAAGAATAGCATTATAAGTTTCCATTATTTCGCCCAATGCTTTAATATGCGGTCTGTTATCTTTTTTCAAATCTGCTGGCTCTACAAATTCTTCCGACAAGTTATTAACATATTTACAAATAGTTTTTGCTTTATCCCAAATACCCAATTCTTTTAATACTAAATCAATATTTTCTATCTTTTCAAACTTACTCATATTTCGCATTATCGTATACTTCTGGTCAAAATCATCAAGCGTACGATAATTCTTCTTTATAGTTGAGTACTCCAGATTCTCTTTAATAAACCTCAAACAAATAGAGTGAAAAGTACCGATATACATTTCATTCAAATTAAGCAGAATATTCTTTTTTAACAGAGTATTACTAATTCTTGTAATAAGTTCTTTAGCAGCTTTCTCTGTAAAAGTCGCCATCATTATTTCTTCTGGTTTTACACCCTTTTCCTGAATTAGAAATAATGCTCTCTGTACAAGAGTAAAAGTTTTTCCTGTTCCGGGACCAGCAGTAATAAGCACAGGACCTTCGGTCGTAGAAATTGCCATCTTCTGATTTTCATTTGCATTACCATAGTCAAAGGTATCTGATAACGTAACAAGTGGTTTTCTCTCTGGTTTAATGGGTGTAAAAGGTTGTTCTTTTTTAATTGTCCCAACTTTTTTCTCACATTCATCTTTTATATGTTGTAATAAACTTTTTCCAGTTCTTAATACTTTGCCTACACCGTATTTTTTTATGTGCTCATTTATTTTATCAAAAGCTTTCTCATACTTTTTGTCTATTAAGTCAAAAATTAAATTATTTAAAAATTGTCCGTCTTGGTTTTTTATATTTTCATGAAAATCCGCTAGAGTTTTTACTTTTTTACGATAATTTTTAATATCTTCATTTGTTATTTCAATAATTTTTTTAAATAATTCTTTTGCTTCTTCTGGTTCATTATATTCCAGTACATGTTTTTTTATCTCTACATGTTTAGATATTACAACACCGTTGACATAAATTTCTTTTGGTTGTTTTGTATAACTATCGTATGTATTTAAAAACTTCCATAGTTCATTATCTAGTGTTATTGATTTTACAAATGTTGTTACATTAAATGTTTTTCCTACATTAATTATTCCGGTGTATACAAAGTCATCTATGAATTTATAGAAAAAACCCATTGAACTTTCGTAACCGTACAATTTACAATCATTCCCAATTACTTTGTCTAATTCTTCTTCTTTATCTTTTATTTTTTGTTCTTCCCTTGTTTCACTTTCATTAATGTCTTCTATTTTTTCTTGTTTCTTAATTTCAGGCATTTCATGTTCGCCAGTGTTTTTCTTTTTTATTAAATCATGCTGCTTATCAAGTACTGGCATATATTCAACAGGAAATGTTTTATCTTGTATTAGTAAAAGTATTAAATCTTTTGCTTTATCAAATTCTTTCAACCTTCTTAGATAATCAAGTTCAATAAGTTTATACACATAATAATTTTTGTCTTTCTTATCAGCTCTTTTTATATAATCAAATATAATTTCAGAAATCTTCTTAAAATGTTTCTTTTTGTTATCTTCCCATATTGCGCAGGTATAATAATAAATTAAACTATCTGTTTTTTTTCCTGCTATTTCACACTCTTTCGCCAGATAGTAGTAATTTGGCATATCAGGCTCTTTTTCAAAAATATCATTATTTTTAAATTCTTTTTTCAATTTATTTAAATCATTCTTTGTAAATAATTTCTCAAAAAATACAAAATCGCATTTCGGGCATTTAGGTATTGGTGTAGGGATAGAAGCAGCGCCAAAAGGTTTAAAATCCAAATTATGTCCAAAAATGGTATACGAAAACTGCGTCATATATTCAAATATTTCATTACAAATAGGGCATTTGTATTCTTTAGGACCCATTGTTGACATAGATTATTTTATTATAATGTGAATATTCTGAATTGTAAAATAATTTACTTTGATTGTTTTGACATTGCTTTAAAATCATTCAAAGCATCCACCGCATAAGAGGGAGCGCCTTTTTTTAGTTTTATTTCTGGAAAAACATCCCTATCCAAATATTCCTGAAATGATATATATAAACTTTCCGGAGTAGGTTTTATTTTTTTAGTTCTTTTATTAACTTCATATTTGGGAACGTCTATTAGTATATATTTCTTTTCACTTTCTGGATGTGTCATGCTGGTAATTAGTTGACAGTTTTAAAAAATAGCGGTCATAAAGACCTCCAAGTGATATAATTGTTTGACCACAAAATAAAATCATAAGGAGTCAATATGACCACTAACAACACTCTATCACAAAAAGCAGCAAGACGCAAACTAAGTCTTTTAGAACTTGCTTCTGAACTTGATAATGTCAGCAAAGCATGCCGAATTATGGGTATTCCAGAGAACAATTCTATGAAATCAGGAGAAACTTCCAGACCTTCGGGGCAGAAGGTTTAGTTGATAAAATCAGAGGCGCCAAAAGTCCTCACCCAAATAGGGTTTCTGAAGAACTTGAAAAAGCTGTCCTTGATTATTGCTTAGATTTCCCCACACATGGACCGCTTAGAGTTAGCCAACAACTGGTACTCAGCGATATTCATGTTGGGATAGGAGCCATTCACGGCATCTGGCAACGCCATGAAATTATAACAAAACATCAAAGACTCTTGCGGCTGGAAAGACACTACAAGGACAATAATGCTCAGCTAACAGAACAGCATATTACTTTACTTGAAAAGTTTGATCCTGAGTTCAGAGCTCGGAAGTTGTATGCCAAAAAAATATAGCAACGCAAATGTGGCTATTCGTCCAGCATTAGCGGTTTTTTCTTGGCTTTGCGCTTCAGCGCTGCGATTTGCTCGCGTTCCACTTGGGATATACCCTTATCCGGCACAGGTAGATTTTCCGGCATAGTGCCGCCGACACGCTCAATGGCAGCTCGAACTTCCTGCCCAACTGAATGATGTACAGCGTTTGCAGCGGCAGGATTACTTATGGCATCCCGTTTGAGCTTTTCTTCCGTTTGCGATATACGGAAAAGATTTGCGATAAGCTCTGTACTTCCCATAAAATCAAGAATTTTATCACAAACAGCAAGGCCTTTGCGCTCATGAATATCTTTCACAGTCAATCCACCGTAAAGCCCCATATATCCAGCGTTTTGAAAAATAGCAAATTCTTCGTTGGTAATCACACCCGCATCACGGGCTGCTTCTGCAAGCAGTTGATTCCATTGTTTAATATCGCCACGGATAACAAGCCGTCTGCTGTTCTCGTCAAGCTGGTTAAACCTGTCTGCAATCTCTTGGCGGTATGTTTGTATGGCGAAATATGTTTGCCCAAGAGCAATAACTTCTTTGCGGGGGTCGCCGTTTTGTACAATCAAGTAACAGGCATAACGGGAAAGCGCATAATCCTTAACGGGCTTTGATGTTGCTCCCGCATCTACGATTTTGCTGACCTCAGCAAAATCGCGAACAACGTCATGGCCGCTGTTTTTGCAAGCTATCATGGCCTTATCGATGACTTTTGTAAAATTTCGCCACTGGATATAATCTAATTCGATGGAAAGCTCACGAGCAAACCAATATTCGCTGCCATCATCGCGGATATGCTTGATGTCCTCGAATCGCTTGTATTCTTTTGCGTCCAATTTACTCATTACAATTCCTCGCTGTTTATTCTTTTGGCTTGCGTCCGGGCTTCAATTTTCCAGTGCGTGTTGGCTTCGGTGCCTATGTAGCTTCAATTATCAAAAGGAGAAGATATGCCCCGAAAAGCCAAAAACCTTTTACTTCGTTCAAGAAAATTGACAATCCTCAGAATTGATCAAATTAGCCCAGAACAAATGCATAGTCTCATCAAAAATCTTACCGGGGCGGTGTGTATACCACCAGATAATGGGTTGTCCCATCATAAGTATTTACAACTTCATGCTCCTCACCGGGTCTGAGACAAATTACTGATCCAGCTGGGACATCAAAGGATTTATTTCCGGTAGTATTTATTTTAAGAGACCCTTCAAGTACGAGCAGCACATGCGCCGAGTGCGGATGAGAATGACTGGAGCCGATTCTCCCTTTTTCGGTAGTTGAATAAATGACCTCGAACTCAGGAAAGCCTGATTCAGCATTGGCTAAATTACGGTGCTCAATTACCTGACAGGGACCTGGAAATATGGGGGTATCTTTTAAGCTGCGTACGTACATTACAATTTCCCTTCTCGCGCAACGTTATAGTATAAGATGACAAATATTTTTT